>Ga0115011_10003012_pt1 | contig 11548 bp, 7 predicted proteins | sample TroAtlMetagenome_2_FD_88705 | JGI IMG/M metagenome (GOLD analysis project Ga0115011, IMG submission 88705) | Marine eukaryotic phytoplankton communities from Atlantic Ocean - Tropical Atlantic ANT8 Metagenome | ecosystem: Environmental > Aquatic > Marine > Oceanic | place: Tropical Atlantic... | reverse complement strand
ATTCGGGCGGCGGGGCACATTGTCCGTCGCGGCACACCAGGCCCATGGAACAGTCAGTGTCTTCATCGCAGCCTTCACTGCGCAAGCGGCAGGCGCCCTCGACACATAGATAATCCTGGGCACAATCACCATCGTCAGTACAGACCGATGGCGGCGTGTGACAGCGATTTTCCAACCGGTCGCAGATTTGCGGCGCGGCACAATCCGAATCGACTCGACATCGTCCATCCAAACCCAAGATTTGGAACCGTCTCGGGGTGGTTTGACTCCGCCCACCCGGCCCCACAGCTTCTAGGTAAAGATGAACCACCGCACCGGCTGGCGCACCGGGTATTTGACCCACCCAGTGGTCAGTGCGAGCGGCCTCCATGGGGGACGATTCAAACGAATCGAGTGCCGGTGAAACGTCGTCACCGACCGACCAGTGGATGATGACCTCTGATGCCTGACCCGCCGTCACCGCCGTCACCTGGTAGGGTCCGAGGGCATCGCCAGTCTGAGCGACTGGATAGGCGACTTCGACGACCACCGGCGGCGATACATTACAGCTCACCGATACCAAGAGCCCGAGCACCCACAGGCTCAGGGAGCCAATCGGGGTAGCACGTCTCAAACGGAAAACGCGGATTACGGCGCCACGCATACGAATACCTCTGCCATCGGGTCATCTTCGGCACCAGGGGTACCACGGTCCCATAGTGGGAGAGAAATCTCGGTACATTGAGTACCGGCTACACAGGGCTGACCGCCCCCATTTGGCCTACAGTGCGTTAGGCAGACTCCGAGGCACCAGCCACTTCGACACTCCCGGTCCATTTCACAAACAGCCCCCGCCGACCCTGGCCCCAACGGGCGTCGGCACTCCCCGCGAAATGCCGTTCGAGATCCGTTGGGACGGGGTACGCAAACCTCGTCGTCGATACAGATGGGATCGGGACAAGAGTCTCCACTGCCGCGGGTGGGTGCACATCCAGAAACGCCTATGAACAGGTCATCGTCCAAAGGAGACGTGTTGCGGTCATCGACCAGATACAATTCGTCGGGATAACATCGCTCACCGACCGGACAATCGTCGCCGTCCATCCGACACGGCCCCCAACATCTCCCATTCAAAACCAATCCTGAATCGCAGAGACGAGGGTCATCCGTCGGTGTGTGAGCCCCTCGACCTGTAGCGGGTACGCAGCGCAAATCGAGCGCGAGAGGCTGACTGGCGGGGCCTGGGACACACCGCGTTCCCAAGGGACACTCATCGTCTGCAGCACAGGTCGGTAAAGCCGGCCCACACCCCAACACAGAGAGGGTAAGCCCATGCCCATCGGAGACATCGACCGGCGCGCACCGACCGTCTGGACACCGCTCATCGGAGATACAGGTGGTTAGGCAACGTCCATCGACGCACCCGCGCGAGGCACAGTCTCGCGCCGCTTCACACGGCGCACCGGGCGCCCGATCGCCGTCTTCGGCAAAACGGCAGCGTAAGGGGCCATCGTCAAAGTCGAGGGCACATACTTGGTCTGGTGGACACTCGTCATCGAATCGACAACGAGTCCCCACACAGCGACGGCGGACATCGTCACACAGACCATCGCCACAACGCCCTTCTCCTTGCCGACAACCGATGCGGCAAACACCCTCGTCTCCACAGAATCGATCGGGTTCACAGTCCCCATCCATCACACACCGGCGCAACGAGCAGCGATGAGTCTCAGGGTCACAGGCGCGGGCGTCGCCACAACTGCCCATTGCGAGACGGCAGCCCTCTAAACACCGACCCTGATCACAATATTGGTCGGTCGGACAGGCACCATCGACTTCACATTCGACCATCGCCCCAGCATCGACACACCCACCGTCTTCACAACTGACGATGGCAACCAAACATCGGTTGGTATTCAAATCACACACGCTGGGGGCGCAGTCTTCATCGGTGGTGCAATAGCCATCCGGTCGCGCCTCACACCATCCGGAGAGGCAGACTCGATTTTGCCCACACGCAGCGTCGACCACGCATTGTCGGACATCACACACGCCGTCGAGACAGATCTGCCCAGGCGAACATTCCCCGTCCAAAGCGCATTGTGTCGGCGGAATACAGCGTTGGTTCAAACACCCGAGCCCGGGCGCACAGTCGCCCGCCACCTCACACTCGAATTGGGGTGGATCACTGCAGGCAATGGTGATCGATAGGAGAGGCAGGCACCAAATAGGCCTCAAGGTGTCTTCTCGCGTCCATTCTCGTAGGTGGCCTCGCGCCAGGGACTGCCGTCTTTGTGCCACCAGGTCCACACGCCTACCCGCTTGCCGGCCTCGTATTGCCCCTTACCGCGCTTTTGGACGCCGCCTGGATAGTATGTCGTCCAAAGACCGTGGGGTTCGCCTTTCACATACTCTCCCGACTCCTTCTTGGAGCCATCAGGATGGAAATACGTCCATCGACCACTCTTCTCATCGGCCTCGTACCGCCCCACACCGGCCTTGGTCCCATCGGCATGGTAGGTCTCCCATTCACCGGTCATTCGGCCATCGAGATACCCGCCGACGAAGCGTTTGCCGCCGTCGCGAAAACGGCCGGTCCACGTGCCCTTGGGGGCGTCCTCTTCGTATTGACCGGCGAGCATTGGATTCCCGTTATCGAAGAAGACTTCCCAATCACCTTGGTGAACACCTCGCTCGAAATCACCCCGCTTCTCAACCTGGCCGTTGGGATGCCACCACGTCCACCGACCCACTTTGAGATGGGTCGGCTGCGCCTCTTCCGACGGCTGGCAGATGTGACATCCGGTACTGCGATTGTCCTGGTCCACCTTCCACTCACCGGCGCGGGCGACGCAGGCCTGACGGGCTGGGTCCTGCTCGACCCCATTTTCGTACTCGATCTCCCGCCATCGCTCGCCGGAGTACCACCACTCGGTCCAAGTGCCGTGCTTTCGACCATTTAGGTAGGGTCCTTCGCCCTTTTTCTTGCCGTTATTGTGCCACTCGCTCCAAGTGCCATCGCGGTCATTGTTCTTGAAAGCACCCTTGGATTTGGGATGGGACTCCCAGTGGTTGATCTCCCACTCCCCGATCCGGGCGCCCAATTCGTATTGGCCCTTCCAGGCGACGCGCCCGTTGGAATAGTAGGCGGTCCAATCGCCGGCCCGCATGTCTTGAAAGTAGGGCCCCTCTGATTTCAGTTCACCGGTGGCAAACCAGGCACGGGCCGGCCCGGTCCGCGTCCCCTCGAAAGTGGCTTCTCTCTCGACGTTTCCGGCCTCGTAATAAAATCGCCAGAGCCCAGTTTTCTGCCCCTTCTCGAAGCGACCCTCTTCTCGCTTGGTCCCTTTGGGGTGCCAAGTCTGCCAATCTCCGGTCCCTTCGATAATGGTCGACTCCCCAATCAATTGCCCTGCCGGATCGAGATAACGGTGGGCGCCCACGGGAATGCCCTGGCTAAACTCACCCTCCACCAAAAGTTCTCCAGTGGGGTGAAACTCGCGGTGCTCTCCAGTCCGACGTCCGTCTTCGTAGTCGGATTCCCATTTTTTGACCCCGTCGCCGAAGTAACCAAACCAACGACCAACCCGTTTTCTCTTGGCTGTACACCCTTCTTCCCGGGCCAGGTAGTCGACGTCCCAAAGGCCATCTCGTGCACGACAGGCTGCCTGCCACTCGCCCTGGCGTTCTCCGTCGACGTACTCCACCTGGCGCCATTTCTGGCCATTGAGAGACCACTCGGTCCAGGTGCCCGATTCGAGGTCGTCTTCAAAACGCCCGGCGCGAATCTTGGGCCCCTTCTCATGATAGAAAACCCACTCGCCCACCCGTTTGCCGGCTGCGTAGCTCCCCTCTTCGCGGAGATATCCTTGGGGATACCAACGGGTCCATTTGTCCGCCTCGAGCCCATCGACATACGACCCCTTGGCGGCCATCTGACAATTCTTGAACCACTCTCGCAGCGGCCCCATCCGTTTGCCGGCGACCCACTCTACGGTGAACGCCTGCTGGCCACCTGGGTGGTAACCGACCCACTTACCTTCCTCTTCGCCCGCCTCGTTTTGCCCCTCGATTCGGAGCCGACCATTGGCGTGAAATTCGGTGTGAAAGCCGTCGAGTTTCCCATCCTTCATTTGTGCCCGAGCCTTGAGGAAGCGCTTCCCGCGGGCATCATCGTCATAAAACCGCCACACGCCGATGGCTTGCCCGCGCACTCGACACCCTTCGGCGGTGGGTAAAGTGGCCCACCGTCCACGGGCCTGGGCACAACTCTTCTTGCCATCGATGTCGACGGGCTTTGCGTCGGCGGGCGTAAGAACGGCCCAGAGACAGCACAATGAGAGGGACAGGCGCCAAATCATGGCCTTCCCCCTTTCTTCTTCTTTTCGGTGCCCAAAAGGCTGTCGACCGCACGTCGCGCGTCTCCCCGCACGGGACGGCCGTCCAGACTGGTCAGATCGCTCTGCGTCAAGGAGATCTTGGGGGCGAAGGCCGTATCGTGAAAAGTGTCGATGGCGGTTCCAATTGGGTCCTCGTCATCTTTCTCGGGCAACGACGTCGAACATTGATAGCGTTTTTGGCCGGTCAGGCAGATCTTGATGTAATCCCCACCATCGATGGCCTCGACAGCGAACGTGCTGCCGTTGGCCACTCGAAATCGAGGTGAATCCTCGAGACGATCACGAATGGCCTCACCCCGAGGACCGCTGCTTTCGAACCGAACGGGGAGGGCGATGTCGAGCTGTCGCAGGGCGGTGGGGTAGAAGTCCAAGACTGCATGAAAATGTCCGGCTGCCGACGCACCATCTCCCATTTGATACAGGGTGTCGGCCAACCAAGATCGAATCCGACTGCGTAGGAGCTTGGCCTCCTTGGGAAGCGCCGAGAGCAAGCGTCCACCGTACCGTCTCGCTTCGGTCCATCCCCCATTTCGCCAGGCCCGCTCACCATGCAAGGCATCGAGAAAGGCCTTCGCCTCGCTTGGATATCCTTTCTCGACTTTGAGGACATCATCGATTGCCTTGGTGATCACGCCATCGCCGAATATGGCGACCATATCGCCGCCGTACCACGGCATTACGTCGGTGTAGTAGGGCCGAACGTGCTTCTTGAGCACCTTGGGTTCCCCCCCGAGTCGCCGGGCTTCTCGCTCGGCCTGCCAGCGCACCATTTCCAGTTTCGAAACCTCGTATCTGAGTGGCATCGTGTCCCAAATGGGTCGGGTGGCGATGCGCTCTCGAAGCTGGTTGAGTCGGACGTTGAAAACGCTCCAGGCGAGGATGTTATTGCTCATCTCCAAGATCTCGGGAGACGCGCTCAACATACCCGCCCGATCCGGTGCAGTGATAATCTGGCGCGCCCGAAGCTCGGCGTCCTCGAAGGCGCCCAAGGCCAATAAAAGTTCGACCAGCCTCGCCCGGATGACCATTTCGTTTTGAACCACCATATCGGGTTCGCGGGGGGTTTCTCTGAGCGCTTTGAGCGAAGACAAGCTCTGCTGAAATTCGCCCGCCATGAGGTACATCACGGCGAGCTGGGCATGGGGTGATGTGGGACAACTCCCATCGCCGGCCTTGAGGGCCGTCTTGTCGTGTCCGATGGTCTCGGCAAACTTGAAGGCACGCCGCGCACCCAGAGCCAAATTGGTGGCGATGATGCATGATTGGCTCCGCGTTTCGGCGAGTCCGCGAATGCCCCATTCATAGCTCTCCCGTCGATTGCCCGCTTCTTCCTCCACAGCCATCAACCCGTTGTAGGCACGCTCGCGAACGTAACTCCGGTCATCGTGAATGAGCTTTTGACCAATCTCCCGGGCCTCGTCGAAACGCGCCAATTTGAGGAGGGGCCAAATACGCGATGCCGTCCGTTTGGGACGGTAGAGCGCGTCGTGCTCGTCGAGGGTGGCCAACTGCCGTTCTCGGCGGTCCATCAATCCATGAAGGGACTGCTGCCGCAGAAGGATGCGCTTGTGCCAACGTTGGGCTTGAGGGTCTTTGGGTGTGCGTCCAAACTCGATGAGCAACATCTTCTTGGCGCGCTCCATCAGGAACGCAGCCCGTGCCAATCGGCCCTCCCCCTTCACCTGCACCATGGCCAAAATATAGTTGGCCAAAAAGGTCTTCTTCTCCCCCAAGCTCTTCTCGGCGAGAGTGCGCGCGCGAGCAAGTTTGCCGTTGTCCAAGGCGACCAGCGCCTCGGCTTCCGCGTCGGTCTTAGCCAACGGGTCTGCGACCGTCTTCACCGCCCAAGCGGGAAAGGCGAACAGACAGATGAGAAGGACAGTAATCCGCATTAGGCCACAGTGGAGCGGGTGAGCGCCTCGAGCGGCCCCTTGAGGGCATCTCGAACGACCACATCGGGTGTATCGGTCCCGGGCACCACCATGACGCGATGCCGAAGCAAAGGTTCGGCGAGGCGCTCGATGTCCTCGGGAGACACGAAGTCGCGCCCTCGAATGGCCGCCAGGGCTTGCAGGGCCGGGATGGCTTGCACCAAGGACCGAGTCGAGACTCCTTGGGCCGTTCTCCGATCAGCGCGAATCGCTCGGGCTACGTCTACTAAACAGGCATGGACTTTCTCCGACACCACCACCTGTGAGCGCAAGGCGTCGGTGGCCGCCACCACATCGCCTCGCTTGACCGTAGGCAAGGTACAGGCCGTCCTCGGCTTGCCCCAGTTAGACAAGACTTCGAGTTCATCGTCGCGTTCGATGTGGTCCATCCGAATCTTGAAGAGGAATCGATCCAACTGGGCCACAGGCAGCGGATATGTGCCGATTGAGTCGAGTGGGTTTTGGGTCGCGATGACAAAAAAGAGGGGGTCGAGTGCGTGGCTCACATTGTCCACGGTCACCTGACGCTCGGCCATCGACTCCAAGAGCGCAGCCTGCACCTTGGGCGACGTCCGATTAATCTCGTCCACTAAGACCACATAGGCAAAGACGGGTCCCCGGCGGAAGTGGAACTGGTTGCTATTGACGTCGAAAATCATCACCCCGGTGATGTCTGACGGCAGCATATCCGGGGTGAATTGCATTCGCCGAAAGCACGCGAGGTCGTTTTGGGGTTGGTCATCGACGATGGATTCGCCGAGCGCTTTTGCCAGCGTCGTCTTGCCCGACCCCGGATAGTCTTCCAAGAGCACGTGACCGCCGCTCAAGAGCGCGACTAAGACCAACTCGATGACGTCATCGCGACCCATAATGTCGTAGCGCATACGCGCACGGAGTCGGTCGGCGACGGTTCGGACCTCGGCGAGGGGATCTCGAGCACCCACTGAGGGCGTCGGTGCTGCGGGCGGAAACAGGGGGCTGTCCATTTTCGGAGGTCCTTCATTCATCGGGTAAACCACCATCCCAGGGGATTGAGCCAAATCAGGGCACGCTGCCAACGCGTGCGGCTGGCGCCGAACTCGGCCATTACGGCCTTGGACAAGGTGTCCACATCGTCGGTGTCAGCGGTCTGAGGCCGTCCCAGGGTCAGGCGCAAATGAGCGCGGGTCAAGGGAAGTAAACTGGGTGCATTGGATGCCAATCGGGCAGCGTAACGCTCGCGAGTCTCGCCCACTCGACGGGGATGGCCGCCATCGGAGAGCCGATCCAAAACGGCGCGAAATCGGCGACGGTGGTCCCCCGGTTTGGGCATCAACAGCCGAGTGAACTTAACGCCATACGCGATGATCAACAGACCCCCGAGGGTCCAAAAGATCACCAAAATGATGGCGGTCCATGGCATCTGAAACGGCGCCGTATCGGGATCACCAAGTCCGCCCGTCGGGTCACCTCGAGCCATCTCACCAAGCAGGCTTTCCAGGGAGGTGTCGACGAATTGCTGCGGGGGCGCATCGGAGCGCTCCGGATAGATATCAAAGGGAATCCAACCAACGCCTTCGAGATAGATTTCGGGCCATGCGTGGGCCCGATCCCCCAAGATGAGGACGGCCGAACCACCGCCACGCATGCGATTGTCGACCATGTATCCCAGCGCCACACGCGCGGCGATTCCCTGGCTCCTAAAGAGGTTGACCGCCGCATGGGCAAAGTGAACGCAATATCCACGGAGGTTGCCGAAGAGGAAATCTGCCGCCGGGTCCGGCGTATTGTCGTGCCTCTCCTTCATCGTGTAGAAGCCCTCGACCTCCAGCCATCGCTTAATGGCCAACGCCTTCATCACGTCATCACCGGCAAACCGCGGGTCCAACTCACGGACGATTTCATCAGCCAGCGCTTGGTAGCGGGGGTCGTTGGCATAGGACAAATAGTAGGCTCGGCGATCCGGTGACCAATCGGCAGGGACCGATGGCCGACCGACGAGACGCTCGAGGGGAACCTCCATCGCCAGAGAGAGCGCGTTATAGGCCGCAGCAAAGCGTTGAGGCGCGGGATTGGGACGCGGTGAAATCTCTGTCGAAGCAGACAAGGCAAGGGGCTGCGGATGGTCCACCATGAGGAACATCGAGGTGGGCACGCTGCGAAAAAAAGACGCCTCCTGCGTGCTTTCCGCCTTGATGGGGCCCGTGTGGGGAAAGTCGGTAATGACATCGGTGTCGAAGCGCTTCGCGCTGTCGGTGACCAATCGCGTACCGTCGAATTGCGACTGCACTTGTTGCCGAAAGTAGAGCGCATCGTTGGGCGGCTGAAAATCGTCGTGAAAGATGGCCAAGGCGACGGGTGAGGGCGGCGGTTGATCACTTTCGCCCTGCCCCTGCTTTTGCTGTTGCTGCTCCTGTTTGGTCAACCCGAGTTGGGTGTTGGGTTCGACCTCGATCCGATCGTCATAAATCGAGTAGTAGACGCCGATGGCGATGGCGAACAAGGCAAGGAGGCTCAAGAGCAGCTTGCTCAATCGCTGACGACGCAGAGCCATCATCGCGGCGACCGCGGCAGCCACCACCCCGATGGCCATCAAGAGGACCTGGGGATCCAGCCCATTGACCAGAGCCCAATCCATGAGAAATCGCGGTCGATTGAAGGCCTGATTTCGATGCCGGGCGAAAAGATGAGCCACGGCGCCGATGACGAGACCCACCTCGATGATGGAGACGGACTGCGAACGTGCCGCTGCGATCCGCACCGCAAAGATCACTCCGAAAGTACTCAAGCCGAGAAGTACGATGTCCGACAAGACAAGGGTCGCGCGGCTGTCCAAACTCGCGGGCAAGAGACTCGTATCGAGGACCCACTCCGAGAGGGCATAGCCCAAACCAAAGACCGCCAGCCCCAAGGTCACACCGATGGAGATGCGCAGCCGGCGCCGATCTGCCCACCGAGCCGCAAGAGTCGCCAGACAGACACCCACGACCCCGGAGGCGATGGCAAAACCACCGGCCATCGTCCAAAAGAAGACCACGGCCGCCACGCTCAAAACGATGGCCTTACCGACCACGAGCAGAGCCGATTCGCTTGCCTGAGAAGAGTGCCTGCTCGTCATACGCGGCGCAGCGCTTCCAGGTCACTCGTGGTGAGGACACGCCCGCTGGCCCGATGAATCACGGTGACCTGACCCCCCATTCGGGTGAGCCGATCGACCAGGTCCGGAATATTGGAAATATCGCCAGGCACGTCAGCCACGGGCCGACGCAACCACCGCTCTCGTCTGCCGGGTCGCGGTCCGACTCGACCATCGGTGGTCACCAATAAACTGGGCGGAGACGGAAGCGCGCGCACAAAGGACTCGAGGTGAGCCAACCAGGGCCCGTCTTCGCCAGGCAAAAAGACAACGCAGCTTCCCAATTGGGTACGGTCCACCTGGGTGAGAAAACGCGCGAGACCGGCACCCCCCGCATCCCTTTGCCCGGCGGAATCGATGAGGAGTTCGAGGGCATCGGGGGCCGTGAGCGCCGGCGTATCGGCCCCGTCGGCGCCGAACACGATATCGTCCCCCAAGAGCCCACTCTCCAAACAGGTGCGGGCGACGCTCGCCGCAGGCTCGTCTCCCGGACCCGCGACAAAATAGGCCGCCACGCTGGGCTCAGGCGCGAGCGCGCGCTCGGGTGTGCGCACCAAGAGCTGTCGACTTCGGGCAAATGCCTTCCACATGACCAATCTGAGGGGATCACCGGGACCATAGCGACGCATCTCTACGAGATCACCGACAGGTTCACCGCTGGGATGACCAAAACCATCGCCATCGGCTCGACGAATGGCCGCCGTCAACTCGGCTGCAGTCCGCGCCGGGGCGGCCCGAACTTGGGCCTCCGCCGCAAGACGAAAACGCATCACTGACAGCCCAAAGATGTCACGCACCATGAAGCGGCGGGTCACCGTTCGCCAGCGGCCCCGTTCCCCTGGACGCACTCGTTCCACATAGGACCCACCATCCGTCGTGAGTTCGACATTCACCTTGGCCGGGGCATGCCAATCCATGGAAACCTGAACCAGTGGCCACCAGCGCAAGCGAGAGAAACGGAGTCCGTCGCCGAGAGCGGACCCCACATCGACATCGCCCTGGACGCACTCAGGTGCTTGGCGAACGAGCTTCCAGTAAAGCAATACGGTCGCCAACACCACGAAGAGCACCGCTGTGGCCAAGACCACCACGGACACCAAAGTCGCCGCTCGTACGACGAAGTCTGTCTGCCCTTTGCCCCAATAATGAAAGGCACCCCAAATGGCCAAAAGCGCGGCGACACCGACCCCTGACAAGGGGACGAGTCCCCACGCACGCCAGAAGAGATCTGCGACCCGTCTTCGCCAGCCGAGCTTTGCGGTGAACACCATGGACATGATTCCATCCTCTTCGGGGCCAAGAACGCAAGTCTTGCCGGTCGAGAAAAGGACAACAGATGAAGGGGCCCGATTTCTTTCACGGCGTGACGATTCTCGAGCCGCATGCGCTCAGTCGACGCTCCGCCCAGCCTAAACGGCGGTTCACCTGGGCCCGTTATGGCAGCGCCACGTCTGTGCTCGTTCTTGCATTCTTTCTTTGGCCGACCGTCGCGTGGGGCCACGGAGAGCGACCCCAGGTGGCGGGCATGGTGATGACCGATGGGACGGCCAATTTCCCTTGGGTGCTCACCGATAACCAAGGCCTCTTTGCGCACATCAAAGACGATTATCGCTGGCTTTGCGAAGACGCCATCTCGCCGGGCGCCGGTATTCGGGGGTTAGCGGTTTATGGCGCCCTCGACCAACGCATGGTGGTTGCCACGACCGCCGGACTCTTCACCAGTGAAGACGGCGGGTGTGAGTGGGAACGGGCAGAGGGGCCCGTAGGCGGACAGCGGCTCATTGGTCTCTGGCAAGGAGCGAACCCCGATGAATTGCTGGTGGCTTCGAATCATCACCAAGCGCGCAACGACGTCTACAAGTCTCGGGATGCGGGATACACCTGGACGGCTGCGGGATTGGTCATCGATCACCCCATTCATCAATTGCACCGGGCGCACAATGCGCCCGCATCCGTTTATATTCAGAGTCGGGGCCGCCTCTGGGTCAGTCACGACGGGGCCGACACATTCACCCCGCTGCCTCCTCTTGCCCACCCCGCCCGACTTTTGGCCGTCTCGCCCACGGACCCCGACATCCTCTCTGCCGCCACCGAGACCATTCCGAAGACGACGGTATGGCGTT
>Ga0115011_10003011_pt1 | contig 11548 bp, 8 predicted proteins | sample TroAtlMetagenome_2_FD_88705 | JGI IMG/M metagenome (GOLD analysis project Ga0115011, IMG submission 88705) | Marine eukaryotic phytoplankton communities from Atlantic Ocean - Tropical Atlantic ANT8 Metagenome | ecosystem: Environmental > Aquatic > Marine > Oceanic | place: Tropical Atlantic... | reverse complement strand
TGAGATTTATGTCAAATGCTTATCATAGCGCCCCGTCTGCTTACGATTATCCGCTGATTATCAAGCAGCTATTGAACCGTGCTAAGACGGTCTCGCAAGCCCAAGAAATCATATATGCTGACAAAAAACGCTTTACTTATAGCGAGTTCTTTACCCGTATTAACCGCCTAGCCAATGTCTTAGATAGTCTTAACCTAGACGCAGGGGACGTCATCGCTGTTATGGACTGGGACAGTCATCGCTATCTTGAGTCCTACTTCGCGATTCCGATGTCTGAATATGTGCTGCAAACGGTGAATATTCGTCTGTCGCCTGAAAAGGTGCTATATACGGTTAATCACGCCAAACCAAAAGTGCTGATGCTTAATTCTGAATTTGCGCCTTTAGTCAAAGACTATCAATTTGAGAACTCCAGTATCGAGCATATTATCTGGCTTGATGATAATGGCACCACAGTTGAAGGGGTGTTCGGTGATAATCAAAGCCGCGTCATTGGTGAGTATGAGACGCTATTAGCAGATGCCAGTGATGAGTTTGAGTTTCCAGATTTTGATGAAAATACTATCGCCACTACCTTTTATACTTCAGGTACCACAGGTAATCCTAAAGGCGTTTTCTTTAGCCATCGTCAGCTAGTACTGCACAGCATGGCGGAGGCGGCAACCTTAGGAATGCTCCCAGATAAGCAAGGCGTCAGCTATGGCGACGTCTATATGCCGATGACGCCGATGTTCCATGTGCATGCGTGGGGCTTTCCTTATACTGCGACGATGACAGGCCTCAAGCAAGTTTATCCAGGTCGTTATGCGCCTGATACTTTGCTCGATCTCATCATCAATGAAAAGGTCAGCATTACGCATTGTGTTCCGACGATACTACAAATGGTGCTAAAAGAAGCCCAAGATCGTGATAAGAGCTTTGATGGTCTAAAAATGATCATCGGCGGCTCGCGATTGACCGAAGGATTAGCCAAAGCGGCTCTCGCGCAAGATATCGAGGTCTACACCGGTTACGGTATGTCAGAGACTGCGCCGCTCATCGGTCTGACCGAGTTCACTATCGATGAGCCTGAGATGAGTGTTGATGAAGATATCACCCGCCGCTGCATGTCAGGCAAGCCTGTAATGATGGTCGATGCGCAAGTGTGGAGTACCGATAATAAATCAGTTGGTACAGGCGCAGACAACACTGGTGAGCTGGTGCTACGTGCGCCTTGGCTGACGCAAAGCTACTTCAAAAACGACGATGCCGGTACTGAGCTGTGGGAAAACGGCTACATGCACACTCAAGATATCGCTTATATGACCAAAGACGGCTACTTCAAAATCACCGATCGTCTCAAAGACGTGATCAAATCAGGCGGCGAGTGGATATCCTCGCTCGAGATTGAGACTATCTTGTCGCTGCATCCAGCAGTAGCCGATGTTTCGGTCATTGGCGTCCCTGATAAAAAATGGGGCGAGCGTCCGGTAGCTCTGATCGTTCTCAAACCGAGCCATCAAGACACCACTGCTGATGATATTATAGCGGTTGCTGAGCAAGCGGTTGCTAAAGGTATCATTCCTAAATATGGCATCCCGAGTGAGTTTCAATTCTTCGATGATCTGCCTAAAACCTCAGTCGGTAAACACGATAAAAAAGTCATGCGTGACGAGTATAACGAGCAGAATAAAGGCTAATCGGCTTGCTTTAAGTGGCTGTGTTTATTTTATCAATGAATGATAAGTTTACTATCAGCTCGTAAAAAGCTCATGAGTATTCATGGGCTTTTTTTAGTTTAACAAGCGATTTGTATTCACTCACAGCCAGATGCCCTAAAGCGCTTGACCCTAATTTGACATTGTTGTTATAGTCGATGACCATCAAATTGTTAATCTACTCTTCACTGACAGCTCAATCGCTATCTTTCATAACATATTTTGTGATGACTCAAACAAGATAAGGATATCTTATGCATCATGTTCAACAGCTCATCAATGGTGAGTTCAGCCAATCTAACACTAGCGAATGGATTAACATTACTGATCCTGCCACTCAAGACATCATTGCTAAAGTACCACAAAGCACCGATGATGAGATCAACGAAGCCGTCGCCACTGCCAAAGCTGCATTTGCGACTTGGCGCAAAACGCCTATCACCACTCGTGCGCGTATCTTCTTGAAGTATCAAGCACTCATTCGTGAGCACATGGATGAGCTGGCAGAAATTCTAACCGCCGAGCAAGGCAAAACCCTTGCTGATGCGCGCGGTGATGTATTTCGCGGTTTAGAAGTGGTCGAACATGCGGCGGGCATTGCTAACCTGCAAATGGGCGACTTTGTCGAAAACGTCGCCTCAGATGTTGATACTTATAGCATTTGGCAGCCGCTTGGCGTATGTGCTGGTATCACGCCGTTTAACTTTCCAGCGATGATTCCGCTATGGATGTTCCCGATGGCCATCGCCACGGGCAACACCTTTATATTAAAACCTTCTGAGCAAGATCCGATGGTGACTATGCGTTTAGTCGAGCTAGCAGTAGAGGCGGGCGTGCCAGAAGGGGTATTGAACGTAGTCCATGGTGGTAAACCAACCGTTGACGCTATCTGCGATCATCCTGACATCAAGGCGGTGTCTTTTGTCGGTTCTACCGCAGTTGGCAAACATGTCTATGAGCGCGCAAGCCGGTCAGGTAAACGCGCTCAGTGTATGATGGGCGCCAAAAATCATGGCGTCATCTTGCCTGATGCCAATAAAGAGCAAACGCTAAACCAGCTCGCAGGCGCGTCCTTCGGTGCAGCAGGACAGCGCTGTATGGCTTTGTCAGTTGTGGTGTTGGTCGGCGCAGCAGGCGAGTGGATCGATGACATCAAAGCCAAAGCTGAAACTTTAGTAGTCTCTGCAGGTAAGAACGACAAAGATCTAGGCCCGCTCATCTCGCCTGCGGCAAAAGCTCGCGTTGAGCATTTAATTCATACAGGAGTCGAGGAAGGCGCAAGCTTAATCTTAGATGGTCGCAGTATTCAGGTCGAAGGATTTGAGAAAGGCAACTTCGTTGGGCCGACGATCTTTGATCATGTCACAAGTGAGATGCAGATCTACCAACAAGAAATCTTTGGCCCGGTGCTTTGTATCATGCGCGTTGATAGCTTAGATGAGGCGATTGAGCTGATTAATAATAATCCTAACGGTAATGGCACTGCTATTTTTACTCAGTCAGGAGCAGCGGCGCATAAATTCCAGCAAGACGTCATGGTCGGTCAAATCGGTATTAACTTACCGATTCCTGTACCGCTACCTATGTTCTCATTCTCAGGATCACGGGCCAGTAAGCTTGGCGATTTAGGCCCTTATGGCAAGCAAGCAGTGCAGTTCTATACGCAAACCAAAACAGTCACCGCGCGCTGGTTCGATGATGAAGCAAGCCGCGGCAAAGTCAATACCACCATCTCAATGTAAGCTGTATTGTAAGCTACATTTTGCCGCACTATTTAAGGATAACTGCATGGATTTTTCACTAACCGACGATCAAGTAGCTTTTGAGCACAGCGCTCGTCAGTTCGCACTAAAAGAGCTAAGACCCAACGCTGCCGAATGGGATCGCAGCTTGTACTTTCCTATTGAGGTCATCAAAAAATCAGGAGAGCTTGGCTTTTTAGGCCTTTATACCAATCCTAATTATGAGGGTCTAGGCTTGCCGCGCTTGGATTCAGCGATGGTGTTTGAGGCGCTAGCTTGGGGCGACACTGCGGTGGCTTCTTATATGAGCATCCATAACATGGTGTCATGGATGATTGGGGAGTATGGTCATGACGCGCTATGCCAGCAGTATCTGCCGAAGATGGTCAATGGCGACTGGTTAGGCAGCTATTGTCTGACAGAGCCAAATGCAGGCTCTGATGCGGCGTCCTTACGCACCAAGGCGGATAGACAAGGCGACTATTACGTCCTCAATGGCGAGAAAACCTTTATCTCAGGGGCGGGGTCAACTGATGTGTTGGTCGTCATGGCGCGCACAGGTGATACAGGTGCTAAGGGCGTTTCTGCCTTTGTAGTCGATGCCCAAAGCGACGGCATTGAGTATGGTAAAAACGAGCATAAAATGGGTTGGAAAGCGCAGCCGACGCGTACGATTAGCTTTAACAATGTCAAAGTCCCTGCATCCAACTTATTAGGTGCTGAAGGTCAAGGCTTTAGCATCGCCATGAAAGGCCTTAATGGCGGGCGTATTAATATTGGCATCTGTGCGGTAGGCACAGCGCAGGCCGCGCTTGAAACGGCGACGAGCTACGTCAAAGACCGCCAGCAGTTTGGCAAGCCAATAGCAGGCTTTCAATCCGTACAATTCAAGCTTGCCGATATGCTGACGCAAACTATCACCGCTAGGCAAATGATCTATCTGGCCGCTAGTAAAGTTGATAACAACGACCCGCAAGCGGCAACTTATTGCGCCATGGCAAAACGCTTGGCTACCGATTTGAGCTTTGAAGTCGCTAATGAAGCGTTACAACTGCATGGCGGCTACGGTTATCTCAACGAGTATCCGCTTGAGCGTCATGTGCGCGATCTGCGCGTGCATCAAATACTAGAAGGGACTAATGAGATCATGCGCGTCATCGTATCCCGGCAGATGTTGCAAGACGACGCTCTTAGCTCTTTGCGTTAGCAGCCTTTTCTAGCCCGTTTTTAAATTCTATAAAGTTTCATAGGTCGTTTTATGAGCACAAATAATCAATCTAATAATCAAAGCATTGCTTCTCCAGAGCAAGAAGCTGCAGTACTTTTTGAGACCGAAAAGACGCATTGCGGTCATCAGCTTGGCATTATGACTTTAAACAGCCCAAAGTCGCTTAATGCCTTGAGCGTTGAGATGTGTCAACTGTTATCACAGCAGCTCGAAGCTTGGCAGACGGACAGCCAAATAGTCGCCATTATTCTTAAAGGCGCAGGTGACAAAGCCTTCTGCGCTGGCGGAGATATTCGTAAGCTTTACGACAGTATGTCAGAGTCTGCACCACTGCCCAATCCTTATGCAACCGAGTTTTTTGGTCATGAGTATCGCCTCTATCGGCAAATGCACTTTTATCCCAAACCGCTGATTTTATGGGGTGACGGGATTATTATGGGCGGCGGTATGGGACTGATGGCAGCTTGTAGCCATCGTATCGTCACCGAGCGTACTCGCTTTGCGATGCCTGAGATTACCATAGGTCTGTTCCCTGATGCTTCTGGTAGTTGGTTCTTGCAGCGTATGCCTGCTCATACAGGGCTGTTTTTGGGTCTGACCGGCGCTATGTGCCATGCCGGCGACGCCATCATTGGTAACTTGGCTGAATACTATGCCCAAAGTGGCGACTATGAATCTATCATTGAGCGCCTAAAAGCTGCCGATTGGCGCGCGGAGATGGAGCAAGGCTTTGGTAGGTTGCCAAGTGTTGCCAGCCGCGCTTTAGCGGCTCAGCCAGCGACTGACCTGCCTGAGAGTCATTTGGCCAAATATTGGCAAACCATCAATAAGCTTATGAATAGTGGCGGGCTGGCTGAGATTGATCATCTGCTACAAAACGATGACGCTCTAGCTAAGATTGATGCTGACTTTGCCGCCGATAAATGGACACAAAAAGCACTGGCAACTTATCGTCACGGCTGCCCAGTAACCGCCGCTTTGACTTATGCGCTGTATTATAAAGTCAGCGCTTTATCACTAGAGCAAGTGCTGTATTTAGAAGCCAATGTCGCCGTGCACTGCGCAGCCAATCCTGACTTTAGAGAAGGGGTGCGCGCGCTGCTCATTGATAAGGATAAAGCGCCGCAGTGGTCACGCACATTGGCAGACTGCCTAAGCGCTGAGGGACAAGCGTATATTGAGTCGCATTTCGACAACCCTTATGCCCCTTATCAGCATCCCTTGCAAGACTGGCTTACCGCTGATGCTTTAGGCGCGCAGCATGTACGCTAGACTTTATTGAGTCAATAACCGATAACGACATCAAGGAATGATGGAATGAATAAAACTGCAAACGCAAGTGAGTCAGTCAAGGACAAAAAGCCCAATATCGCTTTTATTGGCTTAGGTAATATGGGCGCGCCAATGGCACAGAACCTGCTAAGCGCAGGCTACGCGCTGAGCGTCTATGATTTATCTTTGGCTGCGACCAAGCGTCTACAGCAAGCAGGCGCTAGGGTGGCAGATAGCCCGCAGCAAGCGGCTGCTAATGCGCAAGTGGTGATTAGTATGCTGCCCGCAGGCGAGCATGTGCTATCAGTGTATTTAGGAAGTAGCGAGAATGATGAAGAGCAAGCAGGCGGCGAACAGAAACAAGGACTGCTATCTCATCTTGCTAAAGACACCTTAGTGATTGACAGTAGCACCATTGCTGCAGCAGACGCTAGGCAAGTCGCAGCTGCGGCAAGTGCGCTTGGTATAGACTTTTTGGATGCGCCAGTATCAGGGGGCATCGGCGGGGCAATAGCAGGTAGTTTGACTTTTATTGTAGGCGGCGAGGCTGAGGCTTTTGCTAGAGCCGAACCTATCCTTACCGCCATGGGCAAAAACATCTTTCATGCAGGCGAGCACGGCGCCGGACAAGTGGCAAAGATCTGCAACAATATGCTGCTTGGTGTCTTAATGACAGGCACAGCAGAGGCGATAAACCTCGGCGTCAAAAACGGCTTAGACGCCAAAGTACTCTCGGATATTATGCTACAAAGCTCAGGGCGCAATTGGACACTAGAGGTCTACAACCCTTATCCGCAAGTGATGGATAATGTCCCCTCTAGCCATCACTATCAAGGCGGCTTTATGAGTAAGCTGATGCAAAAGGATTTAAACCTTGCGCTGCAAACGGCTAGGCAGACTGAGGTCGACACGCCAATGGCACAGCGAGCCGCGCAGCTGTATAGCGCTCATACTGGCGAGCATGGTGACAAGGACTTCTCGAGCATTATGGCTATTCATGATCCATCAGTACTGCCTTAACAGCGTAAAGACGTGAGCACATTTTATTAGAGTACCGTTACAGAGTGATAGCCACATCCGCTGATCATTTCATTTCAAACTCATAGCACAGCGTTTGGATATTCTGCGCCGCGACTCTAAGTCTGGGTACGTGTGTCTGAAGCGCTTCTAAAGAGACGCGGATAGTAGGTGCATTTACAAATAAAGATGCCAAATAGCGTGAGTCCTTATCGAGTATAGGCACGGCTACTGATAAGGCCTCAGAGATAAACTCTTCGTTGTCTATGCCGACGCCTGACTTCGCGATAGTGTCTAATTCAGCAGTTAAAGCATCAACATCGGTAAAGGTGTTTTCAGTAAACCTATCAAGTGGGAGCTGTCGCAGCATCTTCGCACGGGTTTGCGTAGGCAGAAGACTAAGATAGAGCTTACCCGTTGCGGTACACCACATTGGCGACTGAGAGCCGGCTGGTAAATAGATCTGGATAGGCCGATCAGTCTGTACGCGATTGGTATATAGCATGCTCATCTGATGCGGTACAGCGATGCCGCAGCTCTCCTTTATATCATCCACCAATCCTTGTAGTATCAACTGCCGCTCCTGAAAGAACTGCTTTTGTTGCCACAGCTCTATACTCAGATTACGTACGCGCTTGCCTGGTATTATTCCGCCTCCTATATCCACTCCAATAAACCCTTCTTCGACCAAAGTCTGTATCAACCGGTGAATAGTAGGTTTTGGAATGTCTAAATCCTTTGACAGCTCAAGGGGTGAGAGCGGTCTTTGGGCATAAGATACGGCTTCTACAATCTCTAATACACGAGTAATAGATGATACTTTAGGCATAATATTGGCTCGATAGTTAAGGGGTGTCATTCATGCGATTGCTCAGCAGGCAACTCGCTAATCTCGTTTTGCATAAAGAGTATAGCTTACTATTTTCATAATCTAGGCAGGGTATCAGCAGCCAGCCATACTACTCAATTTGTCTCTATGGCTCGCTAAGATACATCATTTCACATAACACAACAAACTGTAGTAATTAGTTATATAAGCTACACTGTTTAAAATATTATAATAAGCCAAAATAGTATTCAGTTACTTAGATATGTCATTAAGAGTTTTTAGCTTACCGATACCACGTTTATTTACGCTTTTAAACGTTGTTCTCATTTGTAAAGTTACTCGCTTTGTAATGATGAGTTAATACACTTAATGTTCAATGTCCAAATGAATGACATGAGTTATTATTTAGCAGATATATTGATACGCTAATTATTCTGTCTTGACATATCTTGTAACACTAATGCGCTTTATGACAGAGTGTAACGGTAATAATTACAATACCTACGTAATCTTTACATAATGGCAAACAAAAAGCGCTTCTTAGGGGATGACTTTTAGAGTCAAAATTGTTTTAATCTGCTCAACAAAATGATGGTTTGTAAAAACGCTAAGTCGTCATTCACTGTGGGCAAGCTACTTCATATTTTTAGGAGATTAATGATGAAACTTATTAAACTTACGGCAGTATCTGCCGCTATTCTAGGCTCAACTGCTGCTATGGCTGCCGATCCTATCGTTGTTGTAGATGATAATGATACGGTTGCTTACCCAGTAGCTGCTCCTGCTTATCAGTATAACCAAGATGCGGGTATCATCCGCAATACTACTGGCGCAGTCGTTGGTACAACTAAGACTCTATTTAACACAGCAATCAACCCTGCTGCTGTTAGTGCAGAGATTGGTACCTTAGGTTATGGCGCAAACATCGCGTGGAGCATCAACGAGACTACTGAACTACAAGCCGGTTGGGCAGGTGGCGACGTTGCTGACCTATTCGGCGGTGACTTCGATGCAAATGACATCAACTATGACGTAGATACAGATTTTAGCAACCCATACTTAGGCGTACAGATGCGCCCTGCAGCGAACTGGTTTACTGTGGGTGCTGGTATCATCGTTCCTGATAACGATATTGATGTTCGTGCAAATGCTGAAGGTGAAGGTTACTACAGTATTGATGGCAACAAGTTCTATGCTGGTAATGCAACTCTTGACCAATCTTTAGCTGAAGATTTTGGCGGTGATAACGTTGGTAACCTAGAAGGTAGTATTGAGCACCGTAACAAGTTAGCCCCTTACTTAACTGTAGGCTTCCGTCCTAATATCACTAATAACTTTGGTTTATTTGGTGAACTAGGTGCAGCTTATATGGGCAAAGTAGATGCAAACGTTCGTTACACTGGTGAAGGCGGAAATGTAGTAGCGGCGCAAGATGCAGCGCGTCAAGCTGAAAAAGATCTAGAAGATAAAAGCTGGTTAGAGTGGTTCCCAATCGTTAAAGTTGGTGCAACTTACCGCTTCTAATTTAAAGACTGAATCTTTCTAATAAAAAAAAGCGATCTTCGGATCGCTTTTTTGTGTTTTAAGTTTGCTTAAATGGGGTAAGAGCGTTAGTTAAACTGAATATTACGCTAAATACTGGTTATATCAGAATACTACTATCGTCTGATAGTTTGAAATATAAGCTACTCTACGCTGAGCGTCCTGGTTCAGCTCTATAAATAGCTCACGAGCAGAACTATTATTCTTAATAATATTGTCAGCACTATTATCAGCGCTATCATATTCGATAAGCGTCTGAACTAGCGTTAGGTCAGCGCGACCTAAACCTGCTGCAAGTGTCGTTTGATTGATTTTGATCAAACTCTCTTTGATTTGCCATATTAACCTGACCAGATAATCGCGTTTATCGAGTGACAGCTGCTCGAGCATAGCGATTTCACTGGGAGGATAGAAACGTTTGGCGACCTGCCATGCCACGCTATTTACCTCAATATCTATACCAATAGCGCTGTCAAAGCTCAGAGCGACGGCTACTCTATCTGCCGAATGACTGAAGCACACATAATGGCGATGGTTTTTGAGTCGATAGGGGAACGCCGACTCATCTAAAGTATCTGCTATGCCAAGCTCAGCGAGTAATCTATTTAAAAGTATGCGTACGCCAGTACGTTGGCTTTGACGCTTAATTTTTTTATTTAATAAATCTTGCTTTGTAGCACCTAACGAAGAGAAGTCACTGGCTGGGTTATAAGAGGGCGACACGATACAAAACGTCTGCGAAGATAATGAGGTATTATCAAGGCCGCTAGTAGATAGAGTAACAGGTGTGAGAGCAGTCGAATGATCTCTCCATAATCGAGTGCCAATAGGCTGCAAGCGAGCAATAGCGCAATAATGAGTCGCCGTAAGCTGCGTATAGTGAATGTCATTCAGTAAGATCATAAGGGCGAGTGAATACTATTAATAATCATAAGCGTATTATTATGGCAGGTATGAAGGAGTAAGCGCAAAAATCCTTAGCTAATCTTATTGTAGAATACAAAAAAACCCAGTAATACTGATATTACTGGGTCAAAGTCAAAATACAGAATGAGATGAGAATAGGTTAATAACCAGTAAGCTGGCTATTAGTACGACAGCTCAGCACGGCGATTTAAGGCGTAAGCCTCTTCAGTGTTACCAGCTGCTGCAGGACGCTCTTCACCGTAGCTAATAATACGGATATTATTGGCAGCGACGCCTTGCGCTGCTAGATAATTACGTGCAGCTTGTGCACGGCGCTCACCCAAAGCGATATTGTACTCGCGGCTGCCGCGCTCATCAGTATGGCCTGCGATTAGCACCTGCGTACCTGGATTTGCGTTTAATAAGCTGACGTGTTGATTCAGTACGCTGGCAGCTTGTGCGGTGATCTCGCTACTATCAAATGCAAAATAAACGACCGCTTCCATATTGTCTGAAGCATCAACTACGGCTACAGGATTATCGACTACGACCGCACCGGTATAAACCCCTTGACCACCAGGGATACCTAAAGGCGCGACGACGACTTCAGAGGTAGCGCGTTTGGTGGCACAACCTGTAGTTAGGGCCACCGCACTAGACAAGACAGCTAGCGCAGTCATTTTGGCAAAACGGTTACTAAAAGAAGAAAGTTGTGACATTTGAAGCTCCTAAATAGGTAATTTATTTGTTGTTTTATATATCGCACAATAAACTTAGGTCATTGAGCTCTATCATAAAATCAATGTTACGTTGTGTAAGTAGCATTACTGTAAATAATACCAAGGTTCGGTAAGTATTACAGTATGTGTCAGATAACTTAGTCGTATAAATTTTTATTTTTTAATTTCAGCGAGATTATCAATAACGCGTATAGATAAACCAGAGCCATTGTTATTTATTACCAGCGATACTTATCCCAGTTTTCAGGATTGGCCCAGTATTTACTATTTAGCCAATTGGGCAGGTGTTTATAATCGTACAGATTAAACTGCCAAAGGGTTAAAGAAGAGGCTGCTGGTAGCAGATGATCAGCCGTAGGAGAGTCTATGGCTGTGATAGCCGTGTCAACTGCTTGATCGCCTAAGATATCGAACGGCATAAAGCCGTACGCTCGCAGGTCTATCTTATCCTTGACAGCGATTAACAAATGAGCGGCGTACAGATCCCTATAACGCATTATAGTCGGTATAAATTGCTGCAACTGCTCGGCTGACATCGTAGGTAGCCAAAAGCAGGCAAGCTCAAAACGCTGAGG
>Ga0115011_10003009_pt1 | contig 11554 bp, 6 predicted proteins | sample TroAtlMetagenome_2_FD_88705 | JGI IMG/M metagenome (GOLD analysis project Ga0115011, IMG submission 88705) | Marine eukaryotic phytoplankton communities from Atlantic Ocean - Tropical Atlantic ANT8 Metagenome | ecosystem: Environmental > Aquatic > Marine > Oceanic | place: Tropical Atlantic... | reverse complement strand
GGGATTTCTTTTAAAGAGTCATGAAGTAGAGCAGCTAGCTCTGCTTGGTTGGAGTTGATATTATGGTGGTTAGCTAGTTTTGTAGCCTGATCCCGCACGGATAAAACATGCTCACAACGATGTTTGGTGAGATGTGTTTTTAGGTGCTCTTCAATTTTTTCGATTAATTCTGGCGGGTTAGGCATATGGGTTGTTTAAGCGCCTGGCAAAATCAGGCCCGAATTTAGAGGCAGTGTCAAATGACAAACATAAGTTTAGATACGTTTTGAGTTCGCTTAACTGGCCTCTGGTGGCATATTAAGTGTGTTTTATTCTGACAATGAGAGTCGAATCAACTTACTCCAGGCGCAAAATATTCAGGACATTAACTTATGGGGTTGTGTGTTCCGGTTTTTGTGGCTTTGCTCCCATGCGATGGCTTGTGTCGGATATTCGTGCGGGAGAATCTGCGATTTATAAAATGAGTTTTGATGAGTTTCCACAGTTGAGTGAATCGTATGGCTCAGTTCGGGTGAATGTGGCGGGAATTCCAAGTGCGAGTAATCAAATTGTGGTGACGCGAATGCCGGGTAATCAATTTTATGCGGTGTCTTCGAAATGTACACATCGAGGTGTTGCTGTAGACCCATTCAAGAAAGGGAAGGGGCTTTACTGTCAAGCGCACGGTTCACAGTTTGATGTCGATGGTCGAGTGGTGCGAGGGCCGGCACGTTCTGCCCTTAAATTATATTCTGCAAGTTATGATGGAAGTGAGTTTGTTAGTGTGGAATTTCCCAATCTAGGCTATACGGTTAATGCTAGTATTCTCCAAACAATTGTAGGAGACCGATTGCTTTTGTCCTTCGAAACAATTGCAGGGATGAATTATAAAGTTGCTTTGGGCTCTCGTTTGGGTGACGAGGATATGAATTTTGTTAAGTTTGCGATGACTGAAGATGGTCTCTTAAATTCTAGCCGATTGACCGGGGAAGGTGGACAGGTCGAAATTTATTTGAAGCCATTAGGAGATGCTGGTTTTATAAAAGTAATTAGAGAATAATTAATATAGGTGTAACCATATAAACAGCTTACTTGTATTATATGAAATATTGTAAATTTTAAAGGTGAAAACTAGATTGTTAATACTGACAGTCATGACTTTGCTTAATAGTGAAGGTCAGGCTTCAAAATTGGATAAGGCAAATTTACCCAACGGTGCGAAAGGGTTAGTGCACCTTGATTTAGAAGCACTCCGAAAGTCAAAACTAGGTTCAACTATGCTAAATTGGACTCAGGCGAAGGAAGGCAAAGAGCGTGTCAATGAGCTGATAGAGAGCATGGGATTTAATCCGTTTACAGCGTTAAATGGGGTGACAATCTCAACCAATGGCGAAGAGGAAAACGGGATGCTTATTCTTAAGCACAGCGCCGATACCAAAAATATATTGTCCTACATCAAGTTAGCGGATGGTTACTATGCGACTAAGTACACTTCGAGTCTTATTTCGAATGGTGAAAAGACTTCAACGTATATCCATAGTGTTGGTAAGAAAAGGAGTTCACGTGAAGAGAAGCCGAATGATCGAGGCTATATAAGTTTTATCGATAAGAATACAGCAGTGATAGCTCCAAGTCGTAAATTGGCTGGGAGAGGAATTGACTTAGTGAAAGGTAAGGGGGCAGCGAGCAGTTTGCCTTCTCAAATCAGTAAAATAATAAACAAGGCCAAATTACCCATTTTAGTAGGCTATGCGGATATGGATGGGCTTGAAGATGTTATCGAGGATTCTAATATTAAAGATATGGTTCGAGAGGGTGTAATCGTATTAGGGGAATCAGATGGGCGATTTATTCTTTCTCTTCAGATCGTTGCTCAAAGTGTTGAAACAGCGGAGAACTTGCATGATATGGCAAATGGCTTAATCGGTCTTGCCTCTTTGAGTCAGAAGGAAAATCCTGATATGGGCGCTTTGATTAAAGCCATGAAGATCAGTAGGAAACAATCTACGGTATCAGTAAATTTTGTAATGTCGGTCGATAAAATTCTCGAATATGCCGATCCTGAACTGAAGGATCTTGATATTAATTTAGGTTCTGATTTGAATAAGAAGTGATGCAAAGCGTCATCATTCCAACGATGACATTGGCTTTGGCTGAAGATTCTGGTCAGGCTAAGAAAGATGAGCTGAAAATTTCAGCTGTTTCTTCTGAGGATATTAATGACGAGAAACGATTAGCGATTGCTGCAAAAGGCGGATGTTTAAAATCTTTTGACCAGCTTGTTTCTCTTTTTGAGATTAGGTTGTATCGGTTTCTACTGAAAAAAACATCTGATCATCACTTATCACAGGATTTACTCCAAGCAACCTTCGTAATCGCTTACCGAAAACTGCACCTTTTTAATCCCAAGTATGCTATTTCTACTTGGCTTTACACTATAGCTAATCGGCAGGCAATTAATCACTTTCGACGTCAACGACCAACTGCTTACGAGGTGGCTGATTGTGTGATTGAGAAATCTCCATCGGTAGAATTGCTTGCTAATGAAAAGAGGGATGAACTTTGGTTGCAAGCAAGGCGAATTCTTTCTCAGTATCAATTTAATGCTCTTTGGTTTTTTTATGGTGAGGACCGAAACCTTGAGGAGGTGGCAAGTGTAATGAATAGAAGTGTTGGCTCCGTTAAGGTTCTGCTTCATCGGGCAAGGAAAAAACTAGAGAATGAATTATCGGATAATTTTAAGCTAAAATAGACAGGAAATGAAAAACGAAGAAAAAAGTAATTTTTGGCAAAGCGTGGAATCAAGACTGCGCCAAGAAGCTGTGATAAAGGATGAATTTCCTCCTTTTCTTCATAACCGGATAATGGCCTCGGTTCGTGAGGAATCTGAATTGAATGCACAACCGAAATGGGCGATCTTTAGTTCATTGCGAATTGCTTTGGCTGGAGGAATTGCAGGATTGGTTTTGTTATTCGTTCTAATATCGGGTGATTCTTTGCGGGAAGAACGTCTAGAGCCGCAAATTTTAACTCAGATTATAATCACTGTTTCTCAAGGTGAAAAAGAGGTGTCTAACCTGCTCTCTAATAAAACTTTAGATCAATTAGTATCTAAACCCTATCAGCAACAATTGGATTCAATAATCAACGAGTTTGAGAATGCATATGATTTCACAGTCAAAATGATGCCCATTGAACTTGCTAGAAATTAATATCCGATGTAATTCGCTTTTCTTTTACTTTCTTCAAATAAACCACACATATCATCATATCAATATATGTTGATATGTAACTTGACTCATTGAGATGACTAGATAATCTGAGGGTTCAGTGAGTAGTGACTCAAATAAGGCTCTAGGCGGATTACTGTCTGAAAGGATAGTTATTTTAGATGGCGCGATGGGAACAATGATTCAGCGGCATAAGCTGGAAGAGTCGGATTATCGTGGTGAGAGATTTGCTGATTGGGAAAGTGATCTCAAAGGGAACAATGATCTGCTTGGAATAACTAAGCCGGAAGTGATTCGTTCAATTCATCGTGAGTATTTCGAGGCTGGAGCGGATATAATTGAGACTAATACATTCAACTCCACAAGTATCGCATTGGCTGATTATGGAATGGAGTCTTTGGCCTACGAATTGAGTGTAGCGAACGCTAAGTTAGCTAAGTCAGCTGCGGAAGGGGTTATGATGAATAATTCGGATCGGCAATGTTTTGTAGCCGGTGCACTCGGCCCAACAAATCGTACTGCATCGATTTCTCCTGATGTAAATGATCCCGCATTCCGAGCTGTAACATATGATCAACTTGTTGAGTCCTATTTTGAGCAAGCTAAAGGTTTGGTTGATGGAGGAGTGGATGTTCTCTTGGTAGAGACAGTGTTTGATTCTCTTAATTCCCGAGCGGCCTTATTTGCTCTTGAAACTTTGTTTGATTCACTTGGAAAACGGCTACCGGTGATGCTTTCTTTTACTATCACTGACCAGAGCGGGCGCACTCTTTCTGGGCAGACAGTAGAGGGGTATTGGAATTCAGTTTCTAACATAGACTTATTGAGTGTAGGAATAAACTGTGCATTGGGGCCTAAAGAGATGCGGCCTTATATTGAAGAGTTATCCAAGATTGCACCCATTAATGTCAGCTCTTATCCCAACGCAGGTCTTCCTAATCCTTTGTTGCCAACCGGTTTTCCAGAAACTCCAGAAACCCTAGCTCCACAGCTCAAGGAATGGGCTCAGAATGGTTGGTTAAATATAGTCGGCGGTTGTTGTGGTACAACGCCAGATCACATACGTGTAATTGCTGATTCAGTTAAGGATTGTAACCCGAGGCAATTGGCCAAGCCGGAGCCTTGGTTGCGACTCAGCGGAATGGAAGCGCTAACTGTTCGTCCGGACTCAAACTTTGTCAATGTAGGAGAGAGAACCAATGTTACCGGTTCACCGCGTTTTGCGAAGCTGATTAAAAATGACCAGTATGAGGAAGCTTTGATGGTTGCGCGTCAGCAAGTGGAGAACGGGGCCCAAATCATTGATGTCAATATGGATGAGGGAATGCTCGACTCTGAGGCGGCGATGACGCAGTTCCTCAATTTAATAGCTTCTGAACCGGATATTTCTCGCGTTCCGATCATGATAGACAGTTCGAAATGGTCTGTGATTGAGGCTGGTCTTAAATGTATTCAAGGTAAGGGGGTTGTAAATTCTATTAGTTTGAAGGAAGGGGAGGGGCAGTTTCTTGAACATGCTCGCTTAATCCGAAGGTATGGAGCGGCTGTGGTGGTTATGGCGTTTGATGAAAGAGGTCAGGCGGATAACACTGATCGCCGTGTGGAGATATGTACACGATCCTACAATTTGTTAACTGAAAATGTAGGTTTTCCTCCTGAGGATATAATATTTGATCCTAATATTCTTACTGTTGCGACCGGTATGGAAGAGCATAATAACTATGCTGTTAGTTTTATAGATGCCACACGAATCATAAAATCGACTTTACCGTTTGCTAAGGTTAGCGGTGGCGTAAGTAATATATCATTTTCTTTCCGAGGTAATAACGCCGTGAGAGAGGCTATGCACTCAGCATTCCTATATCATGCTATTGGTGCAGGGCTCGATATGGGTATCGTGAATGCTGGTATGCTTGAGGTTTATGAGGAGATCTCTCCAGACTTGCTAGAGCGCGTTGAAGATGTGTTGCTGAATCGATTGCCGAATGCGACAGAGCGTTTGGTTGAATTCGCTGAGACTGTCAAACAGCAAGGGAAGTCTGATAAGGTTGCTGATGTGTGGCGAAGTGGGTCGATTGAGGAGCGTTTAAGTCATGCATTGGTTAAGGGGATTGTGGATTATATTGAGAAAGATACTGAGGAGGCTCGGCAGAAATATGGGCGTCCAATTCATGTTATTGAAGGGCCTTTAATGGATGGGATGAATGTTGTTGGTGATCTTTTTGGGGCTGGAAAAATGTTTCTACCTCAGGTCGTTAAAAGCGCCCGAGTGATGAAGAAGGCTGTTGCATATTTACAGCCTTTTATGGAAGAGGAGAAAGAGGGAACAGGAGTGTCATCACAAGGTAAAATCCTTATGGCGACGGTAAAGGGGGATGTTCATGATATTGGTAAAAATATAGTTGGAGTGGTGCTTGGTTGTAATAATTACGAGGTTATAGACCTTGGGGTTATGGTTCCGTGTGAAAAAATATTAAATGCTGCTAGAGATCAAAATGTAGACATTATTGGATTAAGCGGATTGATTACTCCCTCGCTAGATGAGATGCAATACGTTGCGAACGAGATGCAACGTCAGGGATTTGATTTGCCTTTATTAATTGGAGGGGCAACGACGAGTCGTGAGCATACCGCTGTAAAAATTGCTCCAGGTTATGAATTTTCGACAGTTCATGTTGTTGATGCATCAAAGGCTGTCGGTGTAGCTAGTCAATTGCTTAGTGATGAAAAACAAAAGTCTTTTATTCAAGAGAATAGAAAGACTCAGGAAGAGTTCCGTGAAAAATTCTTAAGTAAGCGAAAGGCTAAACCTTTGCTCAGTATTACTGACGCTAGAGAGCGAGCTACTAAAATTGATTGGCAACAGGAGGATATCCCTAATCCAAATTTTACTGGAATTAAAATTGAATCAGATTTCCCATTGGATACTTTGGTTGATTTTATTGATTGGTCTCCATTCTTTCATGCATGGGAGCTTCGTGGGCGGTATCCGAAAATATTTGAAGATGAGTATGTCGGTGATAAGGCAAAGGAATTATTTGATGATGCCCAGAATTTGCTCTCACGTATATTAAGTGAAAAATTATTTACTGCAAAATGTGTGTATGGTCTTTTTGTAGCGAATCGAGTTGGTGATGACATAGAGATTTATTCAGATGAGTCACGGGAAAAATGTATACAAAAGTTTCATTTTCTTCGTCAGCAGAATAATAAATCGAAAGGTGAAAACCATAGCTTGGCGGACTATGTTGCAGCTAAAGGTTCTGGTTTCACGGATCACATTGGAGCATTTGCTGTTACCGCGGGGCATGGAGTTGAGGAGTTTGCTAAGTCATTTGAAGAGGACAATGATGATTATAATTCCATCATGGCTAAGGCTTTGGGGGACCGATTAGCTGAGGCCTTTGCTGAATATTTGCATAAGAAAGTTCGGAGGGACTGGGGTTTTGGTATAGATGAAAAATTGAGCAGTGAAGAGCTGATAGGTGAAAAATATAGAGGAATTAGGCCTGCAGCGGGATATCCAGCGAGCCCAGATCATACCGAGAAGCAACTGCTTTGGGAACTGCTTGATGTTGAAAAGCACACAGGCATTCGTTTAACTGAGAGTTGTGCCATGTGGCCGGCCAGTTCTGTTAGTGGGCTGTATTTTGCCCATCCCAATTCTAAATATTTTGCTGTTGGTAAAATTGGAGAAGATCAGGTCGTTGACTATGCTGAACGCAAAAACATGAGCAAGAAGCAGATTGAAAGATGGCTGTCACCAAATCTGAATTATGATCCCATTTAAATTTGTTTAGTTGGCTCGCCGCTTTCAATCTAAACTGTCATGATTTGCCCATGCCTTTAAGGCGTAATCCTCAATTCATTCTTATTTGTTGTGTTGCATCTTTATTGTCGATTGCTGGGCTGATAGGTGCAGAATTTCCAATAAAAACTGCCTTGGTTTATGTTGAGTTTCAAGGTGAGCCTGCTGTTGATCTTGCTGTTCGCCTGAAGGAGGCCGGAACTTCTTCGGGCAAAATAGCCGACGCTACTCAAAAGCGAATTGCTGAACTAAAACTGCAGCAGCAGTTTTTTGTTAAAGAACTTGAACAAGTTCAAGGAAATGTGGAGTCGCAATTCTTCCGCTTAGCTAATGCCGTAAAAGTCAGGTTGCCAATTGATCAAGTCGAGTTGATATATCAAATTGAAGGCGTTGTAAATGTTACTCCTGTTGCTCAATTTCACCCCTTAACATCAACAAGTGTTCCTTTTATTAAAGCAACAGATATTTGGAATCGCGAGGATTTTTCGGTGACAGGGAAGGGTGTTCGAATTGGGATTATCGACTCTGGAATTGACTATACGCACGCCATGTTTGGAGGGAGTGGTAAAGAGTCGGATTACGAAAGTAATGATCCTAAGATTATCGAAAAAGAATCATTTCCTACGAAGAAAGTTGCAGGCGGTTATGACTTTGCAGGTGATGATTACGACGGCACCAAAGCCCCGCGTCCAGATAGAGATCCAATTGATTGCGCTGCTAATAGTCATGGTTCGCATGTTGCAGGGATTGCTGCTGGTGTGGGTGTGCTAACTAATGGCAAGCCGTACACGAGTGGTTACACAAAGCCATTGGAAATGGATAAGTTTCTAATTGGGCCCGGTGTAGCACCGGAGGCTCAATTGTATGCGCTTAAGGTGTTTGGCTGTGAAGGCACCACTGGGTTGTCAGTTGACGCTATGGAATGGGCTTCAGACCCAAATGGAGATGGGGATTTTGCTGACCGACTCGACGTGGTTAATTTGTCCTTAGGCACTTCTTATACTCGCCCAGAATTTGAGGGGAATGCAGCTTCAAGGCTGGTCAAATTAGGCTGTGCTGTTGTTAGGGCAGCAGGTAATAGTGGGAATAATTTTTATTCTTTGATGGTGTTCGATGATAGTGAGATCACTGTTGCTAATTCGATTGATGATGGGGTTGAATATGACAGTATTGAGGTCACAAGTCCGGCTGCATTGCGAGGTCACTATGAGGCTGTGGAGGCTGGTTTCACTCGTAGACTTGATGATATTCGAGAAATCAAAGGGAAGGCTGTATATGCGGACCCTCCTCAAGCATGTTCGGCTCTGAAAAATAAGGATGAGATTAATGGGAATATTGCCATAATTAATCGCGGAATATGCTTTTTCTTTGATAAGATAAAACGAGCTAAAGATGCAGGTGCGAGTGCTGTAATAGTGGTCAACAATGAAGGTGGACCTCCGATACCGATGGGGACTTCTGGTGGTCTTATAGATATTCCTGCTGTGATGATCACCCGCCGTGATGGTCTAAAGTTGATAGAGCAAAGTCGTAATGGAGTTTCTATTAAACTTGGTGGTGATTTTACTATTTTAGGGGGAGCGGAGTTGTCTGACCAATTAGCCCCGAGCAGCTCTCGTGGGCCTGTTTATGAGACGCATAGACTTAAGCCAGACTTGGCTGCGCCTGGTTTTAATATTCAATCGGCAAGAGCTGGAGGAGGTGATTCTTCGCTGCTTTCTGCTGGCACGTCAATGGCGGCCCCTCATGTTGTTGGTGTTGCAGCTTTGCTTTTGGAGCAGCATCAAGACTGGACTCCGAATTCAATTAAAGCTGCGATGATGAATACAGCAACTCAGATCCGAGATGAGAATAATGAGCCTTATCCTGAGTCACGTGCTGGGGCGGGAAGGGTGAATCCTCAATTGGCAATAGATACGTCGGTAATTGTTTTTGATGGTGAGCACCCAGGGCGAGTGTCGCTTTCTTTTGGGTTGCTTGAAATCACTGGCCCGTATTCGGAGGATCGCAAGTTAACTTTAAAGAATTTTAGTAGTGAACCTTGGGATAGCGCTATCGTAATTAGTGACACTTCAGTTAATAAAGGCATTAAAATTCTTCCAAACAAAACAACAATAACAGTCCCAGCCTTAGGGCAAACTACTGTTAATTTTAAGCTTTCGATAGATCCTTCTGAAGTGGAGTTGGGGTTCGACGCCACAACGCCTCCAGAAGTAAAAGGTGGGCCAAGGCATATTGTGCATGAGGCTTCTGGTCAAATTTGGTTCCGAGGTGAGTCAAGGTCGGTGCACGTGCCGTTTCATATGCTCATCCGTTTGGTTGGTGATCATCGAGTTGAGGAATCCCGAATTAGTGTAACTAATAGTGATAATATCGTTCCGTTAATTCTACCTATTGTAGGAGGTAGCGCGCATTCATCTCCGTTGGTTTCAGCTTTCCAATTAGGGTACAAAAGTCCATCTAGGGGTTATGAGGATAGAGATAGATCCTCTCGGGATTTAATTGCTGTCGGGGCGGCTTCCGATGCTTCGGAATTAGATGACCCTTCAGGATCAACTTTGTATTTTGGGGTGGCGATGGATGGTTCGTGGATAGTGCCTCAGTCATTTCTTACTGATCTTAAGATTGATGTGGACACAGATTTAGATGGTAAGACGGATGTTGAATTAACTAATGGTTCATCTGGCGATGTGCTTGCTTCGGGAGATATTACTGAGCGTGAATTAGCTGATGATTCCTACTATACCTTAGTGAGGAATCTCAAATCAGATGAATATAAGCTCGGAGGTATATTGAATGTGTTTCCATCTTCAAAACGTGATACATCGCTTTTAAACAACAGTGTGATGGTGTTGTCTGTTAAGGCATCTGAATTAGGCTTACCAGTAGATAATTATTCAATACAATATCGATTTCGGAATATATACGAGAGCACAAGGTGGATTCCGTTTCATATTGATAAGCCTGCGTTACGAACGATCAATTCTAACTTAGATAATACGCCATTTCATTATGTCGGTAAAATAGCCCCAATGAGGCTAGATCGAGATGCATTAAGCACTCATGGTTATAATGGCGCTGCTTTCCCCAAGCTGCTTCTGTTGTTTCACCATAATAATTTCAAAGATCGGTTTGATATTGTTAGCTTGCATCAGGGGAATCTGGATAGTGACGGCGATGGTATGTTGGATCAATGGGAGTTAAATTATTTTAATAGCATAGCTAAAGTTGATGGATCTACCGATCATGATGGAGATAATTTTCCTGATATATCGGAGTTTATTGCCGGCACTGATCCTTTAGATGATGAGTCATTGTTGAGCTTTATGCTTCCTGTTGATGTAATAGGTGAAAAGGTGCTGTTGCGATGGGAGAGCATTCCAAATAGGCGATATCGAATCGAAAGAAGTAATGGTGATTCAAGTCGATGGGAGATGCTGGCAAGTGGGTTACTTGCGGATTCTACAAGAATGAGCTACATCGACTCGCGTATCGACAATGGGCTGCCGGTTTTTTATCGACTGGTTGTTGAGGAGGATTGATGGGGAGTTTTGAAGAACAATTGGATTGCGACCTTGGATCTATTCGAGATTCTGGATTGTGGCGTGAGCTAAGATATATTGAATCTGCTCAAGGAAGCCGTATCGAGCACAACGGCAAAAAGTTAATAAACTTTTCATCGAATGATTATCTCGGACTGGCTGTGCATCCCGTATTAGTGGATGCGGTTCGTAAAGCTATGGAGCGATTTGGAGTGGGGTCTGGGGCCTCTCGTTTGGTTTGTGGTTCCCTCAAGCCTCATCATGAGCTTGAAGAGGCTTTAGCTGATTGGCTGGATGCAGAAAGGGCGCTGGTTTTCTCCAGTGGCTTTGCAGCAGCTCAAGGAGTGATCACATCACTAGTAGGCAGAGGGGATGTGGTTATTGTTGATAAAAAAGTGCATGCTTCAACAGTTGATGCAGCGAAGCTTAGTGGGGCCACCATTAGGGTCTTTCAGCACAACGATCTATTAAGTTTGGAGAAAATATTGAAGTGGGCAGATAGTAAGAACACTCGAATTCTTACTATAACTGAGAGTGTCTTCTCGATGGATGGGGACTCTCCAGAGATTGAGGATTTAGTTGAATTAAAAGAGCGTTATGGTTCTTGGCTAATGCTTGATGAGGCGCATGCACTCGGATGTTACGGAGAGGCTGGCGCAGGATTAGCACTAAAATCGAATTTGGCAGATCGGATTGAAATTCGATTAGGAACATTAGGTAAATCGGTTGGTGCGGCTGGTGGTTTTGTTTGCGGAAGCCAGAGGTTGGTTGATTTGCTAGTTAACAAGGCTAGGAGTTTTATTTTTTCTACTGCACCTAGCCCGCTAGTTAGTGCCGCGGCGCTTGCTGGTGTGAATCTCATTCAGAGTAATGAGGGCGAGGTTAGACGGCATCAGTTTTGGGAGAATGTTGCGCAGTTCCAAAAAGGTGTTGCTAGTCAAAGCTGGCCTGTTACTCCAGCGATGAGTGTGATTTTACCGCTGATATTGAGGGAT
>Ga0115011_10003008_pt1 | contig 11558 bp, 11 predicted proteins | sample TroAtlMetagenome_2_FD_88705 | JGI IMG/M metagenome (GOLD analysis project Ga0115011, IMG submission 88705) | Marine eukaryotic phytoplankton communities from Atlantic Ocean - Tropical Atlantic ANT8 Metagenome | ecosystem: Environmental > Aquatic > Marine > Oceanic | place: Tropical Atlantic... | reverse complement strand
GGCTGACGTTACAGACACGCGAGCAGCACATCCGCCGCGACAAGGCCACGAGCAACATCTGCACCGCCCAGGCGTTGCTGGCCAATATTACCTCGATGTACGCCGTATACCACGGCCCCGACGGCCTGCGGCAGATCGGCGGACGCGTCCACGCCCAAGCCAAGGCGTTGGCCAACGGCTTGCGGCAGCTTGGCCAAGCGGTAGAGTCGGAGTATTTTTTCGATACGATCACAGTCGCGCTTGGGCAAACGGCGGACAGCGTGATTGCCGAAGCAGAGAAACGGCGGATCAACCTTCGGCAACTCGGCGCCGGGCGTGTCGGTATCGCGCTCGACGAGACAGTGACACCAGCCGACTTGGCCGACCTGCTGGCGATCTTCAACGGAGGCAAAGCGCCCGGCCTCGAGTTGGCTGTTAGCAAAGCGGCAGCCATTCCCGAGGCGCTGCGGCGCACTTCCAATTTTCTCACGCACCCGATTTTCAACCAGTACCATTCGGAGACGGAGATGCTGCGCTACCTCAAGAAGCTGGAGGCACGCGACCTGTCACTCACGTCGTCAATGATTCCACTTGGCTCGTGCACGATGAAGCTAAATGCCGCAGCCGAGATGTTCCCGATCGGTTGGCCAGGCTTCGCCGCGCTGCACCCGTTCGCGCCGGTTGGCCAAGCGCTGGGCTATCTGAAACTTTTTGAGCAACTCGAAGACTGGTTAGGAGGTATAACGGGCTTTGCCGCTGTGTCGCTCCAGCCGAACGCCGGCTCGCAAGGTGAATTCGCCGGGTTATTAGCGATTCGCCGCTACCACGAAAGCCGTGGCGACATGCAACGCAACGTCTGCCTGATACCGCTATCAGCACACGGCACCAACCCGGCCAGCGCCGTGATGGCTGGGATGAAAGTCGTGCCGGTGACGTGCGCTCAATCCGCCGATAACGGCGACGTCGACCTCGACGATCTGCGCGCCCGCGCTGAAGAACACAGCGAAAATCTGGCCGCAATCATGGTGACCTACCCCTCCACCAACGGTATTTTCGAGCGGGGTATCCGCGAGATTTGCGCGATCGTCCACGAACATGGCGGACAGGTGTATATGGACGGTGCGAACCTGAACGCACAGATCGGCCTCACCAGCCCCGGCAGCATCGGCGCCGATGTCTGCCACCTGAATCTGCACAAGACGTTTTGCATTCCCCACGGCGGCGGTGGCCCGGGCGTCGGGCCAATCGGTGTAGCAGAGCATCTCACGCCGTTTCTGCCGGGCGATCCGCTGGAGGAAAACAGCGGCGCGGTCGCAGCGGCGGCTTGGGGCAGCGCGGGTATCCTGCCGATATCGTGGATGTACATCGCGATGATGGGCGCCGACGGGCTGACCGAAGCTACGCGCATCGCCATCCTGAACGCGAACTACATCGCCCAGCGGCTCGCCGGCACGTTCCAGATTTTGTACCGGGGCAAAAACGGCCTCGTAGCCCACGAGTGTATCGTCGATTTGCGGCAGTTTGAGAAGGTCACCGTCGAGGACGTGGCCAAGCGGTTGATGGATTACGGTTTTCATGCACCGACGATCTCGTGGCCGGTCGCCGGGACGATGATGGTCGAGCCGACCGAGAGTGAGCCGAGGGCGGAACTGGATCGTTTTTGCGAAGCGATGATCTTCATTCACGCCGAGATCATGGCGATCGAGAACAACCAGGTGGACCCGGAAAATAACCTCCTCAAGAATGCACCGCACACTGCGGAAGACTTGGCAGGTGAATGGAACCGGCCGTACAGCCGCGAGCAGGCGGTGTTCCCGGTAACAGGATTACGGGAGCACAAGTATTGGCCGCCTGTTAACCGCATCGACAACGTCCACGGCGACCGGAACCCGGTCTGCACCTGCGAAGGGATGGACGCCTACGCGGGGAAGGAATAAGCCAAGCGCTATTCCAAAATCACCCTGAAATATTTTCGGGTCTCGGCGGGATCGGTCGCGAACGGGCTGGCTCCGTTCGCCACAATCTACCAGCTTTTCAGTTCGAAGCTGAACTGCAACAGCCCCCCGCCGGACCACTCCACGGCCAAGCCGCCGTCCACGGCCCGGGCAACGGAAAGGATTGGCGAGTCGGCTACGGCGTTGACGGTCACGGTGAATGCGGCCGAAGCTTGCTTGGCTCCGTCACTGACCGTAATGGTGATGACGGTCTCACCGGAGGCATTTGCGCTGGGCGTAACGGTCAGGGTTCGCTTGGAGCCAGATGATGTGATTGAAACCCCCTCCACGGGCACCAGCCCCGTCAAGTTGGGCTTGGCCTAGGGCATACGGTTCACCGGCCCAAAAAACGCTGGAACGACCCGCCGAACAGCCCCTCGACATCGCGCTGAATCTCCACCCCACTTGGCTCCCATCCGGTCGCGGCCAGGTTCAGGTATTTCTCTGTAAGCACCTTGGCTATGATTTCCCGCGAGTGATCCCACTTATAAATAATCTGGTCGAGCACACGGGCGTCAGAGTGCTGCGCGGTGAAACTCATGCCGATCAAATCGAGCCGCATGCGCGTCATCTCCTCGATCACATTCGGAATGTTGGTGAACCACCAGCAGCCGAAGACATGCAGATTGCGGAACTTGCGGGCAATGACGCACAACTCATGCTGACTCTCGCGAGACAGCACCGTGCACAGGAACTTGTTGTCGGGATGGCCCGAGCAGAGGTTCTCGAGGCTAGCCAAGTCCGGCTTGCCGACGCCGTCGCCAGCCAACTGCAGCGCCGCGTTCACGCCGCGCTTAACGCCGATCATCAGCGCAAATGGCAGGCCGCTCTCCCTGCAGAATGGCAGGATCGCTCCGTCGATCAGCCTTGAGCACTGGGTGTCGGTCGGGTACTCGAACGCCGGCGGCAACGATACCATCACGTACAGCGCGTCCATGCGCTTGGCCCAGTCGCGCAGGAACCGCTGCACCTCCTCCATCGTTCTACCGGAGAAATCCGCCTGTACCTCATAGCCGGCACCGGCAAGGCGCAGCGCAGTGGCATCCCAATCGAGCAGCAGCGGGTCGATTCGTAGCGCCGAGGTGAACCGTTCGTCCCGCTCGAAGCCAACGTCCCACTTCGGCGTCTCCAACTCGTCAAACGGCGAGTTGGTCATGCAGATCGTCCTGACCTTGGCCACATCCATGCAGCGCGTGATGTAGTCGCCCGAATCCTGCTCGGCAAACCACTTACGAATCGATGGCAGATCGCGCTGGTTGGCGTCCAGTCCAAGCCGATTGAGCGCCGTTAATACACCCCGGCACGCTTCGGACAACGGCGAATTCTCGACAAACAGCGCATCCCAAATCATCTGCGCCTGCTCCTCCTTGGCCAAGCGCCAGAACGTCTCGCAGCCTATGTCAAAATGCCGGAATGCCTCCGCAACGAGATAGTGATACACCAACTGATCGTCGATTCCCCAAAGCAGCAACTCGCCGAACGCAGGGTCGTAGAGATGCGTGTGAATATCGTACACACTCATCTCGCGAACCGTCTGGCTGACTACGGCGGCAATGGCCTCCCGCTTGGCGTCAGGAAGTATGCTGCTCATTGATCAAATATCGCAGATGCGGACACCCTGCTCAAGCGAGGAGAGTTTGTCCTTGCGCTTGGGAATGAATTCCTGCCCAACGTGGCCCTTGTAGCCGGTGGCGAGGATTGCCCGCATGATCGCCGCATAGTTCAGCTCCTGCGTCTCGTCAATCTCGTTGCGGCCGGGGTTGCCGCCAGTGTGATAGTGGTAAAGGTACTTGTGATTATCTTGGATCGTGCGGATGACATCCCCTTCCATAATCTGCATGTGGTAAATGTCATAAAGCAGCCCGAAACGCTCCGACCCGATTGCCTGGCAGAGCGCGACACCCCACGGTGTGCGGTCGCACATGTAATCCTTGTGATCGACCCGGCTGTTGAGCAACTCCATCACGATGGTCACATTATGTCTCTCGGCAATGGGCAGAATACGCTTGATACCGATGGCGCAGTTTTTTAAGCCGGTCTCGTCGTCCATGCCGCCGCGGTTGCCGGAAAAACAGATGAGGTTTTTCAACCCGGCATTGGCGGTCTCCTTGATGCGCTGCTCGTAAATCTCCACCAGCGTGTCGTGGTGCTCCAGCCGGTTGAACGCACGACTGATGCCACCAACCTTGGTTTTGCCGTCCTTTAGCGTGCCGGTTGGGAAACTGACCATGGCGCACATGAGGCCGTGCTTGCGCATCGTCGGAAAATCGGTCGGGTCGAGCAGTTCGACCGACTCCATGCCGAGACTGGCCGCCTTGGCCGCCAATTTCTCTAGACCAGTACTTCCGTAGCACCACTTACAAACCGAGTGACGGATATTGCCCTTCACTTTGCCTTCAGCCGCATGACCACGAGCTGTGAGGGTCAGGGCCGTGCCGACGGCAGCAGTACTACCAGCGATCGATTTAAGCGCTGTGCGGCGCGAGAAATTGGAATTGTTCATTGTTTAGATATGACGACCAAATGACAAAAAGACTTCAAATATCAATTTTTTAAGAGATGGATGGGAACTGCCGCGATTGAAAAAGCGCTCTGTTTTATGGACTAGGCTGAGTCACCTTGCCGTAAGGTTTCCAAAGACGACTGTTTCCTTTTTGGTACCCATATGTCTTGAACTTTTGCTTGCTCCACGTCTCAACACGCGCATCCCCCATCAGAATATTTCCAAGTCCGGCTGCTTCTTTTGGATTCCCTTGGCCGTTTATGCCAAACCCGCCTCCAGAGCCTCTATGACGAGTGGCTAGGACGTCCCAATTATTAGGCCACATATGTCCGTCGTTGAGAGGCGCATCCAATGCTTCTTCCATGAAAGTGAACGACTTGTCGGGCTCTAACCAACTAGAATATTTTGCATTGTATACTCTCGGGTTTCTATCGTCCATTCCAGGCCCGCTGATGGCATAACTGAAGTCACTCCAGGTTGACCATTGACCCAGTCTCTTGAGCGCTATCTTGTCTGTCGGACAAAGATAGATATCCTGATTTTTTAGGTAAGGATAAATCGTACCGGTGGTAATATCCTGATTTCTGTTGTACTTCTGACCGTTGGGCTTCTTGCCGTTGACAACCTGTTGCGACGACTTATTCCGACTACTCACCAGCCACTCATGCATATGAGGCAAATGGTCATCATTGTCATCCGTATAATAAATCATTGATAGGCCAAACTGCTTCAGGTTGTTCGTGCAACTTGTTAACCGAGCTTTTTCCTTGGCCTTTCCCAAAGCAGGCAGAAGCAATCCGGCCAAAATCGCGATGATGGCAATCACCACCAGCAATTCGATTAACGTGAATCCGTCTCGTTTTCGTCTTGTTTTCATTGTTAATTTCAGGAGCTAGAGGCAGAAAAATACGCCAGCTTAGTTAAGCCGTCAAACAAACAAAAAGGCGACCCACTGGGGATCGCCTTTAAAAATGAGATTAAGCAGCCTAACGGCTACCTTATTCGAGCCGATGCCCGATCCTGCATCCAAGCGACATCAGGGCTGTTGGGAGCTGCTTGGTTTAACCCTCCTGGAGGTGAGGGCATTCCGTTAGAATTTTTGTGTGATACAATGGTGCGCTTGTCCATCCACTTTTTGATCTCAGCATGACCGTCACCAAACGCAAATCCCCCTGCACCATTGTGGAAACTTGCAGGCCAATCTATCATGCGCGCCCCTGAATCCCGGGCATCGCACTTAACAGCAAACGCCGCATCGTTGATGCTATTGGGGTGTTCGTCCAAAAATACAAACAAATTGGATGGACCGGGAAGTCCCATATCTCCCTCTTTCATGTAGGTTCGAAATGTAGAATAGGGCAACCATTGACCAGCTCCTCCCCCTTGGGAAGGGTTTCGACCAAAGGATTGGCTCATTGAGATACTACGTATACGAGGAAACGTTTCTTTTCCGACTTTCACGGTGCTTTTGTCTGCCGGGCATTTGAATACTTCAGCGTTCTGGAGATATTTACCGAGCAAGGCACCCTTCTTTTCATCGAGCAACAAACCCTTGTCTATATTGTTCCTGTTGGAGCTAAAGTCTAAATTGCCTGGAACCCAAATCTTTTTCGTACGTGAATCCCCCAGGCTACCAGCCAAAAAGCCATCGTTGTCTCCGGCATACATCAGCCAGCCAAGGGCAACTTGCTTGTTGTTACTCATACAACTTATCCCAGTAGCCTTGGACTTGGCCTTGGCCAACGCTGGAAGCAGCATACCCGCAAGGATAGCAATGATTGCAATCACCACAAGCAACTCAATCAAAGTGAATCCATTTTTCTTATTTTTTATTTTCATTATAAAATATGCAACCTGAGCAATTCATTCCCGTGAAAAAAATATCAGCAATAGGCCAACAGGACAAATTTTTTTGTCCAAAAGGACAAATTTTTTGAAAAAAGAGGCTCAATTGTAGAGCCGCTTCTTGGAAGGGACAAAACTTTACTTTCGAATCAAGGCAGAAGTGCGTTCTTGCATCCACACAATGTCCGGGCTACGAACTCCGCCCTTCGTCGCCGGGCCGCGCTTTTCCAAGTCAGTTCCCGACCAAAGCCATTTGCGAATCTCAGAGTGGCCATCTGCAAAGGCAAAACCAGCGGCCATATTGTGGTAAGTTGCCGGCCAGTCGATCATGCGGAAGTTGGGAGCTCCTGGCCCAAGTGTTGCAAACCCTGCATCGTTTATGCTGTTATGATTTTCATCAACGAGCATGTACGTGCTCGACGCTCCAGGTTGATTGAAGTCACTCATCTTACCGTACGTCCACCAAGTCTTGCCCCGAGAATGACCATGATTACCATCCAGCCAAGGGCCGTGCACCGCCTTCTTGGACTTTGAATCGTGGGGATAGGTTCCCACCGCTTGGCTCATCGAAATACTGCGGTAACGAGGGATTTTCTTGGTCTCCCCGTCTTCCCTAACTGTATATGTGCTGGGATCAGCGGGACATCGCCAAACGGTTATATTTCCACCAAGATAGGGTGCAATACGATTCCATTGCCAAGGCTTTACTCCTCGCAAATTATAGGCCTCTATATCGCCGGGGGTTGGTCCGGTCATCATAAAACGGGCATTGGTGGGATTCGATGCCTGACCACTGCACCAGTTTCTCCAAGGTATTGAATTGCCGTCGTCATGATTTGGTGGGATTAAGTCCTCCTCATCCCCCGCATACAGGTGGAATGACTTGATCATCTGGTTGGTGTTGTTCATGCAGTAGATGCCATGCGCCTTGGTCTTGGCCTTGGCCAAGGCCGGCAACAACAGACCAGCCAAAATTGCGATGATCGCGATCACCACCAGCAACTCAATCAGCGTAAAACCTCCTTTTTTGTTTTTGGTTTTCATGACAAATTAATAGCGTGGCAAAAAAAGTTCAGAGGGCGTTGCCGCTCTTCCTATTCGTGGCATAGTGCTCCTTCATATACATGATGTCCCGATTATCCGAATCTGAAAAACCAAAGCTGAAAGTACCAGCCCGCGATGCCGTTCCCACTGTCCCCCTAGCAGCAGTTTTTGTCTTCGCAGAAAGCCACCTTTTTGTAGTCGCATGACCATCCGCCCAACTTAATGTGCTATAGTCATTATGCCATGGGGCAACCGGATCAATCCAGCTATTACCGGCTCCCATACTAATAATCCACGACCCCATATTGTATTGACGAGGATCGGATTCTTCTACGTAAATATACTTGTCTGATGGACCTCTTACGCTGGTAATTTTTTTGACAGATAAGCCCTGTTGTTCACCATTCATGCCTCCTGCGCCGGAATAACTGACATAAGTCAAAGTTGGTGATTTGGAGTTAATCCGCTTATCTCCTGGGCAGTGGTACACCCCAGTATCGCCTGTATGTGGAAAAAGTAACCCCTGACGAAGCCCCTCCTTCTCTTCCTCTATCTCGCGCTGAATAGAAGACATTTTCCCCATTTGCTGAGCCCTCTCTCGGGGTATCGGCTTAGGCCCCCACCACCAATCACCTCGACTGTAGGTTGAACCTCCACAAAGCTTGTCATCGTTCTCCATCGCATACATCGTCCAAGCCAAAGCCAGCTGCTTCTGATTATTTTGACAGGCCGCACCCGTTGCCAAGCTTTTAGATTTTGCCAGTGCGGGCAAGAGCATGGCAGCTAAAATGGCAATAATCGCGATTACTACCAGCAGTTCTATGAGCGTAAAGCCGGAGGAATTGCGTTTTCTATTCATAAGTCTTTTTAGGCCAAAAAACCAGACGAAACATGCCGCTTGGTAAAGTGGCTGTCAACCGTGAATCATATGAAAATCAGAGATCCAGCGGGCCGATCATCTTGTCCCCTTCCATCTCGTAAATTCCCACCAAATAGTCGTTTTCGAGCACTTCGCCCACCTTCAACTGGCCCATGAGGGTGATCGACTGATCCATGATCGGCTGGACGCCATCCCCATCCATCCGGATGTTGATCCACTCGTTGATCTTGGGCACGGTCCCGAAGCAGCACATCGACTGGTCCCGCATGATCAGCAGTTCCGTGACCAGTCCGTTCTCCACCTTGAGCGGCAGCATGAAGCCCCGGATTGCCACCGGCTTTTTGTCGAGCGACTTAATGCGAGCCGGAATTTGAGCGTTGAGTTTGGCCAATTCCACCTTATTGGTCACCGGATCGAGCGGCACCTCGTAGGCGAACGACGCCAGCTTGTCGAAGGAAACCCCCTCGTAACCGTCAATCAATTCGGGCAGCAAAGCGTCCCCGGTCTCAACGATCGGCTGGACCAGCTCATCAACCGAATCTTTTGGAGGCTCCTTCGCGGCGGCTAGTGGTGCTTCATCGGCCGGAGGCTTGGCTTCCTGCTCAGGATCCTGCTTATCAAGCAACTCGATGCCGCCACTCAGGCTGTCGAGTTCATCCTGTGTGGGAATCGGTGGCTCCAAGTTTGGTTTGTCGACAAAAACCTTGTACCCTACAAACAAAACCAACGCAGCAATTACGGCTTTCAGCAAATACCATTTCCACAAAATCGGTTTTTCCTGTGTGCTCATTTCAGTTACCCTTTGGATAGTTGAACCCTATGCTCCGATAAACTTTGCCCCTAACACTCACCTCTGACAAGACGGCATCGAACGACCCTGACCCCGCCAGCCAATCGGCCTTGGCCACGAACTGTGACGTGTCGCCGACAGTCTCGCCGGTCCCGGCGTTGGCCACCGCCACGAAGGTCAGCACGACCTCGCCATCCGGCAGCTTGGCCAAGACCTCGAACGACTCCGCCTTGATGCGCAGATACTGCTCCATGTGCGGAGTGAAAAACCAGGCGGTGACCGTTCCCGCCTCTTCATCCACCAAAAACTCGATGTGCGCCTCCTCGTCACCCAGTGTAACACCTGCGCCTCCATGCGGCGGATCATGATGGTGTCCAACTTCCGAGTGGTCATGGCCACCAGCGCCTCCATGCGGCGGATCGTGATGGTGTCCAACTTCCGAGTGGTCATGGCCACCACCGCACCCCGCTTGGCCAAACACAATCAGGGATGCGAGAATCATCAAACTTATCAACTTAATCATAGCTCAGGAAATGGGGGTAAGATTTTCGGCCACATCAGTGCGATACGCCTTGGCCGCCGGGACCAGCCCAGCCAGCGCGCCCAGACTCAGCATCGCCAACGGTGCCCAGACCATCACTGGCTGAAACTCCAGCGGGTTGAGCACAATGCCGGTTTCCTGGCGGATTAACCAGGCGGCAACGCTCATGATCACATAATACACCAAAAACCCGGCCACCGCACCCAGAGCCGCTATGCCGCTGGCCTCTAGCACTACGATGGCAAAAATCGTTGATCGACGGGCGCCCAGCGCTCGCAGAATAGCGATCTCACGGCGGCGCTCGTTCATCGAGTTGTAGATGCTTGCGAGGATCGATCCCGCCGCCACCAGCGCCACAAGAAAAGCCACGGCCCGGAGTACCATCTCGACCGGAGCAATCTTGTTGAAAAGCTTCGACATTGTGTCGGCGATGGGCCAGGCGAACGTCATCACATCGCCCTGGAAGTTGAACTCCTGGTTCATCATCATGCCGCTGCTTGTGCCGCGCAGTTTCACCAGCACAGCACTCACGTCCGACGCCGTCTCGGCGCTGTGACCCGCCATGTTTTGCAACCCGGCGATCGGGATCCAGATCACCCGGTCCGCCGGCGTGTTGCTCTGTTCCATGACACCCGACACGACATAAGTCTCCGCATGCTGTTTGTTCTTCTCAAAAATCAGGCCGTGATACGGATGAAACGTGTCGCCCACTCTCAGCTTAAGCCGCTCGGCGGCGAAACTGCCCACCACCGCTTGTTTCTTACTCGGGTTGAACAGGTACCCGGAACGCACGGTGTACTTTTTACCTTCGCGATACTCGACATCGAACAGGTTCGTCGTCACGCCGACCAGGCGGTAGCCGTAGTAATTATCCCCTACCGCGATCGGCACTGCAGTGGCCACGCGCCGGTCGGCGGCGATCCGTTCGTACTCCACCCACGCCAGGTTGCCCGGCGACTCCTCGAGATGAAAAATGGAGTTGAGCACCAGTTGCAGCTTGGAACCGCGCGCGCCAAACACGCCGTCAAAGCCGGAGTCAACCCCTGTAAAGTTTGCGCGTGCTTGATCCTTGACCACCCACACACTCATCAGCAGTCCACTGGCCAGCGCAATCGAGAATGCGGTGATCACTGTGGACAGCATGTGCTGCCGCAGGCTGCGCTGGACGATTCGTAACAGGCTCAAGATTTGCCCTCCACTGCACCTGGCCAAGCGGCCGCCCGGTTGATGTCTGCCAAGTCGCTGACATTGTCGAATCGGTCAAGTACCCCCCGGTCATGGCTCACTAGCAAAAGCGCCGCGCCATTCTCAAGACACGTCTCGCGAATCAGCCCAAGCGACTCGGCGGCACTAGTGGGGTCGAGATTGCCAGTAGGCTCGTCAGCCAGAACCAACTTGGGTCGGTTGGCCAAGGCACGGGCCACGGCCACCCGCTGCTGCTGGCCAGTCGAGAGTTGGCGGGGAAAATGATCCAGCCGTTGGCCAAGCCCAACGCGCCCGAGCAACTCGCGAGCCCAGCGCCGATCCGCTCCCGGCCCGAAACTCATCCCGAGCAGAACATTCTCGATACAAGTGTAGCCCTGCAAAAGGTTGAACGTCTGAAAAATGTAGCCGATCTTCCGTGCCCGGACGCGATCCCGCCCGGCTTCGCCGGCATCGGAGATCGGGCTGCCGTCCAGTTCAACTCGGCCTCCATCTGGCTTCAAAATGCCGGCAATGAGGTTGAGGAAGGTTGTTTTGCCGGAGCCACTGGTGCCGCACATGGCCGTCTGCTGCCCGGAATCCAGAGAAAAAGCAGGTATGTCAACCACGGTCAGAACTGATCCGTCCGGTGTCGCATAACTCTTGCGCAGATTTTTTATATTCAGCAGCAACAGCGCGAGTTTCAAGTTTCAAGTTTCAAGTTTCAAGTTTTCAAGTTTCAAGTTCCAAGTTCCAGTCTCAAGCTTCAAGCTTCAAGTTTCAAGTTTCAAGTTTCGAGT
>Ga0115011_10003004_pt1 | contig 11572 bp, 5 predicted proteins | sample TroAtlMetagenome_2_FD_88705 | JGI IMG/M metagenome (GOLD analysis project Ga0115011, IMG submission 88705) | Marine eukaryotic phytoplankton communities from Atlantic Ocean - Tropical Atlantic ANT8 Metagenome | ecosystem: Environmental > Aquatic > Marine > Oceanic | place: Tropical Atlantic... | reverse complement strand
GTTAACGTGTCAACACAGTGATTTCCTAAAACAAAATGCTTGGGGCAATCGATAGTTTTTAACTCTTTGACAATACGCGTTAGATAGCTCAGTTCGGTGGTTACGTCCGCCGCAGCATCAATCAGATCGCCAAGACAAACAAGAAATCCTGGCTTCGTTTTTTCGAACACGGATCTCGCCTCGATCAGCTTAGGGATCGACTCACGGTAGTGCCGACTGCCGGCGGTGTCTTTGTCCGCATAATGTAAATCCGTAATCACTGAAAAGCTGAGTATTGGCAGATCTGCAGCGGCTTCTCCGGTGCGTGCAGAGGCTAAACCCGCCAAAAGCAACACGGACCCATCCCGAAGAAAAGCCCTACGCCCAGCTTCATCAATACCTATCGTTTCCGGTAAATCACGACCGATAGTTCGCGGATTGCTCTTCATCACAGGTCCCATGGGGATTTAAATATGGTTAATGCACGGCTGATCCGCACGATCCAGTGCGGCCACCTAGGTAAATCTTAACGACTTTAAACCAACACACGCAAATCACTGATACGTGGGGCTGTCCCTCACTGACGACTATTTCAGGGTATAACCTTACGCAGAAATGTTACAATTCACCAGCACGAAACTATTACCGCTACCATGGGTTCGAACCTGCAACTATCTCACTGGCTCTTTCTATCTAGGGGACATCACTGGATTATGTACCTTCGCTGGCTATTTCTCATATTTCCTGTCACCCTTTGTTTCACGGATAGGTCTTGTATTGCTAACGAAAGCCTCACTCACTTACGAAATGGCGATCGCGAATGGGCAAGTTTTCCAATGGAGCCGGATGGTACCTCATTAACTCATTCATTTACGATCTCCAGCGAAGCAATACCAAAATCAGTTTCACTTCAGCAAATCGACGTGAAACAACAATGGGCAATTGAAATCAACGGGAAACCGCTGGGACGATTGGTCCGCGACGAAAACCACCAAACAATTGTCTTCGATATTCCAGCAGGCCTAATGCAGCCTGGCAATAATTCCCTAACTGTAACTCAGGTCAGCAATACTACGCCCGATGACATCTACGTTGGAGCCATTCGGTTTCACCCAATGTCGCGAGCTGACTATCTGAGCCAGTGCACAGTCCCTGTCCGCGTGACCAACAGGAAAACTGACCAGCCTACACCTTGCCGCATCACTGTTATCAATTCCGCTGGCGCCCTGATGTCTGTTGGAAACACATCAACCAATACCACCGCCGTCCGCGCGGGCGTGATCTATACCAGCAATGGAAGCGTTAGTCTCGAACTTCCCCCCGGCATCTACACCATCAGTGCGGGACGAGGGTTCGAGTGGAGTCTAGATTCCGTCCAAGTTATTGCCACTACTAGTCGTGCTGATACCATCCGCCTGAAAATCACACGCGAGGTTGATACCCGGGGTTTTGTTAGTTGCGACACTCATGTACACACCTTCACTCATTCACGGCATGGCGACGCCACTCTTGATGAACGACTGGTAACCATAGCCGGCGAGGGGATCGAACTGCCGATTGCAACGGACCACAATTTGCACATTAACTACGGGCCACGGATGAAAGAACTGAACCTTCAACGTTTCTTCACCCCTGTGATCGGTAATGAAGTGACGACGCCAACAGGTCATTTCAATATCTTCCCCGTTCCCAACGGCGCGCCTCTTCCCGATCACACATCGAAGTCGTGGGGCGACACCATTCACTCTATTAAGGCACAAACAGGCGCGAAGGTCATCATTCTTAATCATGCTCGGGATATACACAGTGGTGTCACGCCATTTAGCCCCGACAGGCACATTTCATTAACCGGTCATAGTTTTGGCAACGGTGGGTTCCCAGCCAACGCGATGGAGCTAATTAACTCCGGGGCAACACAAACAGATGTTATGCAGCTTTATCGAGATTGGTTTGGTCTTCTCAATCGTGGTCTTGAGATAACCGGGATAGGCTGCAGCGATTCTCATGATGTCGCCAGGCACTTTATCGGCCAGGGGAGAACCTATGTTCGCACCAAAGATGAAAATCCGGGAGAGATCAATATCCATGAGGCTGTCGATGCTCTCGTTCTAGGGAAATCAAATGTAAGTTACGGTTTGTTTACTACCATGTCGGTAAATGATGAATTCCATGCGGGCGATCTGGCTACCGGGCCCAGAACATTTGTAGCAGAGATTAAGGTCCAGGGCCCCGGTTGGGTCACCGCCAGACAGTTGGAGCTTTATCTAAACGGTCGTCTCATGAAAACAATCCGCATCCCCAGAGGTGAAAGGGCGGGAGTCAAATGGGCGGGGCGTATACGCCTCGAAGAGCGCAATAAAGACGCGTATATAGTCGCGATAGCTAGAGGGGAGGGTGTGGACTCGCTGCACTGGCCAACCGCAAAACCATACCAACCGGAAGGGATAAACTTTCAGCCTTATACCATTGGTTCCACAGGTGTGATTAAGTTAGATTGGGATCGTGACCGGAAATATTCGTCAGCCCGTGATTATGCCGTCCGGGTTGTAAACGCGAACCCTACCTTAGGGACCCTGATCCAGGCGTTGAGGGAGCATGACGTGGCCGTGGCAAGCCAAACCGCTGAATTGCTCGAAAATGGTGGCTTGAGCCTAACGGATGACGAACTAACAGCCTGCCTTACGAACGCAATGCCCCAAGTGCGTCTCGGCTTTGCTCTCTACAAGCGATCAAAAATCAGTACCGCCCAGTGAACACTAGCGTTTCTTAAAGGCAGACTCCGAAAATACGACGTCCGTGGAGATCATCCCGCCTAACTCGTCAACAATCGCAAGACACCAAATGGTAGCACCATCAGGAACACGAGCTGACACGATATCACCTGCCACTGCCGCTGGAACAGTCAACCATCTACGACTCACGAGTGCTCCGCTGTCTCGAGTGAACTGTAAGGTTGCTGACTTTGCAGTTACCTCCCCGGCAAGGCGAGCACTAAATATACGATTGTTTATCGCCGTCTCGATTATTTCGCAAAGCCCTGGTTTACCCAATAGTTTGTGATCGATAAAACGTTGAATCTCGGGAGGCTTCCAGCCGGCCTGATGACTGTGCTGCATGCCAACTTCAATCCGAATCGCCTTTTCCCCCGGCACAAGAGAATAGCTGCGAGAATAGGAACGCAAAGGGTAATGTTTGTCATTCGTGCCGTTGACGAACAATATGGGAACCTTGCAGTAAGGAAGGAGGCTTGAAGGATCGTTATACGTGACCCACTGGCTGAGCTGTTGTGCATTATTCCGTTCAATACTAGCTCGTTGCACAGACTCACCATCGTATAGAAATCCACAACCATATACTGGCACGGCCGCTTTGAAGCGTTGATCCACGCTGGCGGTCATGCATGTAAGGTATCCCCCCCAGCTGATTCCTGTCACCGCCGTTTTTTCAGGATCCACTTCAGGTAGGCTACGTAAAAATGAATGCGCCCGAATAGCCGCCGACACAGCGTGAAACTGCCAGTCATTACCAAGATCGCCATCCACATTAAGTATTTTGTTATCGTGGTCATCTAAAGGACCGCCGTTTTCAAGACGAACACGATCCTCACGCTGGAAGTCGTAGTGTCGATGGATCCGTCCCGTTTTCGGATCGAATTCCGGCGCCTTAGGTCGCTTCCCGCCCAAATCTAGTGCTATCGCCGCATATCCTCGATCAACCCACATTTGTACCCAATGTGAAAATGCAGTGCCACCACCTCCATGCAACAAAACAATCCCAGGCAAATCAGACTCGGCTTCGGTCTTACGCTTGAGCCTTGCTGGCGTAGAGAAGTACGCGAATACATTTGTGGGCTTTCCATTTAAACTTTCACCTGCAATCAACAAACTTTGAATCGGAGACCGATCGTCGAGCCACTGTACCTGAGGAGTTTTGGAAAGTTCATGAAGGTCCCACCTCCGTAATACTTCAGCATTCTTTCTTCCTTCTGCACTCCAACTGCATGCAGGCCAGATCAATAGAATCACACAACTAGCTAGGAAGCGTCTTTTTCCCGGCAACATACCATCTCCTCTCGACACGAACACCCCGGGGCATCTCAACTTGGCTACAAGAGCCTTAAACAAGCTCTAAGCGTATGGCTTCGACAACACAACGGCGAATGGTTTTCTTTTCAAAGTCAGCCGAATCGAGCCCGTTGACCGTTGCATATCTTTTACTCCCGATATCATCGCATGCATCTCTACGAAAGCAAATCCGTAAGGCGATATTAATTGCGAAGCGATCTCATTAAATTTCACTTCTGGACCCTAATCACAAAGTGGCTTCGAAAAGATGCGAATTGGCGTAGTTCTGGCCCAGTTCCGCTTTGCACCAGTTATCTTGAGTCTATTGAAAACCTTACTTAGCTCTGAACGGTCTTGCTCTCCGGACGACGCAATCATTCCCTGGGCGTTATTGAAGCTAGCTCCATAAGCTTTTAGGCTTAGAACACAATCTGTGTTCTAAGTGACGCGCAACAGGCTGGCAAGCAAATGCGGATTTGGAATGGCCAGCCCAAAGGTTGCTTTGCTAGAAACAGCAATACGCACCATAGCGACCATAACTACACGCCCTCGCCGACCCTTACTGACCGGACAGGAATAAAAATGACGCATCTCGCCTTCCTTTAATTCCTGCGTTCCGCTCGATCGACTTATCCTAAGTGATTAGAATATCGTTTCCTATATCGCTGTTCTACATTGCACGAATTCCCCTTTTGCATTAACCCTCTAGAAGCCCAACATTCACTCATGACCCCTCTAGCTACTCGCCGCCCTATGCTTGGCATGTGCCTGTCCCTGCTACTACTTTTCAATGCAGAACCCTTGTCCGCCGGAGAACCCCACCTCAAACTGGCAGTGCCATTCACTTCCAACATGGTACTTCAGCGACAAAAGGAGATTCCCGTCTGGGGATTTGCCAAGCCTCGTTCACCAATCACCGTAAGCTTCGCCGGACATGCAATAACTACCAAAGCCGATCAGAAAGGCGATTGGCGTTTACATTTGCCGGCGATCGAAGCTTCTAAAACAGGAAGAGAATTATCCGTTAGGTCTGACGGACAAGAGATCATACTTTCCAACGTGTTAGTCGGAGAAGTATGGTTCTCGTCTGGACAATCAAATATGGTTTGGCTGGCCAACAGTAGTATGTGTCGAGATCTAGCGACTAAACTTTCACGTTCTGAAACTGACATACCTATCCGTGAAATCAGCATTGATACAGCCTCCGCACTCTATCCCCAAAAACACGCACTGTCCACGGATGGTTGGAAAACACACAAGCAAGCCGGAAGCTTCTCAGCTCTTTCTCTATCCTTCGCCAATGATCTTTATCAGGCACTTGATGTGCCCATAGGCATTCTTTTAAGCGCACATAGCAATACGCGTATCGAGGCATTTACACAAAGAAGGGCCATCGAAAATCACGCTGAACTTGAAGGTGACCGAACGCTCATCCTGACCGCTGACCCGCTGACGAAGGCGGGCCAGCAGGCTTACAATAATTACCATGAAGAACTTCTGAAGTGGCAGGTGAAGGCGACCCACGCCATTAACGTGGAAACGAGTCTGCCAACACGTCCACCCTTACCAGGTATCGCGGGGATGTGGCGCGGACCCACCCAGTTTTTCAACGGAAAAATCAACCCCGTCATACCGTTTGCAATCCGAGGCGCGATCTGGTGCCAGGGAACCAGCAATTCCAGCGATGGACGCATTTATGCATCCCGCATGGAAGCCTTAGTAAATGGATGGAGAGAGGCCTGGGATATGCCACAGATGCCTTTCATCTTTACTCAGATGCAATGTTATGGAACACCTGACGCAAACGCCGTCGGCTTTGCTGATGTTCGTCAGGCACAGCATCTCTTCTTTGCAAATAATCGAAATAATGTCGGTATGGTTGTCCAATCCGACCTCAATTCAGCACGCCCTCAAGGCATTCACTACTTCAATAAATTACATCCGGGGATGAGGATGGCACGGTGGGCTCTAGCGAAAACTTATGGAAAGGATATTGCCTATACCGGCCCAATCTATGCCGGTAATAAAGTGCTCGGCAATAAAGTCTTGGTGTCCTTCGAAGAAGCAAGTCTCTTCGGGGGATTAATGATCGGCAGTAAGGGTATGGCAAAAGACTATAGCACCCCAGGCGCCTATGTCGAACCAGCGCAACCAACACCAGAAGCTAGGCTTAATCACTTCAGGCTATGTGGTAATGATAAGGTCTGGCATCCCGCGGAAGCCGAGGTACGCGGCAATTTAGTTGTCGTGACATCGTCGGCTGTCGATAAACCTATTGGCGTACAATACGCTTATAGTGGTACCCCCGAAAATTCAAACCTCTATAACAAGGCGGGACTCCCGGCGACTCCCTTTGCTGTCATAAACGACAGGTTTATTTTCGAAGAAGATGACCCCGTTAAGGTTGCCTCTCTAAAGGCTAGATATGCAAGATTCACGGATCCGGATTACCCCATCCTGCAAGTCGTCGAATATTTCCGTGATGGAGCGATCATCCAACGTGACAAACCAATTCCTGTTTGGGGTCACGCAAACCAGGGCGTCGAGGTGGCCGTGACTCTCGGGGGAATGACTAAATCAACCGTTGCCAACGAATATCAACAATGGTCTCTCGAATTCCCCCCACTTCGTTCCTCCACCACCCCTATCACCCTAATCGTAGACGCTAGCCACGGTCATCAACGTATCGTAAACAACATTCTGGTTGGAGACGTCTGGTACCTAACGGGCAGCACCAAACTGACTTCAGAAATGAGATACAATCCACGAAATCAAGACACCGTTGTTCCGCAGGCCCTTCCTCTCGTCCGAGAGTTTCGTCGTAAAACGTCTGCAAGCACTTTCACGACCCCCCGGAAAAGAAAATTTGAAACGGGCGGTGGTCGTTATCGTTCTTCTTGGCTCAGTGCGGATATGTCACCCAACCACGAAGGTGTCTCTATGTTCGCGTACCACTTTGCCCATACGCTGGATCGCAAGGGAATCCCACAAGGATTCATTACAATGTCATCCGGTCAATCAAAGCAAATGGCTTCGCCCCTTTCCTGGACTTCCTATGCCGGCGTGAAAGACGTCACTAACCCAGCCTTTAAAGAAAGGCTGGAGCAATTATTTCTTCAGTATCCGGATACCGACATTGCGCAACAGGCACTAGCGACTCATGTAGAAGAAGTAAAGCAATATGTGAATACGATCATCAGCCGACCTATTCATTCGCTTGATTACACCGACGGAGTCCCCCTAGCAGCGCCGAAATTCCCAGAAGCCGGTACAAACGATCACACGCCGTTTGATACCATCCCAACATACGCTTACAACTGGTCCGTAAGCCCTATGACGCCGATGGCGGTAGCCGGTATAGTCTGGGTGCCTTCCCAACAAAATATCGGCTACACTCCTGAACATTACGGAGCCGAAGTCGAATATTATCATGCCAGTCTAAAAGACACCTACGGCTTGGAGAACTTCCTGTTTCTTTACGCCCAACCAGAAACGAACCTATTAGAAGGTGTTTCCGAGCCGACCATCCCCGGCTCTAAGCCGGTCTTTTTTGATCAATGGCCGGGTTCATTAGAAACTATTGCTATCGAAATGGCCAACAGCGTACGCCAAAAGAAAGAATTGCCATGATCTCAATGCGGCCTTCTGCAAATCTCTTTTTACTCATTACTTGCTGTATCGCTCACGCTGAGGAACCCGCTCAACCTGTTCCTTTCAAGCAGTCGGGGATTCTCGCAACATGGGATAAATATAAGGATCTTCTGGAGTTTGGCAAACACCAGACACTAGCACTTGTGGACGATGGATGTGATCTGTCCAAGCCGGAGTGGGCTGATGACGCAAACAGCCAATATCCAAAAGTCTTAGTAACCTATGATAGCGTGGATGATGACACCGATCCCAAGCACGAAGGTCGAGGCTACCACGGGACGACGATTGGAATCCCTTCGAGCGTCAATCATGGCGGTCAACGCGGTGTGGCTTTCAATAACCAGTTAGCTATCATCCGGTCTCTGGAATGCTGCCATTGCAATCTCCGAGATTCCAAAACCCTGGCGGTAGCACTTAAGTGGGTAGCTGATAATCACAAAAAATATCGTATAACCACCGTCAATCTAGCACCGGTGGATGATTTAGCCCATGACGTGCCCGTTATGACAGAGTTAGACGTACAACTAAGACGTCTTCGCAAGTTGGGAATCTGGGTGAGTGCTCCAACTGGCAATCACAACTTCACCACTGGCATTTCCTGGCCAGCCAGTCAGCCTGATTGTTTCGCGATTGGGGCAGTCAAACCAGGTAGTAACATCGTCTTTCTGGATCGATTCAAAACGGTTGACCTTGTTGTCCCGGCACACGCGACGTCGTCATCCAATGCGATTCTATGTGGGGCGGCAATGATTTTACGTGAGGCAATTGAAAGAGCAGAGTACGACTGGACACTTATGGGGGATAACTTACCGGAAGCGATGATGCTGATATTTCAGCGTACGGGCACAGCCGTAAAGGATCCTCGAACGGGCGTAACTTTCAGGATGCTTAACTTATTGACGGCAATTGATTTCGTATTCGACAAATAATCATGCGTCAAGGAATGGATACCCACCGAGTGCTAGTGCCGGGGATTGAACGGGGTAGCGTGCCGGATCGCCTCATCATGGGTGTCCCAGCTCCACCTCGCTAGGTTCCCATGGGATTACCGCAATCCCTTGGTCATAGCTAAGCACCAGCTCCCCCGTGTTACGCTTCAAGTGAATACCGCCATACCTCTCCAGCTGCAATTGCCATCTCGTCAACGGCTCGATCCTATAAACACCTTGCAAAGGGGCAAATGCCGGAATCTGCCACGTGCAAAAACAACCGTCGAGCCCAAAACTTGAAAGTCTACGACCATCGCCAGAAAGCAACAACGTTCTTACATCAATATAATGTCCGGTATATTCACCTTTCTTACGCACTCGCAAATCCTCTTTCATCCCGGCATGAATCCAAAACTCCTGCACAACCGCTTCCTCGAGCGCGACAAAAACTCGGAACACCCTGCCTACCTCCGGATCAACGGTCGACGATTCTAAAACAGCGAGATGGCGAGTCGGATTATCAAAAGGAATTTCCACGACGCCAATCAAGCGGCCGCCTTCGGGATTGTCTCCCAATCGGATCATTCGCAATTGCTGCCGTGCAAGACCGAACTCCCGGGACAGTGTGACCAGGATTCTTCCATTCGGATTTAACGCGAGTAGCGGCGGGCGTTGTGCGTGCGCCAGTCGATAATCATAAACCAATTCCAGGCTTGCGTAGTCCGCCGACAAACGAGTGATTGCGGTTTGTCCATTAGCCAACAGCATGGATACATAGAAGCGATTAGCATCCGAGGAAAAGACTGCGGAGAGTGCTCGGACCGGTTCATCAGGAAGGCTGCTTGAATCAACCAATTGCAACTCAAATGCTCCATCCCTAAATAAAATGACTCCCACGTTGCCATCCAGCAACGGGATCACCACAACATCGGCGTCTTCATTCGCACACCCGATCGCGGCCGTAGCAGGAAGAACTTCTTGTTGAATCACTTTATGTGACTCCAAATCCAGCAAGACAACATCACCATTTCCGTGCCTGAAGCTTGTATGAGTTACCAATGCATGTTTGTCATCACTCAAAAGTACAGGGTTTGTTAAGTTCGCCTCCGGCTTGGAGCTTAATCCAAGGAGATCATGATGGGCAATAAGCCGTTTCCTAACCACCAGAACACCATCTAGTGAACTCGAAACAATAAACTCACCGTCCCTGATAGACGACACTTGAAGTACTTCTGCATCGTGTTCCTGCAGGATGAATAGACGATCACCATTAGACGGTCGTACGCCAGATATCATCTTGTCGTTCGAGGAACTTAATAAGCAACCAGAGTTCGAATCAAAGGAAAGACTTTGAATCATACCCAGATGCGGTCGTAGACGGCGTTTCAGTTGTAAGGTCTTGTTATCCTTTTGCAAGTCATATACTTCTACTAATTTACGATGTCCCGCGAAAGCGACACTGACCGACTCAGCAGCTTCATCAAACTCAGACCTTTCATTAGGAATGAAGCAAACAGTTTTAATTACCCCATCTTCGGGTGAGGACGATTGCACTTCACTCAGCAATTGCCCCTCCGTAGAAAGAAGATGGAACTTGTCGCCAATGCCAAGCCCGAGGTAGGCCCCGGCAGCATCAACCGCCAGGCGAGAAATATTCGCAGTACTACTGCTGCTGAACATCGGCTCCTTCAAAATCATAGGATCCTCGAAATACCAGCGGTAAACGACCACCTTGGACGATTCGGAGTTATCCACAAGAGAAACAAACACCGACTCAGCGTCAGGATGCTTAACAACGTCAAGGATCACCCCAGCTGTTAGACGCGCAACCTCAACCTCCGTGCAATCAAGATTTCCAGCGAGGGTTATTGTGTATAGTCCACTCGATGCCCCCAGGAGGATACGTGTGTCGTCAATCCAAAGAATGCTTGGGCCGTCCAAGGAATCATCGACGAGCTCGGACAGTTCCAACCCTTCCCGCCCATTTGTCTTCCCCGAATAGGGATCAATTAAATGGAGTTGAAGTGCAGAGTTTTCATCTTTAGAAAGACAGGCAATTAGTCGACGGTTATCAGAGTATGCGAAACGCAGAGCAGATCGCCCATCACCTAATGCAATTCGGTGATAGAAGGTATTGGCAATACTGTTCAATGAAACCCATTCTGCCCCAGTGGGGTTATATCCCGCTTCATCAATTCGAGATTGAAACCCGACTATCCTACGATTAGCCGCCTCATAATTTAGATTTTGAATATCGTTGGTAATGAGGTTCATGATTGAAACATACTCAGCATCGATAGCACGATTGGCATTCTGCAACGCCAACGTAGTCGCTCTAGCAGCGGCAACATCACTTTCAACAGCTAACGCAGCCTGTTCGTCAGCGCGTTTCGCTTCCTGAATTGCGTTATCAGTGAGTAATTGAAGTTGAATATTACGTTCCGCTTCCTTTGCCCGTTCAAATTCGGCAATCGTTAACAAATGTTCCTGAAACCAGATCAACGTTCCCAGAAAGATCGCAAGTAGTGTCAGGGAAATGGCTTTGTATGGCGAACGCCTTACCCACAGGATTACCTTCCGAAATTCACTCGCAGGTTTTGCCGTAACGGGTTTTCCGTCAAGGAAACGTCGTAGGTCATCAGCCAGTTCTGCCGCCGATTGAAATCGACGGGCCGGCTCCTTTTCCAGACATTTTAGGCAAATTGTTTCCAGGTCTACCGGAACGGCGGGCGAAAGTCTCCGCGGGCTTACGGGCTGGGAATTGATTACATGGAAGAGCGTATCAATGTCATTAGCAGACTGAAAGGGAGGCCGTCCAGTCAAGACAAAGTACAGAATCGCCCCTAGTGCATAGATATCAGTTGTGAACGTGATTTCGTCCGGATTGACTGCCGCTTGTTCCGGAGACATGTAGGCAGGTGTCCCTAATACAGTTCCTACACGTGTGTC
>Ga0115011_10003002_pt1 | contig 11576 bp, 9 predicted proteins | sample TroAtlMetagenome_2_FD_88705 | JGI IMG/M metagenome (GOLD analysis project Ga0115011, IMG submission 88705) | Marine eukaryotic phytoplankton communities from Atlantic Ocean - Tropical Atlantic ANT8 Metagenome | ecosystem: Environmental > Aquatic > Marine > Oceanic | place: Tropical Atlantic... | reverse complement strand
TTCCCTCTACTGGAATCACCTTTTTCGTCCTCTATCTTTATAACCTCAGCTCCGTTATCAGCTAACATCATACTACAGTAAGGCCCTGAAAGCATTCGAGTTAGATCCAAAACCCTTATCCCGGAAAGTATTCCTTTGGAATTATTTTTCCCTTGGCTTTCTTTTTTGTCCATTCTATCAACTATCTAAGAAACGTATGATTTCATCATTAACAGATTTTGGGTCCTCAACAAGGGCCATGTGGCGTAACTTTTTAAGGATCACAACTTTTGAATTTGGCAAATCTTTTGAAATTTCATGGGCTGCTCCTGGGCCATTTGCAAAATCTTCGTCGCAAGTCAAAATAAGTGCGCGCGTAAGGCATGGATTCCCTCTTAATTCGATTGAACCAAAATAAAGTAATGGATATATTTTAGAATAAACATTTCTATCATTTGATCTTATCCAATGACTAGTCAATTCCATAATTTGAGTATTATCTTTTCTAAAGTTATCGCTAAACCATCTATTTAATGCGGCACCCACCGTTGCATCTGCACCCTTATTTTTAACCAAGTTCGCTCTAGATTCAACTTCAACTTTTTCTTTTTCAGAAGATTTATTTGGAGAATTTAGAAGAACCAATGACTTAACTTTTTTTGGAAATAGGATTGAGAACTTGCGAGCTATCATCGCACCCAGAGAAAAACCTATTAACGTTACCTCCTTCTGGTTTAAATGCCTCAGTAAACCATTAAGCTGATTTGCAAAGTCTTGTAAGGAGGGTTTTAAGTCAGTGGGATCACTTTCACCATGACCTCTTAAGTCATATAAGATAATATTATACGATTTAAGCAAGGGTATTTGCCAAGTCCAAACGTCTAGATTTAAGCCAAGACCGTGGACTAAGACTAAATAATCTTTAGATAAATTGTTCTTGATTACTTTAAAGCAGGTACCGTCAGCATATTGTCTCTTCATTGTTTTTGCCTCTTTAGCTCCTTAAGCAAATTTTACTCTGGATCATAAGCGACGACCTCTATTTCAACCTTAACATCTACAAGCAGTTCATTTAATACAGCTGATCTTGCAGGAGGCTCTTTCGAAAAGTATGTTCCATATACCTCGTTGAAACCAGGAAAATCTTGTCTATCTTTAAGCCAAACCATTGCTTTTACTACGTTCGAAAGGTCACAACCCGCCTCCGATAGAGTAGCTTTAATTTCTTCCAGTACGACTGTAGTTTGTTCTTCGATCGTACCTTCAGTCATAACTTTTCCATTTCTCATTGGTATCTGGCCAGTTAGAAATATAAAATCTCCTGCCCTTACGGCCTTTGATAGCGAAAGTTCACGGCCATTTATTATGATTGGGCCCCCAATAATCTGTTTTTTCCCCATTTTTTACCTCTTTACGTTTGTCAGAAGAATATAACTATTCATTTACTAATAAATAATCAAAACTATTTGCTGGACTATAAACTAATGTATAATGTTATCAAAGATATGTTACTCGTTTATTTCTAAATTTTATGAGGCATACTTGTATTGATGCGTTACTATTGGAGTTCTTATGACAAACTTAATAAATTACAAAATGTTGATAAATGGTGCTTGGGTAAATGCATCTAATGGAAAGACATTTAATAGTACCAATCCTACGACAGGTGAAATTTGGTGCTCAATACCGGAATCTACTGAAGCCGATGTGAATAATGCGGTTGAATCTGCGTACTTGGCTTTCAGCGAAGGTCCTTGGTCAAAAATGACGCCCACACAAAGAGGAGACTGCCTTCGACGTCTTGCCGAAGTTTTGGCGAATAAATCAGAGGACCTTGGAAGGGTTGAGACTGTAGATACAGGAAAAATGCTTAAAGAAACAAAATGGCAAGCCAAATACATTTCACAATTCTTTAACTTTTATGCTGGATGCGCTGATAAGGTGAGTGGCGATACTCTTCCTATAGATAAACCCGACTTATTCGTTTTTACTAATAGGGAGCCCCTTGGCGTTGTGGCAGCAGTCGTTCCTTGGAACTCACAACTCTTTCTAGTTGCTGTAAAGATAGGTCCTGCTTTAGCTGCGGGGAATACAGTAGTTTTAAAGGCTTCTGAGCATGCTTCTGCGGCAATGTTAGAATTTGGAAAATGTATAGAAGAAGCCGGGATTCCACCAGGAGTGGTTAATATTATTACGGGTCATGGGGACCCGTGTGGAAAGGTTTTAACTTCTCACCCAAAGGTCTCACGAATCTCTTTCACTGGTGGGCCTAATTCGGCAAGACATGTGGTAAAAAATTCTGCAGAAAATTTTGCGGAAGTATCTCTTGAATTGGGTGGTAAGTCTCCTTTTATTGTTTTTGATGATGCAAATATAGAAAATGCTGTAAATTGTTCTATTGCGGGAATTTTTGGAGCCACCGGTCAGAGTTGCGTAGCTGGCTCAAGGGTTTATTTGCAAGAAAATATTGCAGATGAATTTTTAGATAAAATCGTCGCTCAGGCTAAAGAAATAGCAATTGGAGACCCTCTCCTTGATGAAACTCAAATGGGCCCTCTTTGCACTGAGGGGCAGCTTTCAAATATTAAAACAGAGCTTAATTTTGCCCTATCAGAGGGTGGGGAAATTTTATGTGGAGGTAAATCTCCTGAGGGTTTAGGAAAATTATTCTTTGAGCCCACTATTGTTGCCTGCCCAAGCCAAAAAATGAGAATTGTTGATACCGAGTTATTCGGACCTGTGTTAACTGTAATTAAATTTAAAGATGAAGAAGAGGTGTTAAGACTTGCTAATGATACAAAACATGGTTTAGCAGCTGGTATATTTAGTTCAAATAGTGCAAGATGCCTAAGGATGAGCAGATCTGTTCGTGCTGGAATTGTGTGGGTAAATACCTATAGAGTAGTCTCTCCGATTGCAGAATTTGGAGGTTTTAAGAATTCGGGTTATGGAAGAGAAAGTGGGTTTCAAGCGATTTATGACTATACAAGGCCAAAAACTATCTGGATGAATATGTCGGATGAGCCGGCGGCAAACCCGTTTGTCATGAGGTAGCTTAATTTTACTAGTTAGCTAAAAGAAAGGAAATTTTACTTGAAATTTGATCTAGCGATTAATCTTGAGCGGGTGGATGGCTCCATTAGCATGAAAGATGTAAAAAATCACACCTTAGAAATGGTCCAAATTGCTGATGCTGCAGGATTTAACATAGTTTGGGCTGCCGAACATCACGCCCTAGAAATGACTATTGCTCCAAACCCTTTTCAGATTCTAACTTGGTGGGCAGCTCATACTAATAATGTAAGGCTTGGTACAGCTGTTGCCGCAGCAGCCTACTGGCATCCAATCAAACTTGCAGGTGAAGCTGCTTTTACAGACCTCATTACTGAGGGCAGGCTTGAATTTGGGATAGGCTCAGGCGCTTATCAAAGAGAATTCGACAGAATGCACCCTGGACTCAAGCAATCTGATGCTTGGAAGTATATGCAGGAAACATTGCCCGTAATCCGAAAGCTTTGGCAAGGTGATTACGAGCATGATGGAGATTTTTGGTCTTTCCCTAAAGCGACATCAGTTCCAAAACCCGTGCAGGAAAATGGCCCGCCTATTTGGGTTGCTGCACGCGCGCCAATTACCTTTGAGTATGCGGTTAAAAATAATTGCCACGTAATGTCTTGGCCTCTTACAAGATCATTTTCAGAAGCAGAGCTTTATAATCAAAGACTTAAAGATGCTATGAGTGCTTCTGAAAACAATTTCAGTCCTACTTTTGCTATGATGAGGCATGCAGCCGTTTATGAGACCAAATCAGAGGCAGAGATTTACGTGAGTGCTATACAGAAAATACTTGGCCAATTTGAAAATTTATTTAAAAATTTAGATGATGTGGAGAACGGATTTCCAAAAGGTATTGACCTTAAAGATCTTCAGAATAGAGATGAGTATGACCCCTTAATGCTTCAAGAAAATCTTATGTTTGGAACTCCCGATGAGGTTATAAGTAAATTAAAGAGGTATGAAAACCTTGGAGTTGATAACTTTATTTATTATGCTTCTATGGGGCTTGGGCATAAGGAACAGAAAAAGTCTCTGAAGCTTTTTTGCAATGAAGTAATACCTGCGTTTAAGCAATAGAAAGAGTAAGTTGAATGACAGACAGTTTAGAAATAGTGAGAAATAATAAGGTTTTAGAGGTAAAACTTAATAAACCTAAGGTAAACGCCATTGATCTAGAGCTTAGTCGTGCATTAGGGGATGCCTTTGCTGAACTTCGCGATAATGATGACTTGAGAGTAGGAATAGTAACTGGGGCTGGCGAAAAAATTTTTTCAGCGGGCTGGGACCTTAAGGCTGTCAACTCCGGAGAGATGGAGATGGATAACTGGTGGGAAAAGGCTGATTATGGAGATGGGGGATTTGCAGGTTTAACGGAAAATTGGAATTTAAATAAGCCCGTTATATGTGCCTTAAATGGTTTAGCAATAGGCGGAGGTTTTGAATTAGCCCTTTCTTGTGATCTCATTATTGCAGCAGAGCATGTAGAGTTTGGTTTGCCAGAAATGCCTTTAGGAATTGTTCCAGACGCAGGAGCATTGCAGAGACTTCCAAGAAGAATTCCCCACAATATCGCCATGGAAATGTTTTTTCTTGGAAGACGGATGTCTGCGCTGGAGGCTCATCACTTCGGACTTGTTAATAAGGTAGTGAAAATGGAGGATTTGATGGATCAAGCAAGAGAATGGGCTACTCAAATTGCCTCCTATGCTCCGCTAGCTATGCAAAGCGTAAAGGAAGTTCAGCGTTCAATAGAATGTGTCCCACTAGAGAATGCGTTTGCAAAAATGAGATCAGGAGATTTGGTGACATATGGCAAGATGCTAAAATCAGAAGATGCTGCTGAAGGTGTTGCTGCTTTTGTAGAAAAGCGAGACCCTAACTTTAAAGGTAAATAATATTGAAAAGGCTTGATGAGATAACTACTGTCGCCAGTATTGGAGGTGGCCCCATAGGCGGAGGATGGGCCGCACATTTTTTGGCAAAGGGATTAAAGGTAAAGTGTTATCTTCACGATAAGAGTGAGCATCAACAATTTGTAGATATTATAGAGACTGCTTGGGATAGTCTTATTCAATTAGGTTTAGCAGAAGGCGCTTCCTTAAAAAACATGAAGATTAGTTTTGATTTAGCAGAAACTCTTAGTGAGGTTGATTTTGTTCAAGAAAGTGTCCCAGAAGTTTTAGAAATTAAGCAACAGTTTTATGAAAGGATAGATAATCTATTAGATAATAATATTGTAATTTCATCATCCACTTCGGGCTTGTTAATTTCTGACATTACTATGAGCTGTAAGACTGCATATAGGGCTGTAGTAGGACACCCCTTTAACCCTCCATATTTACTACCTTTGGTAGAGGTTGTTGGAAATTCAAAAACCAAGCCACAAATTATTGAGTGGGTGAAGGAATTTTATACCTACTTCGGGAAGGTTCCATTAGTTTTAAATAAAGAAATTCCTGGTTTTATTGCCACCCGACTGCAGGAAGCACTTTGGAGAGAGGCTCTCCACATGGTAAAGAACAACGAGGCGACTCCAGAACAGATTGACTTGGCTTTAATCAATGGGCCAGCACCAAGAATGGCCCATCAAGGACAATGTATGGCCTTCCATGTTGCATGTGGAGCTGGAGGAATGGCAACAAACCTTGATCAATTTGGTCCCGCCCTTGAGCTGCCATGGACTAGACTTAAGGCTCCACAGCTTGACAAATCCCTTCGAAATAAGATGGTAGATGGCTGTAACAAAATGGCAAAGGGTCAAGATTTTAAGACCCTCGCCGATAAGCGAGATAAGGCAATAGTAGCAGTTCTTAAGGCATTGAAGCAAAATTAAATATTTTAGGAGTGACGAATGAATTTTGAAGTAATCTTGACTTGTGCGGTCACGGGAGCAGGAGAAACAACCGATAAGAGTCCCCATGTACCTGTAACACCTGAGGAAGTGGCAAATGCGGCCATAGAGGCTGCAAAAGCTGGTGCATCCGTGGCGCATGTTCACGTCAGGGATCCAAAAACTGGAAAAGGATCGAGGGATGTTAAACTTTTTAAAGAGGCCGTTGATAGGATAAGAGATAGTAAGACTGATATTGTGGTTAACTTAACGGCTGGAATGGGGGGCGACTGGATTCCCGATGAAAGAAACATGGCTATGCCAGGAGAAGGAACCGATATGATTGGCCCAGATGAGAGATTGGCCCATGTAGAGGTTTGCAAACCTGAAATCTGCTCTTTAGATTGTGGTACATTAAATTTTGGTTTAAACGATAATTTAATTTATATATCTACCCTTCCTATACTAAAGAGAATGGCAGAATTGACCCAGAAGTGGGGTGTGAAACCGGAGCTGGAAGTTTTTGATTTAGGTCACATTCGATTAGCTAAAGAGTTAATTAAGGAAGGTCTAATCAATGAGCCTCCTATGTTTCAAATTTGTCTGGGTATTCCATGGGGAGCAGATCAAAGTGCAGATACCATGAAGGCGATGAAAGATCATTTGCCAGAGAATGCTCATTGGTCCGGATTTGGAATTTCACGTATGCAAATTCCTATGGCTGCCGCTGCTGTTACTCTTGGTGGCAATGTAAGGGTTGGTTTAGAAGATAATCTTTATTTATCTAGAGGTGTCTTGGCTACTAACGGTCAATTAGTAGAAAAGATTGTAAATATTATAGATTTAATGGGTGGCAGAGTTTTGACACCAGAGGAAGCCAGAAATAAACTAGGCTTAATAAAACAATAATTGATTGAGTTTTGGAATGAATAATTACACTGACGATCAAAGACTTTTACTTGAAACCGTTCAAAAGTTTATGGCAGATGAGATCTATCCCTATGAGGAAAAAGTAGACAAGCTTGGTCATGTTCCAGAGGAGATAGGAAAGCAAATAGAGAAAAAATCCATTGAGATTGGACTTTTTTCAGCAAACCTTCCTCAGGAAGTGGGAGGTGGAGGTCTTGATTATGGATCCATGGCTCTTCTAGAAAGGGAGTACGGCAAGACCTCCCATGCGCTTCACTCATGGATAGCGCGGCCAACAGAAATCTTGTTGGCCTGCAATGATGAGCAAAAGGAGGAATACCTCTACCCCTGCGTAAAGGGTGAAAAAAGAGAATTATTTGCTCTAACTGAACCAGATGCAGGTTCAGACATCATGAGCATGAAGTCAAATGCCGTCAAGGATGGAAATGATTGGATTTTAAATGGTTCAAAGCACTTTATATCAGGGCCATGTTTGCCCGATTTTGCAATTGTTTTCGCTGTAACAGGTGAGGATGATACTCCTCGTGGAAAGCGAAAGAGAATTACCGCTTTCTTGGTTGATGTTGGAATTGAAGGCTTTGATATTCGTGAAGGTACAAAATGTATAAGCTACAAGGGATATAAAAATTTTCAGCTAAGTTTTAATGATGTCCGTTTGTCACAAGATAAGATTTTAGGACAAGAAGGTAACGGACTATCGCTCTCAGGAAAGTGGCTTGGAATGGGTAGAATTTGGGTCGGGGCCACATGTTGTGGCAAGGCTGAAAGAATTTTAGACTTAGCTTTAGACTGGGCCTCAAGCCGAAAACAATTTGGAAAGCCTATTGGGTCTTTTCAGGCTACGGGATTTAAACTGGCCGATATGAAGATGAACCTTCGTGCTGCTGATTTGCTTGTAAGAGACGCTGTAACAAAAGCTGTTGACGGAATTATGGAAGATCAAGATGCAGCAATTGTAAAAGTGTTTTGCTCAGAGATGTTGAATAAGGTTGCCGATGATACGGTTCAAATTTTTGGGGGAATGGGTCTGATGGAAGAGATGCCGATAGAGAGACTTTGGAGAGATTCAAGGTTAGAGAGAATTTGGGACGGCACTTCTGAAATACAAAGACATATTATTACTCGTTCCATGCTTAGACCTTTAGGCGCATGAAGCAAAATAATTTCAGCCGTCTTGATAGATTGTTTAATGCTAAAAGTGTCGTCTTTATCGGCGGGAAAGATATTTTTACCCCAATTAATGAGATAAAGCGACGGGGATTTAAGGGAGATATTTGGGTAATTAATCCCAAACGAAGTAAGCTCTTGGGTTACAAATGTTATAAAACTGTTCAGGAATTGCCTGATCCGCCAGATGCCGCCTTCCTAGCAGTTCCTGCAGCAAATGTCATTCAGGTGATAACAGATTTAAATAAAAGAAACTGTGGAGGAGTGGTATGTTATTCTGCTGGGTTTAAAGAAATTGGTATTAAAGGTAAAAAGTTAGAGAAAAGATTAGTTTTGGCAGCTGGCCAAATGCCTATTATTGGTCCAAATTGTTACGGCCTTATTAATTATATAGATAATTTAGCATTATGGCCATTTGCTCATGGAGGATATTCTCCAGGATGGGGAGCCGCAATTATTACTCAAAGCGGTATGCTTTCCTCTGATATTACTATGACGCAAAGGTCCATCCCCTTAAGCTACATGGTTTCCCTTGGAAACCAAGCAGTTTTAGGAATGGAGCATTTAATTCGTTACTTTTCTGAGAAAAATCCCGTTACGGCTTTAGGTATCCATGTCGAGGGAATTAATGATATTGAGGAATTCTGTTCTGCAGCAATCTATGCTTTGAAGCTGGGAAAACCAATAGTGATGTTTAAAACTGGAAAATCAAAAATAGGAAAGAGATTAACCGAGAGCCACACTGGATCTCTCTCTGGCGATAATGAGGCATTTTCAGCTTTATGCAAAAAATTAGGAATTATAGAAGTAGATGACGCAGTTCAATTTCTTGAGACCTTAAAATTTATGAGTATCTGCGGCCCTGTAAAGAGTAAAAGGATTTTGGGATTTACCTGCTCTGGTGGCGGCGCAACAATGCTCGCAGATTATGCTGAATCCATAAAACTCGAATTTCCTAACTTTTCTAGAAAGGCTAAGGCAGAATTAAATAAGCTACTTCCAAGTATAGCAACGGTTTCCAATCCATTAGACTATACAACTCCAATCTGGGGGATTTCAGATAAAACATTGCCTGTCTTTTCGAAATCATTGGAATTAAATAAGGCTGAAACAGCAATTATAGTTCAAGATTTTCCAAGTGAGGGCCTCGATGAATCAGAGAAGTACTATTGGAATGACAGCCTTTCGTTTATTAAGGCAGCAAGCGAGTACAACATTACTAAAGTGGTTTGCTCAACCTTTCCGGAAAACATTAACAAGAAAATAAGGCAAAAACTTATAAGAAACGGCTCAGCTCCGATGCAAGGCATAAAAGAAACCTTATTAGCGGTTCGGAGCGCATATGAGTACTATACTAAAAGAAAATCTAAAAATCCAATCTCTAAAATTTCCAGAAGTATTGAATTTAAGGAATCGATCTTTTTGAATGAATACGCTGGCAAGGAAAGTCTAAAGAAGAAAGAAATTTCAGCTCCAGATTCAGTAAAAATTAAGGAACCTATTGATTCTAAAGCTTTTAAAAACATTTCATTTCCAGTTGTGCTAAAATTTTCAAGTCCTCACCTTCTACACAAAACTGAACTTGGAGCTGTACGCACTAATATAAAAAGTATCAAAGAATTAAACCTTGAATTCCAAAATATGAAAAAACTTATTGGAAAAGCTGAGGCATTTAAATCCAGCGGAGTCTACTTCTGTGAAGAAATGGCTGACGTCCCAATTGCAGAATTATTCCTAAGTTTTAGAAGTGATCCGGTTTTTGGGAAGGTAATGGTTGTGGGAATGGGGGGCATATATACTGAGATTTTTAATGATACTAAGACCCTTATACTTCCGGTATCTAGGCAGGAATTGCTTTCCCATTTGACGGAGCTAAAGGGATATAAGATTATTTTAGGTTATCGTAATAAATTAAAAGTCAATAAAAACAAACTTCTAGACGGTCTTTTTAATCTTATTGACTTTTTTTTAGATGAAACAAATGAATGCGTCTCATTGGAGATTAATCCACTTTTTGTTTATGAAAGGTCAGTCAAAGTGATAGACTGTGTTATGGAAAGAAAAGTTTCTTAGTAAAAAGTTGGGCAGTAGGATACCACCGTTTACTTGGCAATAGATTACTCGCCATAGGGAATCCAAATATTTTTTACCTGAACTGATCGCCTTAGTAATTCCTTAAGGACGGGACTCTGCGTGTTAGACCAATCCATGCTTTCACCATCACTGACATAGGTTTGCTTTAGATTGCTAATAGATAAACTTTCTACCTCTGAAAAATATTTCTTGCTTCCAAAATGCCAAATAGCATCAACCCCTGAATGCTCGGAAAGTACCTTCCCAAGCTCGCCAGGACTGCCGCTAATAATATTTACAACCCCTCCCGGAACGTCCGAGGTGTCAATAACTTGATAAAAATCAAGGCATGCAAGTGGATTTGCTCTGGAAGGAATAATAATCACTCTATTTCCCTGCGACAAAGCCAGTCCAAGGATAGTTATAAATGACAAAAATGGCTCACTCTCTGATGAAATAGCGCCAATTACACCTAAAGGTTCATTGATTGCAAGCGTATTTGCCCTAATAGGAGCTTGGTGAACGGCGCCGTCAAGTTTGTCAGTCCAAGCAGCATAATAAAACAGGCGTTCAATTGCTAAATTTACTTCAATTTCCGCGTCTTTTGGCTCCACAAATAATTCAAGCTTTGCACAAAATTCTGCCTTTCTTTTTGAAAGATTTTCGGCAAGGTAATACATTACTTGGCTACGATTGTGCGAAGTGGTAGTTGACCAGGAGCTAGATAGGTTAGCTGATTCTACGGCATCCCTTATGTCTTTCCTATTTCCAAGGCCTACTTCAGTGACAAAATTTCCATTTTTATCAATTAGCTTGCTACTATATCCCCCATCAGGCCTAACTTGCTTTCCTCCAATATAAAACTTTCTTGTTTGATCGATTGAGCTATCTGCAGTTTGCTCCAAAGTTTTAACTTTTCTGGATTCTTTAAATCGATTTACTTTTTTAGGTGAATTATGACCTTTAGGCTTAAGATACTCAAATATCCCCTCCTTCCCTCCTTCTCGTCCATACCCACTCTCGCGATACCCCCCAAAACCAACTGCTGCATCGAACATATTAGATGAGTTTATCCAAATAACGCCTGCCTTTATCTTTGGAGCCATATCCAATGCAAGATTTATATTTTCAGTCCAGATACTTGCAGCAAGTCCATATTGGGTGTTATTTGCAATTTCAACGGCCTCGTTGGGGGTTCTAAACGTTAAAAAAACCAATACAGGGCCAAATACTTCTTCCCTAACAATTTCCATCGAAGGTTCAGTGTCTGTAATTAGTGTTGGTGGATAAAAACAACCTTTTGCATCACACTTAATATTAGTTTGAAAGACTTTAGCACCTTCTTTCTCGCTTTCAGAAACCATCTGGCCAATCTTTTTTAATTGAGATTGATTAATTATAGCTCCCATATCTACAGATTTATCTAAAGGATTTCCTACCCTCAACTTCTTCATTCGAGCAACTATTTTCCTTTTAACCTTCTCACTGATACTTTCCTGAACTAATAATCTTGATCCTGCGCAGCATACTTCGCCCTGAT
>Ga0115011_10003000_pt1 | contig 11579 bp, 9 predicted proteins | sample TroAtlMetagenome_2_FD_88705 | JGI IMG/M metagenome (GOLD analysis project Ga0115011, IMG submission 88705) | Marine eukaryotic phytoplankton communities from Atlantic Ocean - Tropical Atlantic ANT8 Metagenome | ecosystem: Environmental > Aquatic > Marine > Oceanic | place: Tropical Atlantic... | reverse complement strand
CGGTCAAACACCCAGCGACGACAGTTGCCTGCCAGCCCAGGAAACTTCCTGTAAGTGCCATTAGGATGGTGAACTCTGGGACCTCCCGAAAATTCTTTCTCATTAGTAGGTGAGTGGATAGAATCCCCAGTATGCCGCCAGAAACCAGTCCACAGAGCATTGGAAGCACGCTAGCAAACATTGAGTTGATGGATGTGATTTCTTGATTTGTGTGGGTAAAGGGAATTGCCAGTGGCCAGCAGATTGCCGTGATGATTGAAACGAAAAATCCAAAATAGAAGAATTTGCGAGGGATTTGTTGTTGCTGAAGACTTACTAATCCTGTGGTCATTAGGATCAAGATAAGGCAGGAGTGCATTAGGAAATAACCGATAAAACGGGGTTCGGGGGATATTACGAATCTTTGGAAACTAAACGTTACGCTGTTGGTAGGTTGGAATAGATTAACGCCCGCTCCTATCATTTCCATTAGCGCCAGCGTACCGATGGCGATGGCAGAAATGAGTTCCACGATAATATAACGTCCGGATATTTCCACTTCACAGGTGCGACACTTTCCTCGCAGCCACAACCAGCCAAATAGAGGGAAATTGTCTCGCATTTTAAGTTTGGTGTTGCAACTCTCGCAATAAGAGGATCCAAGTAATGTTCCCCCACGTGGTAGTCGCCAGGCGATCACATTGAGGAAAGAACCGAAGCTGGCTCCGAAGAAAAAGAACCAGAAGATTCCCGCCGTCATCAGGAAATATTTAGATAATTGTTCGATGAAAAAGGCTGCGCCAAGATCATGCCCTATTTGGAGCTTCTCTATGAAATTGATCGTCGCGAGTAGAAGTGGAATCCCGATGAAGATCAGGAGAACCAGGCCGCCTGCGATTTTGCGGCCGTGGCGTCGAAAGAACTCGCTTTCGATGGGGGTATCAACCGGTTTTAATGAATCGTCGTCCGAAATCAAATTCTCCGATGGCTGATTGTCTGTAGTGTCCATGACTCATATTATATCGACTCATCAGAAAGCAGGGCAAAGCAATTCTTCCAACCCCCAGCTTTTGATCCAATCTGTCTCCCTTTGCCAAAAGTCTTTGCATTTAGGTCAAACGTTTGCGGAAAACATCAGGAATAACGCAGTAAAGTAGTAGCTTCCACACAGAGCGACGGCACCGATGGCTGAGAACACCTGAGATTTTGGTAATCGCCGTATGCATGTTTCTGCTAGCATTGCAACGGCACTTAATGACATGATTATTAGGTGCCGGAGTTGTTCGGTTTCATTAATGAAACAAGTTAACATCACCATTCCCCAAAAAATCAGTGCTGTGAACGGGCGGAGGCGTTCCCGGATCAGAAGCGTAAGCGAGCCAATAAACGTGATGAGACAAAACAGCGGGGAAAGGATCAATCCCGGAAAAAATGAAGCGAAGGAAGGTCTGAACAGTAATGGCAATCCATAATCCTGAAATCCATCTGAGAATAGAATCCATCCCGTTGCGGCGAAAAAAATTACAGCGCAAATCATGCAGATTAAAAGGGAGTGTCGTTGCGTTTCTTTTTTAGTGGTTTGAATCATTGCTTCTAATCAATGAAAAAGTGAGTGGTAGGGTATGGTTAGAAAGTATTTCTTGTTGTGTTACGATTTCAGAGAGGATTCACGTCTTTTTCATTGGGGCGTTCATTTGCAAAGCGAAGACGCCAAAAGCTTCAATGCAGTTGTGAATAAGGACCGTCCCTGCTTGATTTTATAATGGTTGTACAAAGTGCAACATATTATACGGAGCAATTTCGGTCTATCCTGACGACGGGACCGTTTTGGCGCATGCAAAAAGCCGCTTCAGTTTTCACATCCACGGCTTTTAGCGACCCCGACGGGACTCGAACCCGCAACCACCGGATCGACAGTCCGGTACTCTAACCAATTGAGCTACAGGGCCAAAAAGGTCTTACTCAGCGATTGATTTACGACCAATTCATCGGACATAAATCAAAGGAATCTGAAATTGATCCCCTCAGTTGAGACAAAAAAATGTGACTTTTGTTGTCTCGACTCATAAATAAAAAGATACATGATTAAAAAATATGAACAACCCCCCTCAATATCATCTTGAGGGGATTTTTAATCGGCTTAATGAAGTAGCGGATTAGCTGAGAATCCCAGTTCGGAAATCCGTTCACGATCTTTCCTCGCTTTGGCAACCTGATGCGTCGCATCATAAGCCAAAGAACGGTGATATAAGATGACTGCCAGATTCTTGGCTCGTTCGTGACGTTGTTGTTTCACAAACTCCGCATCTGCAACTCGATCTCGCTCGTACTCCAAGACCTGGTCAAATTGCTTTAGCTCGTACTCGGTTGCCCCAACCGCCACTTCCAGATCGATCAAAGCCAGATGGTGGTTTCCTTGCAAGTGATAAATGTATCCACGAGTATCGAGAGCCATGGGGATGAATGAATGTGTAGAAAATGACATCAATAGATTTCCAAAATGAGCATCCTTCGGAGTGAAGTATTTACTGTCCACTCCCAATTCCTTAGCCTGTCGCCGATCGGTCACGATTTGATTAGTCAGCTTGTTTTCAGGCCGGTCTTCGTCCAGGATCTGTTTTAGACAGACAGCACGGAAAAGTAGCACATTACCAAAGAGGGCTTCAAAGTTGACAATGAGTTGCGCAAGCTCCTTTTTTTCGAAGGCCTTCCAGGTAATCGTTGGAGAGGTTGCCTGAAGGAGTGCGTGGTGTCGGCTGAGTTTATCGACGGCCTTGTTCAGATTTTCTATCGCGGTGGGGTAATTCTCCTGACGATACGCCTGATACGCAGCTTGCACATAGTATATCGGGTCGCTGTAGAGGAAGTAGATCTCTCCCCCAAAGAGTTCCAGGCATTTACTCGCACTGGCCAATGCTTCTTGCAAGTGTGAGTTACTAACCGCCAGTTGATAGGCTCGGTTGTTATGAAGGTTGGCTTCCTTGAGTAATGAAAGTTTTTTGATGCGATCACCGGATCCGTACCAAGTATTGATGATTACCCATTGTTGCCAGGTCTCGTCGGAGGGCTGTTTGTCACGCATCGAACGACTATTAAGATGATTGCATAGCTGCATTCGCAACTGAATCGTCAATGCGGACTCTCCGGTAGTTGTTAGATTTGCGATCAACATCTGGTAGATGTCAATAGATTCGTTATATCGCCCCAGTTCAGCAAGCCAGTCTGCACGTTCCGTCAATAATGAGGGATTGTCAGCGTCCCAATTAAGTGCTTGAGAACTCAGCTCAAGCGCCATTTCTCGGTCTTTAGTATCCCAGTGATTACGAGCAGCGGCTTGCTTCCATAATGCAATCTCCGAAGGGATCCATTGCATGGTAATGGGTAGGAGAATCAGACCACACAAAAGGGGATATACCCAGCGAAGTCCGGACTTGCTGGTGTCATCTCCGTTAGGTTCGCTGGTTAGCGAATCAGGATCGGTTAGGCTTTCGTCTTCGTTTTTATAGGAGCTCATTAGAACGTAGTCGCTTGTCGTAAGTGGCTTACCACGGCGTCATACCGCCGTTAACGCAGAGCGTTTGTCCCGTGACAAAGGATGCTTCTTCACTGGCAAAGTACAGAACGGCATCGGCTACATCGCGAGGAATTCCCCAGCGGCCTGCTGGAATCAGTGCCAGATAGCCATCTTTTTCTTCCTCAGGATCATCGGCATGCCGATCGGTCGGGATCCAGCCAGGAGCGATCATATTGACGGTAATGCCCGTGTCGGCAAATTCAGTGGCCATACTACGAGTCCAACCGACCTGCCCACCTTTAGCAGCCACGTAGGCACTGAAGTCGCCAACGCTGCGGTGATAGACTTCACTTACTATATTAACAATGCGTCCCCAGCCTTGTCGCTTCATAGATGCCATACCGCGTTGCGTCATTAGAAAGGGACTTTTTATAAAAAAGTCGATCATGTCCTGATAGAATTCCCAGTCGTATTCATCGATTGGCTTATGAGGCTGATCGCAAGTGGCATTAGGCACGAGAATGTCAGGATTGCCAAGTTGCCTTTCGGTCTCGGAGAAAAGTTTGTCGATTCCGTCTTCGGTAATTGCACTGGCCTGAATAAGGCAGGTGTCGATACCGGCAGCTTTGTATTCTTCGAATGCGTTTTGTGCGCGCTCTTCGTTATAGCAGAAGTTAACGGGGACTTTGGCGCCGGCTTGTCCGAGTGCCATGCCGATTTCCTTGCCGAGTCCGCTACTGTTACCGGTCACAATGGCCACGTGACCTTCAAGGCTGAATGCCATACTTTCTCTCCTGCTTAAACTGGGTGTCCCACCGAGGAACTTAAACTTAGTTACTCGTCAGTTTATCTGTGCCAGTGCGATGGCACAACAGACGGTGAACCATGACGAAAAAAACGGCTTTAGGCAAGCAAGCCTAAAGCCGTTTTCAGTTTTGAAAGGGAACTGCAGTTGCAGCCGATGGAGTCAGTTCTGTGATTCAGGTTACTGACCGTTGAAGCTGCCTCCGTTAGGTGTGTAATAACCGTTTGTACCACCGGTACTACCTGGTCGGTAAGCTGGCATCGGAGTGGTGGTATTACTGTCTGGTTGGAAACTACCACCGGCTGGTTGATAATTGCCACCATCGAACTGGGTATTCGCGGGAGTTCCCGAAACGTAAGCGGCTGCTCCTTGTGTTTGTTCTGTTCCCGTGGCACCGTAGGTTGGAACCTTAGGAGCCCCTGACGTTTGGTTTGGCTGATACGATCCAACATTAGCATTCGGGTTGTAGAAGCCGCCACCGTTGTAGTTGCCAGCGGTCTCCTGCAGCGTACCGGCTGTAGGGGGGGATTGGTTTTGTTCGGCAACGTTGAAGTTCTGGCCTTGCGGTTGGTACTGTTGCGGCGTTTGAGCTGGATAAGTAGCGGTTTGGTTACCGTACTGCTGTTGGCCGTATAGCGGTTGCTGCTGTGGCTGTTGTTGACCGTATAGCGGTTGCTGTTGTGGCTGAGTTTGTCCCTGAGCTTGCTGGCCGGGTTGGTTGGTCAGGTAGTTGGTATTGCCAACATTGGTTGACTCATACTGCTGCCCATATGTGCTTTGAGCCGTCGTGTTGCCGGTGTTACCATAACGCTGAGAGTAATCTACGGTGGAAGCGTTATAGTCGTTCGATGGTGTGTCCTGACTACCATAGTATGACTGTGCAGGCTTGTCATCACTCGCAAAGTAGCTCATGCCAGGCAGTTTGCTCCAGCTAAAAGATTTACACCCTGTCAGGCAGACAGAAGATGCACAGATTACTGCGAAGACGGGAAACCATCGTCGATTTGAGGATGTCATTTTTTATTCCTTTCAAAACCATAATTGTTGGTCGCTTGGAGAAAGCCATGAATCACCGCACCAGCCGTTTTTTCTTAGGGCTTTGTGCAAAGGGAGGGTAATTGCGGAGGGGATTTCTTTCAGCGTCGGCCAATAGTATCTTTTGAGCTCAAATCGGGTCAATATGGGTTTGGTAAATTCGTCATGAATTAACAGATGATTTGAAGACGAAAAAAGCTCCATCAGAGCAAGACTCTGATGAAGCTTTTTGGCTTTTGAATCGTAGTTAGACTACGAGATGGATCGGAACGTAGTCACTAGGCAGTTGCTGCCGCGTATCGTCGAGCAACTTCGTCCCAATTGACTACATTCCAGAAAGCTGAGATGTAGTCAGGACGTCGATTTTGGTAGTTCAGATAGTATGCGTGTTCCCAAACGTCCAGTCCGAGGATAGGTGTACGGCCAGCCATTAGCGGGTTGTCCTGATTAGGAGTGCTTTCAACCACCAATTGACCATTGTCGACGCTAATCCAGGCCCATCCGCTACCGAAGCGAGTGGCCGCTGCGGCTGAGAACTGTTCCTTCAGGCCGTCCAAGCTACCGAAAGCACTGTTGATGGCTTCAGCCAGCTCACCGGAGGGTTCGCCGCCACCGTTAGGGCAGAGGACAGACCAAAAAAGTGAATGATTTGCGTGACCGCCACCATTGTTTTGTACAGCTCCACGTTTATCTTCAGGAACACTTGCTAAATCAGAAACTAGATCTTCAACTGATTTACCTTCCAATTCAGAGCCGTCAATCGCAGCATTCACTTTTGCGACGTATCCAGCATGGTGTTTGCTGTGGTGGATTTCCATAGTACGAGCATCGATGTGTGGTTCGAGCGCATCGTAGGCGTAAGGTAATTCAGGTAGTTCGTATGCCATTTTTTTCTTTCTGAACTAAAACAGTGATTAACAACAGGGTGTATTGGAGATACTGAAATCAGAGCTGGCCTAATGTCTTGATACAGAACCTGGCATTTTTCTGATTTCATTATTAATACTCGAAGATAACCCAAAAAAACGGTTCTGACAACGACATATAGAGGTGGACTGATGTGAGTGCTGAGGAGCGAGCCGATAGTGAGTGGATTCGTGAGAATTCATCTGACAAATCCCCTCATAAGCGCGGTACTTCGGCTTTGTGGCTTGTTGCCGCAGAACTCTGGGAACCGATGGGGTAGCGTGGCCGAAGCCCCATCGTGGCCTTCGATTAAATTCTCCCCATCTCGAGGAACCAGCTCTGATTTGCTTTATTTGGACTGGTTTTTGTGCCGAAGATTATAGTGGGCCGTGCGCGGACTGCTGCGCAGCTGAGGGGAATCAATACAACCGGATTCAGGGATAGATCTGACTAGTGGCACTAAAGGCGAAGAAAGCAAAGAAGCAATTGCGTGAATTTCACAGGCAACAGGCAGGACATGACGGAGTGCGTGAGTACTTTGATCGTGCCATGCTGGAGAATCAACCGAGACTCACGGATCTGATTCCTAAAAGTCTGTGGGCCTATCTGGCCATGTTGCTACTGGGCGTGATTAGTATTTATGTGTGTCAGCAGGCACATATCTATACTCGAGATTTACAGTCTGCAGAATTTCCAAAACACTTGTTTGAGATAGCGGGGCCTGGAAACCTTGCCAGTTGGTGCATGAGCGTTATGTTGCTGATGCTGAGTCTTGGAGCAGTATTTGTTTATTTGTTAAGACGACATAAAGCAGACGATTACAAAGGTCGCTATCGCCTTTGGTTGTCTCTGGCGGCCTTCAGTGGCTTCCTGAGTTTTGAAGTAGCCACTGGTGGGCACCAAATCCTCAGCGTGCCATTGGCTCGATTTGAAATGCCAAGTCCCTGGAATGAAGCATCCACTTGGTGGATGATAATGGTCTCATTGGGAGTGATGTATTTTTCTATTCGTCTGCTGATTGAATTTAAGTCGCGTCCCGGCATGCTCATGATGTTGGCCATGGCCGTGATGGTGCTGATTGCTGCGGGTTGTTCGCGAATGGGTGGTGTCATCGGTGAATCTGCTTTGACGACCGATGTGGCTGAGTCGTCCTTAGCGATGAGCGCTATATTAGTCGTGTCGTTAATGATATGGTTGAATGCGCGTAAGGTTTATCTGAATGCCCAACAAGGCAAGATGAGTGTTTCTCAACTAACCGAACCTAACCATGCAGCGGTAAAGAAGGTAGTCGCCGAAATTTCCGGGATGGAAGATAGTCCTCAGGAGTTGGCTGTGGAGCAGGATGCCGAGTGGGACGACTGGGATGATCTAGGCGATGATGAGGAGCTAGTTGAAGTGGAAGAGGAGTACGATGAGTACGTAGAAGAGGACTTTGACCAACCGGATGATGAACTGGACGAAATAGACGAAGAAGTTGTCGATGAAGAAGCTGAGCGGGATTACGAAGAGTGCGAGTCCATTCAGGATGAGGCTGAGGTGGCTGAGCAAACGCAGCAAGAGGAAGAGGTGGTCTATTCGGCTTACGCTCCTGAAGAGGATGATTCGACTGTCTACGAAACACCAGTTGATAATTCTCGGCAAAACACACTCCTCATTCCTCCCAAAGAAGACAAGGTTGAGCATGAACCGTTTGATGAAGATGCATTTTGGGAACAATATGACTTAACCAAAATGAGTCGTAAACAGTTAAAGACCATGCGGAAGAAACTTAATCGACTCAAAAGGAAACACGCTGAAAAGCAACGAGCTGCTTAGCAAGCGGATGATCCAATTGCGCGAAGCGTGTTACCTATTTCGCTCTATAACTTACAGCGTCCGAGGACTTCGTAAGTTGGAGTACCTCGGTCTATAAAGCTGGCGTAGGTGATAACTTCGGTGACATGAGTCGTGGTTAACGGTCCGGGACTATAGGAATCGAAGAGTTCCTGCAGTCTTTCAAAGTCGCCCTGGAAATTGCGGATGCGGGCCAGCGTCAAGTGAGGGACGAACAGTCGGTTTTCTCCGGAGTAACCAAGTTGTTCCGTGTGGTGATCGACGGCTGCCTGTAGCTCACGAATTTCATCAACACCTTGCTCCACTCCCATCCAGAGTGTGCGGGGGCGCTCCTGATTCGGGAAGGCCCCGAGTCCCCCGTTGATAATTTCGAAATCATTGAATGCTTCACACGCTTTTTCAACCGCAGAGCAAATGGCCGGGGTGTCCTCGACGACGACTTCTCCGAGGAACTTCAGCGTAATGTGTAGGTTTTGGTTTTGTATGGTTTTTATGCCGTGGTCGATGGCCCCTAATTGCTTAAGGAGGCGACCTGCGACACGGCAGGTTTCCTGAGAGACATTAACGGCGATAAACGTACGGAGAGGCTTCACGAGATGACACTATGGGTGAATTGTTTCTAAAGGATAGTCAGCATTTGTTGGTATTGTAGAAAACGTTGCTCTAGTGCATCGCGTTCAATTTGTTTCATGCGTTCGAGACTGAAGTCTTCGACGTTAAAGCTTGCGACAAGCGTGCCATAGACTAAAGCCCGTTTGATACTTGCCGGATCGATTGCATCCTGACTCGCAAGGTAGCCCATCATTCCGCCAGCGAAACTGTCTCCGGCTCCGGTCGGGTCAAGGACCTGATCGGTTGGGAAGGCAGGAAGAACATAGCAATCATCTTCGCCGAAATACATTGCTCCGTGTTCCCCTTTTTTGAGGACACAGAATTTGGCTCCCAACTCGAGTATTGCCTTTCCGGCTTTGACAAGATTTTCTTCACCGGTCAGCAGCTTGGCTTCACTATCATTGAGCACAAGTCCGTCGATACGTTTGATAAGCTCAAGCAAATCGTTCTTCTGGATGTTGATCCACAGGTCCATAGTATCGGCTACCACAAGTTTGGGATGACTTACCTGCTCGAGGACCTGCATTTGGACTGTTGGTGCTCCGTTGGCCAGAAATACGAACGGTGTGTCTTTATAGCTCTCCGGAAGCACCGGGCTGAAGGTTTCAAATACGTTGAGATTGACTTCCAACGTTTCGCGGTCGTTCATGTTGGGGAGATATTTTCCTTTCCAGGAAAACGTCTTTTCACCCGGTTTGATCTCCAGGCCTTCAGTGTTAATATTGCGTGATTCGAGCAGGGCAGTGTGCTCCACCGGCCAGTCTTCTCCAACAACGCCTACGAGATTGACCGGCGTGAAATAGCTGGCTGCATAGGAAAAGTAAGTGGCGGATCCGCCAATGACGTTATCACGTCGGTCTGTAGGGGTCTCAACACTGTCAAAAGCGATCGAGCCAACAACAAGCAGTGACATAGCTGCTCCTTCAATTCATAATGAAGTCAGATTGAACTAATCGTCGCATTATATTCTTAGACTTGGATTATCACTACTAGGTAGGACTTAACAGAATGCTGTCAGCTTCACTTATTCTCAAATCAACTCGTATATTACTATTGTTGTTAGGTGTTTTTAGTTCCCCCTATGTGCAATGTGCGGACTGGAATCAATGGAGAGGAGGGCAGCGTAGTGGCGTTGATCAGGAAAGTCCTGCACTGGTAAATGCCTTGCCTGATAGGGGACTTAAGCCTGTCTGGTATGTTAGCGAGGATGATTTACCTGCCGCAGCAGCGAGTGGTTGGTCTAGTCCTGTGGTGAGTGGTAATTCGGTCTATTTGTATACACATAAAAAGGAAGCCTTAACCAACGTCAAAAAGTTGCCACCCCTTAAGTTTCCCTATTTGCCTCCTGAGAAGCGTGTAGCGATGACGGAGACGGAATATGCTGAATATGAAGTAAACCGACGGAATGAACAGGAAGCTCGGGCGAAAGGATTTAGGTTCGACGAGTTTATTTATTGTCTTGATCGTAAGAATGGAAAGTTGAAATGGGCTAATGAGTACTCGAGTGCTTATACGAGATTCGCTCAGTCCGGATCCCCAACCATCACTGGCGATAAGCTGTTTGTCCTGAGCGCCGGCAGGACAGCCCGGGCCGTAGATGCTCAATCTGGCGAAACTTTATGGACAACAAAGATCCCGGGTGATTTTCGGGACCAATATCTGCAGTCTTCTTTTGCTGTCGAACAGGGATTGGCGATTGTTTTGTGTGATGGGCTTTTTGCTTTGGATGCGAATTCGGGGGAGGTCGTTTGGGAATACCAAGTTGAAACGAAGAAGAATATTCACTGCAGTCCGGTTATCTGGCATGCAGAAGCCGGAACTCGTGTTATTTGCAATGTTGCTGGTGGCATGACGGTTTGTCTGGACCTGAAGTCGGGAACATTGGTCTGGGAATTGGAGTCCGGAGCCGGGAATGCGACTCCCATCATCGTCGGTAATAAGTTACTTCTTTACGGGCAGAGTCGAAAGTCAGGTTTGGTTTGTTACCCGTTAACCGACACGACCCCGGATGAATTGTGGCGATTTAATGGAGCGGCTGATTCGGGCTCGAGCCCTGTCGCCGTGAATGATTTGGTTTTTGTTCAGGGTGACCGTCGTTTGGCCTGTGTCGATCTGGAGACTGGAAAACCAAAGTGGCAAACTATGCTTGATTTGAACCGACCTCGATATACATCGTTGATTTCCGCCGACGAGAAAGTGTTCTATGCTTTTGATGGTCTCCTCGCCTTTGAGGCCGGACCGAAGTATAAGCCCTTGATGCAGGCCAAGATTAACCGAGAGGGTGTCCTGGCGGATGAAGAAACATTTAGGGGGTTACTGGGAATCGACGAACTTGAAAAGACAGCTGAAGGTCAGCTCGAGGCGGAGATGATCCTTCGTAGGGAGTTCAGTAATGGCCCATTGGTTTGCACAACGCCTGCGATTGCCGATGGATTTATGTTTGTGCGTCTGAAAAGAGGGATTGCCTGTTACGATTTACGTGAATGATTGTGGTTCACGACACCCGAGAATGGTAGAAAGCGATAATCGATCACGCTACCCAATCAAGCATTGAAAAGCTGGAAAGAGAATTTCCAGCTTTTTTTATTTTTTTCATTTCCGTGTGACCAGATGTGTCATCGTCGCTTGCGATAGTTATTGTGTTGCCGAAAGAGGTTCTTCAAAGCTCCCCCAGTTAAAGTTTTGAGTTGCAGACTCTGCCGGAAACACGACAGTGGTCGGGCAAATGTCTTAGCCCGGCGGGATCACTATTCTTACAGGGGGCGATCGAATGTTGCTTTTATTAAGCGTCATGTTCATTTGGAAGCAAGTAGGAAAAAAGGCAACGACAGAGTGGTAAAAGACTCTTGTTGTTGCAAGGCAATGTCGATATAGTGTATAAGTGTTCACTATGTG
>Ga0115011_10002999_pt1 | contig 11582 bp, 12 predicted proteins | sample TroAtlMetagenome_2_FD_88705 | JGI IMG/M metagenome (GOLD analysis project Ga0115011, IMG submission 88705) | Marine eukaryotic phytoplankton communities from Atlantic Ocean - Tropical Atlantic ANT8 Metagenome | ecosystem: Environmental > Aquatic > Marine > Oceanic | place: Tropical Atlantic... | reverse complement strand
ATTGTTGCCTATGTTTGCGACTCGTACAACATTTACCAGTTCATTCAAGGCGTTCTTGGTCATCCAAACATTTTGTATAAGGTCATGCATCGTGAAGGGACCTTGGTCATCCGCCCAGATTCAGGACACCCGCCGACCGTTGTAGTTGATGTATTGGAGAAATTGGAATCGATTCTTGGACACAACGCACAACGCGCATGGGTTGACAATGGGTGGAAAAAAGACTTAAAATATGACTTTGAACGCGTCCAAATCAAAGTCAACGAACATGGTTACAAGGTATTGCCGCCACAGTTGCGTGTTATCCAGGGCGATGGTATCGATGCCAAGATGATGGTTAAGATTCTTGTGGCTATAACTCAACGTGGATGGTCTGCTGACAACATTTCGTTTGGTTCTGGCGGTGGTTTGCTACAGAAGTTCAACCGCGACACACTCAAGTGTGCGTTTAAAGCATCTTATATTGAAGTGGAAGGTAAAGGCCGTGACATATACAAGACACCTATCGACGCCCCAAGTAAGAACTCACGCAAAGGAAAGATTCCTCTGGGCAACATGACGTTGGTATATGACAATGGAGTTGTGATTCGCCAGAAATTCAACGAGATTCGCAAGCGCAACCATCTAGCGTGGGCGGACATTCCCCAGTTCCATGATGTGTGTATCAAGCACGGCATTGACGCACGGGTTGCTCTAGCTCCTTTACCGGGGCAAAAACGCTCACGTCCAATTGGATATCCCGAACGCTTGTATGCGAGGGCATTGAAGTACCAGTGTAAAGAGTTTACAGAGTATAAAGTAACTTGTTAATTAATTATTATGGTTAAACGTATAGCTGTTATAGGACCTTATAGGGTTGGAAAAACCTGTCTTATTCTAAGATATCTAAATCAACCTTTCACAGACTCTTATATTTCTACTATGTTTGGCGAACCTTATGAAACGCATGGAATGACTCGTGATATTATATGGGATACACCCTCCTCACAACGATTTGAAATAGACCGTAAGATGTGGTCTCGTGCATCTGGTTTTGTATTGTGTTTCAACCCCTTTGACGATGATAGTTTTTTCTTATCACTTAATCTAGCAGACGAGATAGAAATAGGCGACAAACCGGTTGTCATGGCCGCTACAATGTCGGATAGGGGTACTGTGAACATAAAACCAGCCTGGTCTCAGGAAGCTTCCGTACGAGGTTGGAAAATCATACGCACGAGTTCAAAGTCAAATACAGGCGTTACACATGTCTTTAAAGAAATATTCGCACAGACTCCAGAGTCTAATACAGTAGAGCTCGGTCGATTAGAATATGCGACAAGTGTAATGAGTTCATGTATATATAGCGGAGTTAACAATTACATATATGAGTTGGATAGAGACTATAGCGGAATGGATTGACGCGTCTTACTATGAGACTGCTGGTATATTATTGTTAATATTTTTATGCACGTTGTGGTGTATCTACACCATTTGTAAAGGGTTGTTAGCGCCGTGCATCATGGTGTGCAATTGCTTACAGTGTTGTTTAATAAATCCACTGTGTAATGCTTGCTTCGGAAGGTCTTCAAAAAATAAGTATAGAAGAGTCGAACAAGAAGATAAAGATGCAAACGGGCCAGTGGTTTGACAGACAAGACATATACGATAACATGCACGACTTTCTAAACGAGATGGTAAACAAAAAGGAGTTGAGAGAGGAGAAAGACGAGAACAAGATATATGAAGAAGTTATGGATTCGAGTACAACGCATTTTAACGAACCGATGAAGGCGTTAGCCTATCCGATGATTTGGTCGTTCATTATCACTTATGCGGAAGACAGAATCAAATACAGAAAGGACCTGGTGTATCCTCGTAAATATTTAAGAGTAGCCAAGTCTGTATTTTTCCAGAGACAAGAAAGTTAAAAAAAGAATATAAAACTTAACTAAATATATATTATATGAACGAAACTATAATAAACGAGTATCCAAAGTATTATGTAACACCCTACACTTTTTTCACCGTTTTTTGTATACTGTGGATAGCCACTGCCTGTTGTCGCGCAATGGCCATGCCAATTAAAGTATTATATGGCGTGACAGTTGGTATGACCAAAGGTGTGGAAGCGTTGATTAGATTAGCCTCTAAACGCAGGAGTGATGTATAAATGCCGTATTTGTAATAGTAAATGAACAGGGTAGACGAAATATTTTGTAAGATGTTAAATTATAATTCGTCATCGTTGGGTTGTACAGATTCTCCATATCTTATAAAGAAAGACATCATCCAAGCCGGTTTAGTTGGTGGAACTCCTCCCATAATGAGACATCTTAGGGACTTTATCATGACTCAAAACGAAAATAGAATGGTAGTCTTCAAAGATAAGTGGGGCACGGTTGTTGCTATTCTCAACACGACAAGAGTCTCTCTGGACGGGTCGAGGACCATTGACTGGTTGGAGATGGCCGTCGATGTAAAGTTGCCAGGTGGTTCCGAAATGACCAATCCGGTATGGGTTACCACCTATAGACAATCATAACATGTCGTCATCGATTTCCTCAGCGTTAATGGATGGGTCTCTGAGTTCGCCCTTGTTCCACCTGTGGTATAATCTTAACCATACTTTACTCATACCCAGACTAAAACCATCTCGTTTGATTTTCCACAGGCTATAGAGTACAAACAGTGGTATTAATAAATAGGACATGGCAAACACACACAGCACCTTTCTAGTTATCCACATTGCCATTACCAAGTAACAGAAAAAGTAGTACACAATATAATATGTTGGCCCCAACAAATTCAAGTCATATGAGAGTTCGAAAGCGAAACAACATATCCACACAATTAGTTCCATCACAGCTTGTCTAGGGTCTTGGTTGCGCTCTACATGGTGTGCTATTCTACATATAATAATGGATAACACTGGCAAACCTAACATCCAAGGCGTACCAGCTAACCACACCTTGGAATCGTGACTCAGTACCCAGTGGAGGACAGACGTACTGAAGAGTTGAACCGTCCACCGATTGGAATCTTGTATGATAACATAACAGGATGTCATCACCGTTGTTAACAGGACAAAAAATAACCAGAGAGCAGATATCATTCCAATATCCATGATAAAGCCCAGGTCTCTAAGAGCGAACAGAACGATGACAAATCCCCAGATACAAGTCCATAACATCAACGAGGTTCGGTCCGTACCTACAATCCGTGCCGATTTTTCTATAGATACCATATCTTGGTGTAGTTTAAACGCTATGGCAAATCCTATAGTTGTGTATACGATGAGAAGATTAAGTAGAGGAATCACTTGCCATGCCGTCTTATTACAAGCAAAGTAAGCAGAGAATGTAGCCATACTCCATATAGATAGAATAAAAGTCTTCATTTATTAATTTAAACACTATTATATACTCAATTCTGTTTGCGATTATCACAATATGCATCCTTCAACGGTTTCGCTATGTATACATCTACTGTGGTACCTTCCAAGTAGGGTTTTCGTATGTTAACTTCTAACCAAACAAGTAAGTCGTGTAATGGCATTTGTTGTATAGTCAAGCCCTTTATACTTATCCTAAAAAGGACATTACTTTCGCCGCAGCATAATCCAGCTTGCCTGGTGCTCGACATCGACCGAAGCCTCCTTCTTGCATATCACGAACGACACCTTTGTAAAACTCGCCCAACATCATGGATGTTGGTGTCTTTTTCTCGTTATACCAGAAATAAATCGGTATAGGGACTCGCCCCGGTTTAGGGGTCCAATCTATGACATGGTATATATCTTTAAGTTCTATCAATATTTTCATCAATTTGTAGTCGTAATATTGGGTCTCCATATCGCTACCGGTGTCCTGAGTGCCTCCCAACCTCCAGGCTGACAAGAAGCGTTTCTTTGCTGCTTCTGGTAACCCCACGAGCTCTTTCCATTTCGCTGTCGCTGCCACACATTTCTTGTCCATCCCAAAGGAACATGCTGCGGAGTGTTGGAACCTATTGTCGTTCTCATGGAAACAAGCAGGGCAAGTGTTGTAATTCTTTAGTCCGGGGTGTGCTGGTGTGTAACTAAAATCGGTGTGTTTATACATTTACATAGGTATTTGATAGTTTATATATTGTTAATATTTTACTTTAGATTTAGTACAGAGTCCATTAGCTCCTCTATAGTAGTGAGCTTCCATGGTTGGGTCTGGTAGCATATCATTACCGTTGCAATAACATACTCCTTTCTGTTCTATTTTAGACGCTATGACAGACCCTCCACCGTCTAGGAAGTTCCATTCGCCAGAATAATATTGTTCCAAGTAGCCCTCTTTTTGGGAAAGCTCATCGACACACATGGTCATCTCAATTGGTTTACCACCGCATGCTTGGGTACAGGCTTGTCTGGGCGTTCCGTCACTACCAATATAATCCCATATGTATTGCGGAGCGATAGAAGCACATACCTCCACTCCCAACGGTAGCGTACGTGGGCAGGACATCATGAACCAGTCGGAACCGATTTCCATCTTGTAAAAATTAGGAGGTGCTTCATCGCACATATCTCCCTTGGCTGCTACCGTTGGTATGTCTAATAATTGTGTAGAACATCCACATTTACCAGCATTGAGAAGCCGTACTTGATAATCGGTAGCCAGCTCATCTTCTTTTTGCTCGCCTATCGCATCTGCGTAGATACAGGAGCCTAGACCTTTCTTCCAGTTACAGGCTGCTACTCCCGTTCCGTTCTCTGAACCTGGGCACATTTGGCATGCTGTCTGAGCTTCTACTGCGTTGCCAGCGAGTAAAGAAGCATCTATATCTGCTGGCAAATAGAAACCTTGAACACACTTCTGACATGTCTCTGAGTAAATGGAAGTGGCCAAGCACTCACAGAACTCTCCCCTCCATGTAGACCCTGTTTCTATATCCGACTGGCACTTACATTCCATGCCAGTGTACTCGTTGAAAACGTCATACATCGGGTTACAGGTTCCTTTACCATTACAGATGGTCTGACCATTGACATCAATATCATTGTCCCAGCCAGGACATTCGTCACAAGCAGGTGGGAATCTTCCCATAACTATTGGTCCGTACTCTGTTCTTACACCGTCTACGTAGGTATCGTTGCCTCTACAGTTGTAACAAGTGGCATTACCACGTTTGGGTTCAGCGCAACATGTTCTTTCTGTACACTCGCCTTCGGTATCCCATCCTGCTGGTAATATAGAACCAATATAGGGATTGCCCATAAAATTACATTCGTCGTTCTCTCTACAGACAACTCCGTTGAATTCTTTGTCCCAAGCTTCAGTAGGGCCATTTGGCCAGCCATAAAGCGACCTACAACGCCCAGCGCAGTTAAAGGTTCCTGGGCAGTCGGTGTCTATTTCGCATATGTCCCAAGATGGAGTGCATTGATTTTTGATACCACCTTCTGGAATACCGGCCATACAATCCGTACCTGTACAATCCCATACATGATTCTCGTATGCTTCGTTGTGCCAACAAGAGCCGTGCCCGTTGCATACGTTGTCATCGTTCATGGGTAGTGTACCATTCCATCCTAAACATGGTTTACATTCTACATCTGGATGTCCGCCATGGTATGCCGAACACTTCCCACATATGGGCCAGTTGGTGGGGTAAGTCCAGTACGCGGATACGGTAGTGGGAACAGACTCTGTTTGGGTCCATCCACGTTTACAAAATACATAAGGATATTGAGAGTTGTCAAATCCTGGAGATTCTATCTCGCATTTCTCGCCAGTCCATACACGTTCGCATACACAGTCACCTGATAGAGCATCGCGTGTGTAATGTATGGCGCATATAGTACAATTGGTACCAACATACCCTTGGTCACAGGTACATGTTCCTACACCCATGACTCCATCGTCACAGGTTCCGTGACCATTACAGATGCCACCTTCTATTCCTAATCCGGGACAATCATCGCAATGTATGCCCCAATAATCTGGTTGACACTCACAAACATTTAGATACAACGGGTTACTGTCCATGGATAATATACCTGTGACAATAAAAATCAACGCCATGGCTAGCATCCCACAGTTCATCATAAATTGTTCGGTTCGATATGCCTTCACGAAAGTGATGAGATGAGCAGAAAACCAAATCAGCCACTGCCAAAATACCACTACACCAAGACCTACCCATATTGCGGAGAATACGAAACCATGGTTTATCTCGTCTAAAGTGTAACCAGAATCGTTTATCTTAGCGATACCTAACCCTGTAATACCTATTCCCGCAGGAATTGCGAGGGTGGACAACACAACAAAGAGAGCTTTCGGTTCCATTTACTTGTTAGTCTTGTCTATTTATACGTGTTTCATTCCGCTTACCAATCAGATTTATTTCACTATATCTAATACAAATCTCATGGACATATAATGTATTCACACCCTGAGATTAATTACAAACCACAACACCCAATGTTAAAACAACAACGTGCCCAAAGAGGTTACACCATAGAAGATGAAGGCATGTTCGACAGTATCAAAGCTGGACTGGCCAAGGCCGGCGATGTTCTTGCGAAAGGCGCGAAAGCAGCCAAGGAAGCCGCGGCAGGAGTTGTTGGTATAAGTACCGCAAAAAAGATGACCAAGGCGAATAAAGCCGCATGGCATGCTTATTATCTTCAAGAAAGGGCCATTAGGGATGGAAAAATTCATCAAAAAGATGAAGAAAAAGAGAAGCAGAAGCAGGCGAAGCTGAGAGAAAAATTGATTAAACAATCTGAGGGGGTAATTACACCTGATGACGCGGACCCACAAAAGAAGTAAATATTTTTTTTTAATAATTATAAATTAAGTTAAATTTTGATTAAAGATTTATTGTAACAGGCCTTGTGCCGTGCGTACTTTCTCGTACTCCATATCCTTAAGGAAGGCGTTCTCTCCAGTACGTACTGACTTAGCTCCAGCGTATACGTTAGGGCCCCAATGACCGGTGTTTAAGGTAACACGGTCGAACTTCGTACCTTCTGATGTTTGACGTGCTTCCAATTGCATACCTTGCCAGGTGATAGAGTTGTTGAATCGCAATGGGCTCAAGAACTTAGTGTTGTCCTCTCCGAAAGTCTTGATGTTGCGGAATCCAAGTGAGTTGTTGTAAATGCGTGAGAATGGGTAAAGACCTTCCGATTTGTCTTGCAAGTCAGTTGGTACTTCATCCAAGATGGTACCTTCGTATACACCTGACAAATCAAGTGGGTTGGTAACCATGCCTGAGCGGCGTGGGTTGGAACCGGTACGTAGGTTGAAGTCATCATCAGGTGGGTCAAACCTGTCTTTGCCTGGGATAATCAACGCAATCAAATCTTTTTGGAAATAATCGTTCTGGGAATCACTCTTGAATTCTTCTGGGCCATCATAAATTGCGGTACCCTCACCTGAAACGTAATTGCGTGCAAAAATATCCTCGGCGATAGTGATGTTCTTAGGCTGCTTAATTATACTCTTGTGGTAGAAAGTATAGTGGCCTATATGGACCTTATGTATGACGTCATCACTTAACATAAAGTCATGGTGTCCGTGTGCTGTCATTCCAGTCTCAAGACCGCGTTTAAGGAGAATGCCGCTCGCCATGTCGTAAGTTTGGAATGGACGAACAAGTAGCACCCTGAATGGGGCGCTGTTAGATGCGCCAGCTCCTAGAACAGCATTTACCAACGCTTTGTTAGCGGCCACACTGTTGGAGGCATTGTTGACCAAGGCGGCAATTTGCGCGTCTGCGTTAGCGCCAGCTGGTTGACCAAGTGTAAGTCCATCAATAACATCACGTTTATCTTGCGCTGAAATTCCGCTTAGAGCTGCTACACCACGTGCTGCTGCTTCTACGAACTCAACGCGTTCAAAATTATCAATATCCATGGAATACAAGTAGGAGTCAAATAATCCGGCATTTGCTCGCAATTGGTTATTGTTTAAGGCAGCAGGACTTCCAGATGCGGTGTCTTTGCCACCCAAGACGAAATGTTCTCCTATTTGACGTCTACGAACAAGTAGGTCATAGGGCTCACCAATGAAATCAATATCGAATGGTCTAGATTCAAATACCTTAGAACCAAGGAACGTTTGGAATCTGGAAGGACCAGCTTCTAGTGCTCCCTGCGTTGCCGGACCACCTTTAGAGTATTCCAATGGGGTTGGCCCATCTACCATCGTTACGTAAATCGACATCTTTGATGGTACAATCCAGGTATCAGGAGTTACCCCCTCGTATCTCATAGTATCCTTAAGTTCCGCGTCTAATAGGTATAATCCGCGCTCCTTTTTTTGTACTACGGCCCACAGGCGCTTACCAGCGCGTTGTAGGTCACCTGGGCGCTGTACTCTAGCACCGTGTTGCCTATGCCATTCCTTGTAATGATTGTCGGATGATAGGAGTGCGTATACTACGCCATGGTACGCCGTTTCGTTAACGGAATCGACGATTTGCCTTAAATTCATAAGATAATGCTGTTTACCCTCTGCTGTAGTGTAAAATCCATGCTCTATTATGAAGGCCAGACCACGGCGCACTAAACGGTCGCTTCGAGCTTCTCGCTCAGCAGTGACATAGCGTGGGACACCTTGATGAGGTTCTAGGTCCATTAAGGTTTTATTGAACCTGAAGATTTCCCACTTAAGGTGCAAATCATCGGTCTCGACCCAAGGTAAGACCTGGCTCGTGTACCAATCATTTTCGTTAGTAATGAGGTAGTCTATTACCCGCTCGAGGTACTTATTCTTTCCTTCGTACGCTTTTGGTAGGTTGTAAGTCTCATGTGCGAATTTATCTTCCGCCAACATCTTAGAATACTGGGGATTTACTTCGCCAAAGTAATGTTTAAGGGAATTAATGTGTCCGCCGGCTCCATCGCCTGCGCCAGAACTTCCTGGGTTTCCTGCTAAGTGGTCTCGTCCTCCTCGTGAAAATGCCATTTTAATATAAAGCTAGAAACAGCCCCTATATACACTTATTTTATTGTTTTAAATAATATACAAATCCGATGTAACAAATCGTCTACTACGGTATATAAACCATTGGGTTCGTATCAAATGGGATTGATAATCTCTAGTTGGTTCGATGATTGGGTCGGGCAGTTTTTCCAACCTACTCAAATGCTTCTATTGGGGTTGGATAATGCCGGCAAAACTCAGATTCTATATTGCATGAAATTGGGCGAAGCCATATCAAATACCATGCCTACTATGGGATTCAACATAGAACAGATACAATACAAGAATCTAACATTCAAGGCATGGGATTTGGGCGGTCAGACGAAGTTTCGTCAAATGTGGCATCACTACTATGAACATACAGACGCTGTAATTTTTGTTATAGATTCCAATGACCGGGAAAGATTTAACGAGAGTAAACAAGAACTCCACGCGTTGCTTAACCAAGAAATTCTTCGCAATTGTCCTTTTCTTATATTCGCCAACAAACAGGACTTACCACAAGCAGCAGAGGTTACAGAACTGAAAAAGGCGTTCGAGTTGCACCTGTTTGAATACAGACAAAATGTACATCTAGTTGCTTGTGAAGCGATAAATAATACACGGATTACCACCGGTTTGGATTGGTTGGCAAATGCCATATAAAAGACGAAGAGAAATGAATAAATGAATACTAGATGTGACCATTGTAACGGATGGCTTCCCATGAGAAAAAATAAACCACTACCACTGACAACAGGGTATGGTGGCGAATACTGTTCCACTGGATGTTGCATGTCGGCTATAGTAGAGTGGGAAAAGAAAAACGCGGTGATGAAACCCGAATCCCAGAAATTACAAGACGAGATTCAGAAAGCTCTAGACAATGGAGAGGTAGAATGGTTTATAAATCCTGATGAAATAGCTTAAACTTTTTTTATTACTTTACATTTAAACCCTGTACGTTCAAACTCTAAACAACAATATGCTGGCTTGGTACTACTCTCAAGCGTCGTTTGGAAATCTTGACACATCTTTGCAAACTCCTCCCAACTCTTTAATTTTGTCACATCTTGACCATTGAACCGTGTCAATGTGGAACCTGGCATAATCTTGGCACCTTCAGCTTCGATACACACCACCCGGAACAAATAAGCAGCCTTAGGGTCTGCGTACTCCATCAACTGGCATTCCTTGACAACATTCATATTACACTGAATCAGTTTCATCCCCATCATGTTCACACCGTTGACCTGACCACTTTCGTTGTTGAATTGTGATATTGTTTTCATCTTAGGTTGCTGTTCCTTGGTTGGGGATGCGATATTAAACACTACCTCAGTACGTATGTTCTTCATTTGTGGTCCACGGATGACATAAAGCTTTACTTGGTGAGGGTCTTCACCTTCCTGTTGCCACGTTAAATGTTGAAACTTGGAAGTCAGTGTATGAGTAAAATCTAGCACACTACCCTTTTCGGAAAAGTGACCTTCCTTATCCAACATCGTCTTTGGAATGACTTGCTTACCACCTTTCGTTACTTCGAAAGCGTAGATTAAATCGTCTTCCAAACCTTTAGCCGATGCGTACAAACTTTGAGGAATAACGGTGTTTACAATAACACCATTTATCTTCTCGTTGTCGTTTATATTATAATATTCACGGTGAGCAACGTTTTGAACGGATTGACAATTCTCCCAACCAAATATAGGAGCGTGTAACAATGTAGGAATAGAAGCGTGCTTCATCAATTGGGCCAAATCAAGATTCAACACGTGCTTTTCAGCATCACATCGAATCTCACCCCAACCGCCCATCTGAGACTTGTAGCGAGCCAATTCCTCATAACGTCCTTGTTGACACATGTGAAGTGTCATGGCTAACAAATAAGAACCTCTGTATTGGTTGTAAACGTGTCTATCTAACCAAGATTGAAACTCTCTTGGAGCTCCAGCTACACGTCCACCAACAGCGTGCTCTTCCCATTTGGTTTCAAAGTCACTCATATTTTCTGACAACCATTTAGCTTGTTTCTCTGTAACGGTGTTTGCGCCTGCTACTTTGGTAACTTCCACGCCCGGTCCCAAGCACTTCTGGAGCATGGCCAACAACGCCGAAGCCTTGTCACCGACTTTCATGTCTGGTGGGTCTACCGTGGCCATCATGGTAGGCAATACAGCTTTGAGTTCCATGACCGTAATCATGCCTCCTTCGCCTTCCACTTGTTCGCCGGACAGTTTCATGGTAGATATACCAACGCAGTAGTTCTCGCCCTCGTACTCAACGAATACTGGTCCACCAGAGTTACCATGGTTGATGGGTGCTTGGATAAGGTATCTTATCTCCCGATTCTCCATCTCGTATACACCACGTGTATTGCCCCAACTCGTCTGTTGATGTGGCAATCCCAATGGGTGGCCTTGGCACCATACTTTGGTATCCATGGGGGAGAACATATGTTCTGCTCCCAGTTTAATAGGCGGAGCCGACTTGATGTAGTCTTTTTCACTTGGGTTGGTCACGTATTCGTCTACCATCTTTTCCCACACTTCCCTGTGTACTTTGAGCAACGCTAGGTCACGGTCGTAACAAATGGCAGATACTTCGGCAGGCATATCTTTACCGTGACACCAACACATCTCAATACGATGGATT
>Ga0115011_10002998_pt1 | contig 11583 bp, 11 predicted proteins | sample TroAtlMetagenome_2_FD_88705 | JGI IMG/M metagenome (GOLD analysis project Ga0115011, IMG submission 88705) | Marine eukaryotic phytoplankton communities from Atlantic Ocean - Tropical Atlantic ANT8 Metagenome | ecosystem: Environmental > Aquatic > Marine > Oceanic | place: Tropical Atlantic... | reverse complement strand
CCAAGTCTGCCAAAACGATGTTTGTGTCGAACCGCCCGAATGCCGACAAGACGAAGATTGCCCCTTCGGCCTTCGCTGCCAGGGTGGGCGGTGCCTGCAGGTCCCCGAGTGCCGTTTCGATGCAGATTGTCCCGATGGACAGAGCTGTATCGGCGATCGCTGCGTGGTCACCGGATGCACCGGAGATGCCGATTGTGGAGCCAACCTGGTGTGCATCAACCAGGCCTGTGTCCCTCAACCGTGCCAGGCCGACGAACAGTGCGCGGCCGGTCTCGGCTGCGTGTTGAACGAATGCATTCCTGTTGATTGCCGAGTCACCGCCGATTGTGATCCCGGTCAGGTGTGTCGAGATCATCGATGCGTCAATGACCTGGAATGTGAACAGGACCGCGACTGCGGCCCGGGTGAGCAATGCCGTGGTGGCCTCTGCGCCTTTACCGGTGAATGTCGTGCTGCGGACGAGTGCGGCCCAGGATTCGACTGTGAGGACTTTCGATGTGTCCCCTTGGCCGAGTGTGGCCGGGGGCTCCCTGCCTGCGCCAATGGAGAGGAGTGCATTGACGGCCAATGCATCAACGTCGCGGAATGCGATGACGACCGAGATTGTCCGGGTGGGCGCTGTCGAGATGGCGTCTGCGGTCCTGCCTGTTTCGCCGACCGCGAATGCGGACCGGGAGAAGCATGCCGACAAGGAGCCTGTATCTTTACGGGAGAGTGCCGTGAAAACCGCGATTGTCGAGGCGGCCTCGTGTGTGTCGAGTTCCAATGCCTGCCGCCGCAACCCGAGTGCCAAGCTGACGGCGACTGTGGGCCAGGCGAACGCTGTAGCGGGGGCGCATGCGTTCCGGTCGCCGGCTGCCGAATCAATGGTGATTGCCCCGCGCTCTTTAGCTGTATCGACGGTGATTGTGTAGAGACCGGACGATGCACAGGCGACGAGGAATGTCCTCGAGGCCAGGTCTGTGATGCACTCAATCGCACCTGCATCGACGATGTCGAGTGTCGAAATGATGGTGAATGTGCGCGAAATCAGCGCTGTTTGGGCAATCTGTGCCGAGACATCAACTTCTGTGAAGACGACGCTGATTGTGACGCCAACCAGTTCTGCGACCCAGAGATCAATCTGTGCCGCCCACGCCCCGATTGCTTTCGAGACGACGACTGTGGTGCCGACGAACGCTGTGATGAAGGGGTCTGCGAACCCGTTACCTGCCAAGACGACGACGACTGCAACGGAGGTGGCGTCTGCGCGGCGGGTCGCTGCTTGCCGCCGCTCTTTTGCTTTGAAGACGACGATTGCCCCATCCCTCAGCTCCAATGTGTGGACGGCCAATGCCGGCGTGAAGACGGATGCCAGAGCGATGACGACTGCCCGGGTATCTTGAGTTGCGTACTGGGCGCATGTGTACCGGTGCCGCCCCCACAATGTGAGCGCGATGACGATTGTCCACGGGGCCGCGCCTGCGAGTTTGGTTTCTGCGTCCGCGATCAAGGCTGCCAAGCAGATGCCGAGTGCCCGCAAGGGCAAGTGTGCGAAGACCGTGAATGCGTGGAGCCCCCCCCCGAATGTGTCGATGACGATGATTGCCCCAATGGTGAGCAGTGCGCCGATGGCAGCTGTGTGGCTGGTCCGGCAGGCTGTCTAAGCGACGATGATTGCCCCAACGGAGAGATCTGCCTGAACCGAATCTGTCTCGCTGGCTGTAACGACGACGCAGATTGTGGACCAGGTCTGGTGTGTACCGGCGGCCAATGCATCGAAGGCCCTGCCGCCTGCCGAAACAGCGGAGATTGCCCGGCCGGTCAATGGTGCAACCCGAACCGTCAGACCTGCGAAGACGGATGCCGTGATAACGACGAATGTCTGCCTGGCTTTACCTGTCGGGAGGGGGATTGCATCCCACCACTCTGTCAACGCGATGCCGATTGCCAAGCTGGACAACAATGCGTCAACGGAAGTTGCGTGGGCGAGCCCAACGAATGTGACGACGACAACGATTGCGAGGCCAACGAAGAGTGTGATTTGGCCACCGGTCAATGCGTTTTCTCAGGCTGTCGAGACGACAACGATTGCCCGGCCGGCACCGTCTGTCGCAATGCCGTCTGCCAAGAGGCGCCCGCCTGCGAGAACGCCGAGATCATCGATGCCCCAGCGGGCGGTGGGGTCTTCCAGGTGGATAATCGAGCCACACCGGCGAACTATGAAGGCTCTTGTGCCGGCGCCGGCCAGGAGACTGTCGTCCGCCTCGAGTTCAATACCCCCTCGAGGGTCTTCATCGAGACATTCAACTCGGTATCGAGCGACACCGTCCTCTATGTGCGGACCAGTTGCGATCAGGGCCAAACGGAGATCGGCTGCAATGATGACGGCGGTGAAGGCCTTCATTCACGGCTCGACTTCGACTTGTTACAGCCCGGCGTCTACTACGTCTTCGTGGACAACTTCGGCGACGACCGAGGGACTACTCAGATCGAGATCGGAGTGGGAGAACCGGGAGAGTGTGTCGCGGATGCGGATTGCGACGGAGGGGAAATCTGCGTCGATGGTCAATGCGTAGAGGGCAGCCGATGTCGAGTAGACGCCAATTGTGACAACGGGGTGTGCATCGATGGCATATGCCGCCCGGCTCAATGCGCACGGGATGCCGAGTGCGAGGATGACCTCATCTGTGAGGACAACCGATGTCGACAGCCCCTTTGCGAAAATGACGGGAATTGCTTGCCGGGCTTCCAGTGCCAATTGGGCCGATGCGTCGAAGTGGACGAAAATTGTGCCCGCGACACCGACTGCCCGGGCATCTCCATCTGTATCGACGCACAATGTGTCGAGGCGCAATGTGTCCGCGACACGCAATGTGCCCGAGACGAACGGTGTATCGACGGCCGCTGCGAAGCCCGTGAAGACTTCTGCGAACGAGACAATGACTGTGCCGGCGAGTTGGTGTGTGAATCCGAGAGCTGTGTTGCCCTCGACGGACGCTGTGCCGACGTCGGTGAATGCGGAAACGGCGAGTCGTGTATCTCGGGTAATTGTGTCCCACCCGTCGCCTGTGAACGCGGCCGTGATTGTCGACAATTGTCTGTTGGGTTGCGGTGCGAAGACGGGATTTGTGAAGCCCGCCAACGACAGTGCAACGCCAATGCCGATTGTGCGGCCAACCAAAGCTGTGCGTTCGGCGTGTGTGTCCTTTTCGCGAGTCCTGAATGCGTCCGAGACGCCAATTGCGACGATGGAGAGGTCTGCGAAGACAGTCGCTGTCGAGCGTTTTGAGCCCTGGGTTAATCCGAGGTCGCGCGTCCCTGATCGGGAGGAGCCGTGAGTCGACGTCGACCATCGCGACTCTTTTGGACGGTTGGGTCCTTTAATTGAACCTTGTCCCAGAGTTGGCAGGTCACCTCTTTGTGTTGATTGTCCAAGGCTTCGCAGTAGTTGGTGTAGAGACACCGTAGAATCTCTGGGCCCCGACCCGCGCGCATTTTGGCGAACCAATCGGGATCAGCCAGCGATTGGCGAGCGGCCCCGATGACATCACCCAAGCCCGCATTCAAAATCCCCTCGATTTGTCGGAACTCGCAAAGGCCGCCGGCAACCACGACCGGTGTTTCTAAGCCGGCTTCTCGTATGGTTTGCCGTACTCGAGCCATGGCGTCGATATTGCGGCCGAAAGGCCCTGCCTCGTCGGCAAAAATCGTAGGCATGCACTCATAGCCGCTCGGACCGGTGTACGGGTAGACGGCTCGTCCGACTTTCGGTTGCTTGGCATCTTCGAATTTACCGCCCTTGGACAGGCTCAAGAAATCCATGCCGGCGTCCGCAAACGCGACACCATAGGCACACGCATCGTCCACCCGACTTCCGCCCTCGAAAACCTCATCGACCAAGAAGCGGCAGCCCACTGCGAGGGTTGGCCCCACGGTCGCACGCACCGCCTGATAGACCTCCAAAGGCAGGCGAATTCGTCCACTCAGCGAGCCCCCATACCCATCGGTCCGAACATTGGTCCGAGAGAGGAATCCGGCCATGGTGTAGGCATGGGCGTAATGGAGTTCCACGCCATCAAACCCCGCCGCCTGAGCACGCGCCGCAGCCTGAGCGAAAAGATCGGGGAGTCGCTGAGGTAAATCGCGTATTTGAGGGAGATGTACATCGTTTACGCGATCGCGGTAACCGTACCGGAGGGACTCCAATTCCCGTGACGTGAGCACGGCATCATGCAGTGCCTCGTCACCGGTGATGAGACGCGCAATCAGGGTGTCGTCTGATTCTGTGAGGGGTGTTTCAACACCCACGTGCGTCGCCAACCGACGACGGTGCCCATCATCGATCCGAAGAAAACGGCGAAAATACTTCTCCGGAGGCGGTCGTCGCTTGACTGCTAGGAAGTCGATCAACTGAATGAAGAGGCGAGTCTCTCCACCGCTGGCCTCGCGGACGGCATCGACGAGACGACGAAGACCTTCGACATATCGATCGTGGCCAATCCTCAGCAAAGGCCCGCTGGGAATGTCTCGGATACCCGTCGCCTCGACCACCACGGCACCGGGGCGACCCGCAGCGAACCGCGCGTACCATGCCACGAGCGCGTCGGTCACCTCGCCGCTCTCCGTCGCCCGCCAAGGGACCATGGCGGGGACCCAAGTACGCTGGGGCAAGGTCACCGGACCGAGTTGGATAGGGGAAAACAAGGTGCTCTGGGCCGCCTCTTCGGCGGTGGGCCAATGCGCGGGGGGAAGAGGCCGCCGTTTGGCGCCTGGGGGCCTCCACATGGTGACCTACAGACCGCGCTCGGTACGGATGCGCTCGAGCAGCGCGGCCGTGGCGACATCGACCATCTTCCAGACCGCGCTAAAGCCCTGATCACCACCATAATAGGGATCGGGCACCTCGGTCCGACTCGAGCGACCCTCGGCGAGCATCAATCCGATTTCGGCCCGCACTGCCCCCTTGGCCAGCGTTTGGATATTCCGCTGATTCGAACGGTCCATGGCCAGCACATAGTCGAATTGGTCCAAGTCGGACGCCACCAACTTACGTGACCGCTGGCGAGAGATATCGACGCCTTGTCGATGCGCTTCCTGCACGCTCCGGGGATCGGGCGGCTCGCCAGCGTGGTAGCCAGCTGTGCCCGCCGAATCGATTTCAAATGCATGACTCAAACCCGCCCGCTCGACATGGTGGCGGAAAGCGCCCTCCGCGAGCGGTGAACGACAAATATTGCCGAGGCAAACGAAGACGACTCGAATGCGTGCGGTCATAGGGTTCCCCAACGGTTGATCCGGTTGGCAAACTCGGGATCCTGCTGAATCCGAGGGTGTTGTGCTGCTGCGGTCCGGAGCATATCGCGCGCCGCGTCGACTCCCTTACTTTGCGCAACCCGATCGGCTTCGAAAAAGAACATGCCGAGGGGGGCCGAGGGATGCGCCAATAGACGCTCGAGGAGACCCGGAAGGCGGGCATGGTCACCCAGATCAATGGCCAGGCCGCACAGAGAGTTCAACATGCGAGGCCATCCTCCGCTGTTCTCGGGCTTGTTCTCGAGGGCCTTCGAATAGGCCGCGTAGGACTGCGGATACTGATTGAGCGCCCAATGGGCGGAACCCAAGAGTTCGAAAGCTTCCCAAGTGTAGTGACGCAACCGAACCTGGCCGTCGATTACGGTCTGCTGCAGACATTCGAGACTCTTTTTGAGGGACTCTACGGCTTGTTGAGGAGCGCGCGCGCGCAGAAGCGCACGGCCCATCTCGAACCAGATGTCCGGATGATCCGGACGCGCTTGCAGCGCCCGTTGTCCAAACCGAAGGGCCAACGCAGGATCTGCCTCTGCACGCCCGAGAGCCTGCAGAAGATGAGCCGTCGTCTCTGCGAGCGGACCGCCAGGGCCTGCGATAATCCCCTCGAAGGCAAGGGTCAACTCGTTGACTGCATCCTCTATTCGATCGAGCAGAAGGTATTCCCGCCCCAGATAATAACGCTGCTGATGGTTATTGGGCTCTTCCCGCACCGTGGCTTCGATGAGTGGTAGAGAGCGAGCCGCTTTTTTCCGCGCCGCATACAGCTGGGGATCGTAACCAAGGTGTACGATCTCGAGATCCATGTACCGGCTCGCTTGGATCTTGGGTGCATCCGGTTGGAGGGCGCCGAAGCGATTGTGAACCCGCCCTGAATACCCGAGACGGTCGTCATTGGGAAAAGCCCGCACACTGAAAAAACTCGAAATGGGGCTGCCATCCAACCGAGTATTGATGACGTTGAGCATCAAGGCTTGATAGGGCCAATGCTCACTGCGCACCAAATGTTGGCGAATGGCACCGGGGTTTCGGCCTTTAAAACGTTCATCAGCATCGAGAATGATGACCCATTCTCCCGTAGAGCGACGAAGCGTCACGTTCCGTGCTTTGGAGAAGCTGTCGCACCACTCGAAGAAGCTGACCTTGGCGCCCATGTCCTGAGCGATCTCGACACTTCGGTCTGTAGAGCCCGTGTCCACCACGACCAGTTCGTCGCAGAATCCTTTGGCACTGGCCAAAGCATCCTCCGAGAAGCCTTCCTCGTTCTTGACCATCATGGCCATCGTCAGCAGGGGGCGCTTGCGGACGGATTGCGTCCGGCGCAATGGCCGCGTGCGTTTTTTGGTTCGCTTCTTCTTGACCACGTTCGCTCGAGTGGAGGCCTAGGCCTCGAAGGCCGCCTTGAGACGTTTACGAATGGAGGACTCTAACTTCCCAGCGTCGACGCCGAATGATTTGGCAAGCATGCCGAGCTTGACCACGACTTGAGCGTCATCGTCCGAGATGTCGATGGAACCGGAGACACCCATCCCCTTGAGGTCGGCGTGCCGCCCCTTCCACTTGGTCTTCACGCCGTACTTCTTGATCATCTCTTCGAAGGCAACGATTCGCTTCGCTGCCTCGTCCGCACCGAGGCTATGCCCCTCTGTAACCTTGATCGTAGACATTCTTGTTCTCCTCGTGCCGACCCGGGCTTGTCCTCTGGGACCGCGGGTGCCCGATCCTACACGGGAAACATGTCGGGGGAAACGCCCTCAGAGACCGGGTGCCAGTTGAATCGTCGGATCGAGACGACGCAAGGCTTTGGCTGCCCTTCGAGCCTCTTTGAATTTTCCGAGGGTGAAACCAAGTTGGGCCCGAGCACGGAGGACTTGAATGCTCTTGGGGGCGCGCTTCTCCTCGGCCTCGGCCAAGGCATACGCTTTGGCATACCAGCGGGCATCGACCAAGGTTGATATTCGAACTTCGAAGGCCTGGGTGGCGTCGTTAATGAGTTTGGCTGCCTTTTCATCGGCGGAGAGCAGGTACTCGTCATCATAAACGCGAACATCAGGTCCGTAGGCCACCTTGAGCGACCACGTTCGAACCCCCGACACCTGCCATCGATCCTTTTTGTGGACGAGTTGATATATGCGACCCAAGCGCTCGGAGCCCCCAAAGAAGTGACGGACCAACTCGGCTTCTGCAGTGCCTGTCGTTCCCGATAAATTCACCTCGAGAGTTCGAAAAAACACGCGTTCTTTTCCGGAAGGTCCCCGAGCCCACCGGCCGGCGAGCTGCGTTCGGTGGGTCGCAGTCTTTAGGGTGTAATCATGCTCGTCGGGTGCCCCACGGCGACCAAAGGTCCACGACGCATCGCGAGTGAACAGATCAAAATAGGTGTCCAACTCAAAGCGCTCATACCCTTCTCGTTCCGCCTCTTTGATGCGTTTGGCGACGCGCCGTTCATCAGCGTCTGTCGGCGCTGCGAAGAGACCCGTTGGAGCCAGAAGGAGGCCTATTACAAGGACGCGAATCATCCGTCCCCCTTGGCCTGAGTGGGTTCGCTGTCGACCAGCATGGGGTCCATAAACTCGGCATGCGTTGCTGGCTTATACTGCTGAGTCACGAAAGACAGCACGCGATCCCCTCGGGCATTCATCGTGGAATCGAGTTGTGCAGTCGACCACTGCTCAATCACACCAAATCGGCGATGAGTGAGCACCTCGAGTGGAGTCCGACATTGGTTCGCAGTCATCATCTTGCTGTGCTTCTCTTCTTCCGACGATCCTCGCGGAAACATACCGGGTATGGGGACATCCCGCCCGGGATTACTTCGCCTGCCGCCAATTGGCAGCACCCAACTGGCGCGGCACGGCATTGGACAAAATGTACATGGCTCGACGATTGAGCGGTTCCGCGATTTCGTCAGCCGTTTTGACAGCACCGTTTCGTTCGCCGAAGCCTGCATAAAACACCGGCGCCTGGATCCCTTTAGATTTGAAGTAGGCAGCAATGGCCTGGGCCCGTTTCTGACTCAAAACACGATTATCGGCTTCGGAACCGACCCTATCCGTCATACCGGCTACATAGAGTTTGAGGGTTTCCAGGCGCGCTTGATCGTTGCCGAGCATCCGACGAAATGCGTTGAGTTCGTCGGTAATGAGGTTGATGACCTTGTCTATCTTGGGCGCCTCTTCCGTCCGAATTGCCCATCGTGCGGTCTCGAAGAGGACGTCATCGTGTGGAATTTCTGCGTACCAACTGACGATTCGAATGGCGACCCATTGAGCCGCTGCATCGTAGGCCTTGATTTCGAGTCGCTTGACCACTCGTGGGCCCGGCATGTCGATAGAGATCGTCACCGGACCGGCGGGCGTATCCACAGCCTCCTCTGATTCGACCACCATCACACCATCGGCGTCATACCCCTCGACAGTCACCGATTTGAGGGGTTGGGTGCTGTTTAAAGTAATCCGGCCTTGGTCCACATCGGTCTGGGCGCGATCCACATTCACCTGGAGAGGGCCTGCTGCGATGACCGTGAGATTGACGGTCACCGACTGCCCTTGGTTTCCGGTTCGGCCCATGACCGTCACCGCCCACTGACTCTTGCCCGCAGGCACCGACCACCGAAAGACCTTGGACTTTCCCGCTTTCCAGCGTTTTTTCGTCCAATCCTGGACCCGTTTTTGACCACCGTCTACCCGATCCAGGGCCACCTCGACGCGATCGAAACTCTTCTTCGCAACGAGTTGAATTTCAGCTTTTTCACCGGGACGAACAGTATTTTTCGCGGCGTATTGCCAGGGGACGTCCTGCGCCACAGCTGGGACAGCAAACGTCAGACCGAGCAAAATGAGGACAGTGCGCATATCGCCTCCTTGGCCGGTACTTTGGCACGGCGAAGAGGTTCTCCTCAACTGAACGCAATGGGCAGTTTCCCCCATGGGCGGAACGGGCTAACTTGTGGGGGCAAGAACAGGGAACGGGAGCCCCATGAAGGCAAGCGAAGTTTTTCGATCCGACCTCTTGGCCGGCACCACGGTGGTGGTTACCGGCGGTGGCTCGGGGATTGGGCGAGCCATCGTCGAAGAATGTGCTCGTTTGGGTGCACGGGTCGCCATCGGAGCCCGAAAAACGGATCGACTCGAGGAGACTGCTGAGGCACTCAGTCGTGACGGGGTCGATGTGTATTGGGCCCCCTTGGACATCCGAGATGAAGAGGCGGTCGAAGCCTGGGTAGACGACGTCGTCCAAAATTTCGGTGCGGTCGACGTCCTGGTCAACAACGCTGGTGGCCAGTTCCCTTCGGCTGCCATCGATATTCGTCCCAAAGGCTGGCGGGCCGTGGTGGATACGAATCTCAACGGCACCTGGTGGATGACCCAGGCCGTGGGGCGCCGGATGATCGCAGCCAAAAAGGGCCGCGTGATCAATATCGTTGCCAATATGTGGCGTGGATTTCCGGGTATGGCACACACCGGGGCCGCCCGCGCCGGGGTCGTCAATCTCACCCGCACCCTCGCTATGGAATGGGCCCGGCATGGTGTCTTGGTCAATGCGGTCGCACCCGGTGTGATTCGCTCCTCTGGTCTAGACACTTATCCGGACTTCATCCGCCAAAACCTGGAAACCGAGGTGCCCAAACACATCCCTCTCAAACGATTGGGGACCATGGACGACGTCGCATATGCCGTCGTTTATCTCGCCTGCGTGGCGGGTGATTATGTGACGGGAGAAACCGTCTGCGTCGATGGCGGCCAAGCCCACTGGGGCACGGTCTTTCCTATCTGATGGCCCCCTCAGCGCCGCCAAAGGTTCGAGACGCGAGCAGCAGCGGTCACGTCGACCGCCAATCAACCCCCATAGAACAGGCCCCTTTTCGAATGGATGGCCGTCGGATTCCGAGATGGATTTTCTTCCGACTGCTGGGTGTCATCCACGTCGTCGCCTTCGGCTCACTCTGGGTGCAGGTGGAGAGCCTTTCTGGTTCTGAGGGGGTCGTCCCCGCGGCCGATTACGTAAAGGGCGTCCAAGCACAGTTCGCCGCTCGACCTGAGTTGTCCTTCATGGACTTCCCCTCGCTGACGGCCTGGGTGGGGGCCAGCGACAATGTTTTGAACATCCTCTGCGGTCTGGGGGTCACCCTAGGTCTGGTGATGATCGTGGGGGTCGTCCCTCGATTCACCGCGCTGGCACTCTGGCTCCTCTACCTCTCTCTCCAATTGGTCTGCCGCCCCTTCTTGAATTACCAGTGGGACATCCTGCTCTTAGAGACCACGCTCGTCGCGGCCATCTACGCGCCCCCCGGCATCTGGCCGCGCATCAAGAAGGCTCCAGAGCCCTCAACCGCTGTGGTCTGGATGATGCGCCTATTGCTCTTCAAGTTGGTGCTCTCGTCAGGCGTGGTGAAAATCAATAGCGGTGACCTCACTTGGCGGCACTGGACCGCACTCGACTACCACTTTTGGACACAGCCGATTCCACACCAAATGGCCTGGTACGCTCATCAAACACCAGAGTGGATACGGTCATCGGGCGTCTGGCTCAATCACGTGGTGGAGCTTTGGGTCCCGGTCCTGATTATCTTCAATCCAAGACGATGGCTTTTGGTCGGATGGCTGATTTGGGCCGGATGGAACATCACCCAAGGGGTAGGGACCTCACCGTGGGACGAGGTGGCCTGGGCACTGGGCGTGGCCGCCATCGCCGGTGGCCGAATTTGGCCTGGGGGCGCCGATCATAGTCCTGCCCGGTGGCCCGCGGCGATCCTCATCGGCGGATTGATGGCCTCCATCGGATTTACCGGCAATTACGGTTTCTTCAATCTATTGACTGTCGCGCTGTGTATTCCGCTCTTGGACGACGAATGTGTACGGTGGCTCACGCCATTGAAATGGCGGATGAAATGGCCCCTGGAGACGGGTCCCACCCCGCATCGAATACGACGTTACGGCATCACCACCACCGCCGTCTTGGCGTCCAGTCTATGCCTTCTCCAAATGGTGCCTCTCATTCCTCGAGACGTCCGGGGCGAAGTACGTCGGGTCGTCGCGACCGACGACGCCCGTTTAGATCAACGGATCTTGGCCTCGGTAATGGAAATGCATCGAGATGCCAACGAGTTCATCGGGCCCCTAGCAACCTTTTACGGCTATGGACTCTTTGCAAATATGACGACCAAACGGATCGAACTCCGTCTCGAAGGCAGTACGGATCGAAAGACGTGGAAAGCGTACCGTTTTCACTACAAACCAAACACAGCCGATGATCCGCTCGTCTTCGCCGGCTTCCATATGCCCCGCATGGACT
>Ga0115011_10002997_pt1 | contig 11590 bp, 12 predicted proteins | sample TroAtlMetagenome_2_FD_88705 | JGI IMG/M metagenome (GOLD analysis project Ga0115011, IMG submission 88705) | Marine eukaryotic phytoplankton communities from Atlantic Ocean - Tropical Atlantic ANT8 Metagenome | ecosystem: Environmental > Aquatic > Marine > Oceanic | place: Tropical Atlantic... | reverse complement strand
TCCACCATAGTAGCTACAAACGGATATCCTTTTGCTGCACATACCATTGCTAGTGCTATGCCGGTATTTCCAGATGTGGCTTCTACGACTGTTTGGCCTGGCTTTAGAAGACCTTGTTTTTCCGCATCTTCTATAACTGCAATTGCAAGCCTATCCTTGACGGAAGACATAGGATTAAAAGCTTCTAACTTTGCATAGATGTTAGTAGATGAAGGTCCTATTTTGTTTACTCTAACAACTGGCGTTCTCCCAATAGTATCTATAATAGATTCGTACAGCATGCATCAGCCTCCATTTATCTATATTTTTTAGTTAAATCAGCACTAATAAAAGATACTAGAAGTAACGTTGAAAATTATTAAGTGAAAAGAATTAGAAAAAGTTTACCTCATACAATAACTTTTTCCTCTGATTATTTTTTAATATTTCCAAACGACACTTTAAAAGCAAAGAATTAATGGCTGAATAGGTAATAGATTAGAGGTCAAGAATCTATTTTATAATATAAGGAAAAGTTCGGAAAACGAGTTCCTATATAATTGTGGTAAAATCAATCGATGGCTAAACATGTTTTATATCGATGCGAATTATGCGGGAAACGGATTCCAGCTCAAAAGTTGACATGGGCTCTAGTGGATAATATATGTAGAGCATGTTTTGAACCCTGGAGAAGAGGACATAATTCAGCAATACAATCCTTTAATAATCGACTGCGAATTCTGCGGACTAGTAGCGATAAGAAGAATCGCAATAATCTTAATCAAGAAAACACTTCGGTATAAGCTTAGTATTAGAAATCAGCGCTGGAATTTATATCTCCGAAGTTAAGTAGTTCGGTTATTAACATTTTACACAGCCACATCAAAAATCATCCCTCGAGTCGCGGAGTTGGTCCGCTTCGCTATCTCTACAAGCATATTTAAAGTTTCCACATCTAATTTAGCTGGATCATCGTCCACACTTGAAAGAGCGTCGCGCAGTGCTCTCATAACTTGCTCACTAGCACCTTCACCAGGGCGATAGCTGATCACAGAATCTAATTCAGATCCATCATTGTCTCCACTCATTTGCATTAATGTCCTGAGATTATTATCCACTTATGACCTATCTTATAATCAGCGATTAAACTTCATAATTAGAGAAAATTAATCTGATGGGTAGTAAACGAATCATAATTCTAAACATTCCTGGTAAAACGAGTACCAGCGAGAGGAGGTTTCTCCGTCGCACCCCTGAACTGGGCCTTGGACATCCATTCGTTTGCCACAGAACCCACTACACTTAAGTCAGTGTCAGCTATATTTCTTACCTGGGTAACCACCTGACAAAATTCGGTTGCCGATCCAGTTATACTATCATGATTATCCTGTCCAAATTCCCAAAAGATACCGCTAGGACTTTTGAGTCGGACAAACGGCATGGGGCCTGGTATCTGTTCTTCACGAACTAGAAATGTCCATTTATAAGTATTAGTGCCAAGTACAGCAATATTATGGATTCGATCTCCATCTTGACGTACAACTCCAAGATGATCATATACCTCCTGCCCATGAGCCCATGTTTCCATCAATCTGGCGGTAATGCTAGATCTCGCACTCATATCTGGACCAGCCCACTTCAAACGTTTTTTAGGATCACACTCAGAAAATCTAGCAGTCATGGTTGTATAAAACTGTCTCCATTCCTGGAGTAGTTCTGCGCCAGAAAGACCATCTAACCAACTATTTTCGAATTCTCGTAATGATCCGGAAATCGCCACTTTTTTGAAGAGCGCATCAAGAAATTTAAGAAAAGAATTTTCATTGACTAACGACTCATTTGCGGCCCAATTCCATATATGCAGGTGCTGAACAACATCACTTAGTGTCCAATTCTTAAATTGCGTAGGTTCATTTAATTTATATTCTGGCAATGGCTCTAATAGCATGAAAAGAGCCTCTGATTCATCAAAGAAATCTACCGCTTGAGATAATCTTATGTTTTCCATGGCCTCTCTTGCTTAAACTCACCAAAATTATACTAGAAAAGTATATTGATCGGATTGATCTACTATGTCCAGACCGAACGCTAGAAAACTGTGCTTGTCAAACAGCTTCTGGAATGCCAATTATATTTGATTTCTTTCATCAATCACGGGAGTCTCTTGAAGGTTATACTCGCAAGAAATCACTTCTACTATCGATGTGATAATTTTAAATAGAAACGCCAAAAACAATGCCTCAAAAAATTAGCTTTTCTGTAAAATTATAGAAGTATAGTAATGCGCAAAGTCGAGGAGTGTTTTTTCAAAAGGGCATAAAGTAGAAGCTGTAGCATCAGGTGCTGAGACCCCTCGAAATATAGACTCGAGTAATACTTTGTCCTCCGCATTAAATGCTTCTGTTAAATCTATTTGTTCTTGTATTATTTGATCGTAATTTGATTCACTTTTATAAGCTTCGTGTTGTAATACACCGTACCTTAATAAAATTTTGTCAACATCCTTAGGCTCTATGCAAGCCCAAACAGTGGAATCTGGAGCAGCAACAATCAATAAATTAGGATAAAGACAAGTAACCACCTCGCGATCACAATGCGGCTGGGGAACTTTTCTACCTTTTGGCTGTTGCCTAAATTTTTCTTTGTAATAAACATAGTGCCGATTAAACCCTAAGCCTGGCTCACCAACTTCTAATAGTTTCGTTGGAGTATATGGTTCAAGAGTATCAGGATGGACACGAAAAAGATGGTAACTTTCAGTAAAGTTTTCAACCATCATTTTCCAGTTCGTGGAAATTTCCACCTCATTGGAATAAACGTCAAATTGTCGGTCGAGCTGATAGTGAATCAAATCAGATTCCAGACCAGACGCTAAGCTGGCTATATCTTTTACTGGAGACCCAAGATGAACAAATACAAAACCATACCACTCTTGAATCGAGTAACTGGGTAAATTGCATCCTGAATCCTTTGGTATATCCATAAACGGAGCTGCAATCAAAGTCCCATCAAGATTATATGTCCAAGCATGATACGGACAAATAATACGTGAAACATTTCCACAACCCTCTACTAACAATGCGTGGCGGTGCCTGCAAACATTAGACATTGCTCTTATTTTATTTGCACCATCTTTCAATAGGATTAGTGGTTGATCTGAAACAATTCTTGTAATGTAGTCACCAGAAGCCTGTAATTCACTTGATCTTCCAACGCATACCCAGCCCTGACGAAAAATACGATCTTTTTCTAAGGAAAACAGGTCACGGTCATAATAAGATCTCGGTGGCATTGAGATTCCGCGGGGAAATCCATTATCACGCCAATCGATGAGCTCACAGATGACTTCTCTTTCACTCATAATTTAATAGATATCTATCATCTATTTTCTAAGGCGAAGCTATATTAAAGAAAAATTATAGAGAAGATAAATATCAAATTACATTCCTAATAGCAGCTCGATTTTTACCTATCTTTTCTCCTACTGCTTCTAATGCTTCTCTTCTATTTCGGATAGAAGTTTTATTTTTAATTGTTTGAGCAGCATTACGTTCTGATCTTTCACGCATTTTCTTTATTCGCGAACTATTTTTGGAAGAAAGCTTTTTTAGTTCCGTTAATTTTTCAGCATTTTCCTTTTGCAGTTTCCGATTTTCGGAATGCGTCGATTTCTGCGGAGACTTTGCTCCTGTTAAAAGTGATTGGTTAGTTTTTATTTCCCCATTATTAAAATCCATAATGCCTTTATTGATTTCCATGATTTTTCGGTTTATATCAATTAGCATTTCATTTACTTTAACAAGATCATCGTTAACTTCGAGCACTGAAGAATTTAAACGACTTCTATGTTCCAAATGCGAAAGAGACGCTCGTAACATCTTAGCATCTACATACTCTGCCTCTACTTCAGTAGTAATCTCCACACCACTCAATAGAGCTCTGCGAATCTCAAAAATTTCTTCAGTATGGTCATTTGTTAACTGACGATTACCCATAAATGCAGCCGTATAGTTTGAAAGAATCATCTGCCTATTTTCATCTATTGTTGCTCGCGCTTGACAGACCGCCAATTTATTTTCTGATACCGTGTCATATATATCGAACATATCTCTTAGAGCATTTATCGCAATATCTGTTTCGTAGTTATCTTTAGCTTTTTTAGCTGGCATGATCCCTCCTTGTATTTTCTTTCCTTATGTTGAATATATACTAATTAGCCAGAGTATAAATACACAAGCTTAAAATGGCGAATTACAAATAGAAAAAGGAAGTATTTAACTTCCTTTTTCGTGTCTCGATTCCTATAAAGCGGAGCGCAATGCTTGATTTGATATATTTCTTTCATTAATAGGTATTTTTCTTGGCTTCATTGCATCAGGAATTTCTCTTTCCAGAGTAACGTGCAGCAGACCATTCTCCAAAGAGGCATTAATCACCTTAATGTATTTATCTAACTTGAATTGGCGGCGAAAATCACGTTCTGCTATACCGCGATAAAGATAGCTTTTCTCTTCCTCATTAAAACTTTTCTGGGTACTAATAATGAGGACATCATTTTCAGCAGTTACATCTATTTCATCTTCACTAAAACCAGCCACTGCCATTGTTATTTTGTAACTATTTTCATCCACTCTCTGAATATTATATGGCGGATAACTCTGCTGGTTTGTTTTTGCTGCTGCATCTGTATCAAATAAAGATGCCACATTATCGAAACCGATGGTAGATCTATACAGTGGCGCGAAATCTAATTTAGTCATAATCATATCCTCTTAGAGAGCAATAAATGGAATTGCCTACACATAATGTCAGGCCCAATATGGTTTTACAGTGGATCTCTAGCGAGCATCCACATAAAATAGATGGGGTTACATTTTTAGAAATCAATACCAAACTATCTGAGAGAAATTAAAATATCTTGTCTCAACAAACCGAATTACTTAGGAAAAATGGGTGAAATTTAATTTTATCTCAAAAGTGACAGCTTTTTCTTTATTGCTTATTTTAACAAAACCTACTTTTACCATGGCGACCTTTGAAACAACCTCCATCCACAAAAAGCCAACAAACAGGCTTGTTTATAATAATAAATGGATAGAGAAGAATAGATCTAATGTACAGAAAAATGAAGATTACTGGGTGATCCCTGGTTCACTTTGCAAATCAACAAGCTCAAGTTCTATGGACGTTATATCATCTTCAGAAGTCGGTCTTTCAAATAACAATGACTCAGTTGCTTCAATCATTTGTCCTATCATCTCAAGCAAAGTTCAATCTAATATCGACAAGGCTCAGAATACTTTACGGATAAAAATACTCTTTATTAATAATTTGGAGAGAGAACAAACAATCACTTGCACGCTAATAGAAACTCTTTTTTCTTCAATCACATCGGGTTTTACAAAGCGTACCAGTATGACTGGATTAGAGAGTAAATATATAGACTGGCAATCAATCTCTAGAACAAGTGAAAATACCAGCCTCAACGTACAATGCGATCTGCCAGGAAATGTTGATCTAAATTCAATAACAGTCTCTTATCCTGAGAAAATAACTTACGACTTCACTACAGTTGATCGTAGATTCCAGGAGTTTTTGAATAATTCTGATGACACCCAAGGTGTCTCTTATACAATAGTAGATGCAGAACTCGGTACTGTTCACGAAGCCGCCTTTGGCGATCATGACATTGATCTGATCGCTATGCTTGCATCCACCAGCAAAGTACCAACCTCCATGTTGTTAGTGGCAATAGACGAAGATCCATCTGTAAACTTTAGCATCTCAAAAGAAATCGAAAATTATATTCCGTGGGAAGGCGTATACGGGAACCGCACAACGATCCAACTGCTTAGTAATACTTCTGGGATACCAGGTTTAGAGTCTTTAGACGACTATGATCTGCATCTTTGTCAATTCCAACCGTTTGGTACTCTCGAGGAATGTGGAAAACTTATATATCAAAATGAGGTGAAAGGCACCTTGCCAGCTGGAAGCATATACGACTATGGAGGATCGCAATGGCAGCTTGCAGGTTTCGTTGCTGAACAAGTTACCGGTAAATCCTGGAAACAAATTGTTGAACATTACTTAGTGGAACCATGTGCACTGGAAGTCTTTGAATTTGGCAACATGTGGAGCTCACTTGGGGCTTGGGATGGAACGCCGAACAGCCTGCGGGGACAGAGCAATCCGCATATAGGAGGTGGTGCAATTTCTAATATGCGAGACTATGCGAAAATCCTTATGGCACACCTTAGGGGTGGATGGTGTGGCGGTAACAGAATTTTATCTATTGACGGAGTTGAGAAATTACAAATTAATAGAGCTGAGGAGTTCCGAAGAAATTATGGGATGGGTTGGAGGATTTCATATAGTACCGATAAAAGACCTTACCTTTACTGGGATCCTGGTGCCTTTGGAGCTGTCGCGTGGATTGATACCTTAAGGGGAATCGGTGGTTACATGGCTATCGATGACTATGATTCAAGTTCTTCTTCTGCGGCCATTAACTTGCTTATTTTTGAGGTAATACCGCTCATTGAATCAGCTGTTGACGCGGCTCGAGGAAAATCACCCTAAGGTATTTCACGCAAGTTAATATCAGAAACTTGCTCATTTAGGGTAAGCAAATCCCACAACCATCCAAAACCGAGCAACCCAATCGTGAAAAGATACAAGATGCCGGTAAACCATTTGCCAATGTACATCCGATGGACTCCAAAAATACCGAAAAAGGTAAGAAAGATCCAAGCAACACTATGGTTTATTCGACCCTCCATATAGCGCCTATCGGCTTCTTGATCCATTCCTGGCATTAGAAATAAATCTATTATCCAGCCAACAAAAAAAAGCCCAAAGGTAAAAAACCAGATTACTGCTGATATTCTCTTCCCATAATAGAACCTATGAGATCCAAGAAATCCAAATATCCAAAGTAAGTAACCCATAATCAAGGAATGGGAGTTTCTCTGTAACTCCATGAATTTTCGCTTCTGTTTTTACCACGTCTCCAGCTTTTGTCGCTAGAGTTGAATCTCTTATCGAGAATCTGCCGACGTTTCCCTACATTATGATGAGAATCAAGGAGAAGTAGGGAGATCTGCTAACGCGTCAGTGATAAGCGTAGAGCTAGAATCAGTAGTAGAATCCGTCAAGAGTGTAGAAACACCGGTGTTAGGAGGCAACAAACAAGCAATATTAAAAATACTACCCTCCGGATCACGGGCTTTCCAATTCATATAGCTTATTCCTACCTGATTTCCAGGGGCCAAAGTTCTTTCCTCGACCTTAGATCTCTTTACAACGCCTCCGGAATATTCTCTCATAATGCACTTTATATCTTCATCTTCAGTGTTAGCTTCACCGCAGGCGCTGCTTCCACATGAGAACGGCACTATACCTGCAGAAAAATGGGTCTGGTTTTCACCTGTAGCACCACTATATGACTTTCTTAACAAAGGACACATAATCCATAGGCTACGAGTATCTTTATTTATAATTCCCAGCTCTGTCCAGTTCATTGCTTTAGCTTGGGCAGGATTAATTGCGGCGCATGAAGATCCAGGAACATTGTACATATCTCCAAGAGAAGTGCCGGACACTAAAATCAGAAAGAGAAAAGCTCCAAGCCTAAAATTTACTAGTTTCATCTCACTTGTCTCCATCACAGCGCTGCAAATTCTTAATAATAGACACAGTCTACATCCATCTCAACAGAAATCAAAAAATATTTCCGGATTTTTCCAGAAAACTTAATAGACTAATTTTAGTAAGAAAACCCAAAAAATGCTCTAATTTAGAACATTGTGATCTCAAGCCAAAAGGAATAAAAATTTTCTAACGAGAAAATCCAACCCAATTATCCCCAAAAGAAAAAGCTATCAAGCGACTAAGCTCAGAGAAATTTCTTCCAGAATCCTTTTGGAGATCATTAAAGAAGTTTTGGGCAGCATATAGGGCTCTTTTTGAGCTTATTCCAGAATCAATAATTCCGTTTAATCTGAGGAAATCTTCTACATCTTTAGTCAAAAGGAAGCAATCAATTCCAAGAGCTCGCAAGGCGAAGGGACCAGTATTACCCCCCAATCGACTGCCGTTATTTTTGAGGTAAAGCCAAAGCCCAACCAGATCACTTTTTGGCCAATCTGACAAGAATTTTCCAAAGCTCTTATCTTCTCTTTGACAAGTTTCTTTGATCATTTGAGCATTTACAAGAATCGTTACTACTTTTCTAAAGTTACGGATAATCTTTTTGTCTTGGGCCTTTCGTTCAAGCATATCCTCAGGCATCAATAAGAGTTTATCTATGTCGAAACCCCAGAAAACCTCCTCAAAACCTTCCCATTTTTTCTCAACGATCTTCCAAACAAAACCTGACTGAAATATTTTCTTTGTAAATTCCGCAAGGCATCTATCGTCGGAGACGACTCTCAACGACGACCTATCAAGAGGGCCGGAAATCAAGCCTTCTAGGATTTCTTCGCTCCCTTTTCGCTCCAATGCTAAATTATATATATCTCTAAAACGAATCACGACTCACGACTCGCTCCACCAACTGTTAGACTTTTTTCGGATCCGATTGCTAAATTGATCATCTAACCATAGCGCAAGACGGCGGAGAGGCGAGCCTGCTAATTTTCTCCAAATCCTATTATGCCAGCGAGAATAATCTCGATTATATGGACACACCCTTATACATATTGAACAGTCGGTATTTTGATTTACCCAAAACTTAAAACACTTCTCTGCATCTACCGTCCATTTCTTAACCCCTATCAAATTGGATCGATTATAAATTCGTGTAGAAAGCTCATCATTAGGGATAGCTTTTGGTGGACAAGCTGCTGCACAGCGGTCACAGACCGAACAAAACTCTTTAACTCCAAATTTTTTTGGGCGGCTAACTTTCAAAGGCAGGTCAGTAAAGATTCTCCCTAATCTTAACCTGGGTCCATATTCCTCGGTAATTAATAGACTGTGCCTGCCGACTTCACCAAATCCAGCCTGCACCGCTAGCGGTATACCTAAGGAGGAATCATTCATACTCGCATAGGCTCGATAACCTAAATTACGAATGTACTGTGCCAAAGTTATTAAGGTTACAGAATCATATGAATATCCCAAACCGGTAGCACTTCCAGATAGTGCCGAAGGCACGGTCTCAGTTAGACCTAGGTCCATTGATTCACCAATAACAATTACAAAAGGTAATTTATCTGGAATGTCCATAGGTTTGCTATCATTTGTAGCTTCACTATAAATTCCGCTATACATCCAACGTTCATCAAATTCACAGACTCCGAATAAATCTGCCTTAAATAACTTTGCTGCCTTTCGAATATCATGCGTGGCCTGATCATCGCTATCAAATGAATAAGGTTCTGCCCAACCTTCGTCATGGGTCGTAAAATGATCAAAAAAACCTTCCTTCCTTCCGGTAGCCTGTCTATTAATGTCACGGAAGATATTTGTTACATGCCATGCGGCATTGCGTAATGCATAATCTCTCTGACTGAAACCATCTGTCTTCCTGGAGCGCGCATTAGGCATAAAATAACTGCTAAAAAAAGCGCCAGCTTTATCAGATTTAACTTTAGAATCCCATTGAGAACGACAAAATATATCGTCGCGCTGATCAAATTTCTTGAATGTATCAAGCACTTGAAAACCGGTTAGGTCATCTATGGGACGTTTATTGGTGTGTTCTTTTGACACATCGCTTCCAAATTTAGCTAAGAATATTTTAAAAACTTATTCTGAAAAATCTAAGTAACAGCTTGTGAATACAAATCTCATTTTTTTGATGAAAAATCAACTTTAAAGATACAATGCTCCAAATAAAATCGCACTTAGATTGGATATTTCTCATACAATTGGTAACTGATATTCTGATAAAAACACTTTTTACTAAAAAAAGGTGCGAATAAGCTGACTAGAAAATCAATAACGCCCTTTTACTCATTGCTGCCTGGAATAACTATAGTAACCGGTACTGCGGTTGGCGCAGGAATGTTTTCCTTACCGATAATCTCTTCAGGAATGTGGTTTGAATGGTCCACACTTCTTCTTATCTGCACCTGGTTTTGCATGTTTCACTCTAGCCTTTTCATTATGGAAGCAAATTTAAATTATCTTCCTGGATCTAGTTTTGACACCTTTGTCGGAGACCTGTTGGGGCCACGATGGAATCTGCTAAATAATATTTCGCTCTGCTTCATTCTTTATGTTTTAACTTACGCTTATATCAGTGGTGGTGGGTCGATTGTTGCTCATACGCTGAAGGGGGCTTTTGGTTTCAATGCGCCGATCATGCTCTCTGGAATGCTTTTTTCAATCGGTCTAGCATTCTGTGTATGGTATGGAACAGCCTTTGTGGGACGCCTATCCGCTGTACTAGTTGCTGGAATGTGTATTTCTTTTCTGTTTTCTGTTCAGGGTTATGTATTACATGTAGAAATAAAAAACATTTTTAGTGGCAAATCTGAATATCTTATCTACACTCTTGTCGCAATACCATATTTTATGACTTCGTTCGGTTACCATGGCTGCGTACCAAGCCTTATTAAATATTACTCTTCTGATGTCAGAATAATTAAGAGATGCTTGCTGTTTGGCTCCGTCTTGACACTAAGTTTTTATATTATCTGGCTGGTAGCAACACTAGGAAATATACCACGAGAAGAATTCACTGAAATTAATGTTTCGGGCGGTAACATTGGGAATCTAGTGGATGCCCTTAGAAGTAAAACCGATTCGAAGCACTTAGCTAATACCCTGGCAATATTTGCCAATATGGCAGTAGTATCTTCCTTCTTAGGAGTCACACTAGGTTTATTTGATTTTATAGCCGACAAGTTTAAATTTCTGGATAATCCGTTTGGCAGACTCAAGGCCGCCGTTGTCACTTTCTTACCACCAACTCTTGCTGGGATTTTTTTTCCAAATGGATTTCTTCATGCGATTGGTCTCGCCGGGATGTTTGCCTGCATATTTGGCAGTATCGTTCCAGCACTAGCTGCGAAACATAGTCGGTTAAAGTACGGCAGCCCAAACTATCAAGTATGGGGAGGTAATTCATTAATCACCGTTATTATCTGTTATGGTACGCTACAGTTTATCTGCTACGTTGGAGCAGCGTTTAATTTCCTACCTAAATTTTGAGAAAAACAATGCTTAGAACAATTACCTCCTTTTTCGTAAAAGTTGCTGAACGCTGGATGCCTGATCCGCTGGTAATAGCAATCTTCCTTACCCTTCTCTGCTATTTCGCAGCTCTCGCTTTCACTGACTTTACCGTAGGACAAACCATTGATGCTTGGGGTAATGGCTATTGGAGTTTATTGCAATTTACGTGTCAGATGATTTTGATTCTCGCGCTAGGTCATGTTGTTGCGCACACTCGTCCGGTAAATAAATTATTAACGAGCTTTGCGCTGAAAATCCATTCACCTCGTATGGCTTATGTAGGAATTACTCTTTTAGCTGGGCTTTTCTCCCTGTTTTCCTGGGGTATTGGTTTAATTGTCCCCGCGGTAGTGGCGCGAATTATCGGTAAGAATTTCAGAGAGAGAGGAATTAAGGTTGATTATCCTTTACTAGTTGCATGTGG
>Ga0115011_10002996_pt1 | contig 11595 bp, 15 predicted proteins | sample TroAtlMetagenome_2_FD_88705 | JGI IMG/M metagenome (GOLD analysis project Ga0115011, IMG submission 88705) | Marine eukaryotic phytoplankton communities from Atlantic Ocean - Tropical Atlantic ANT8 Metagenome | ecosystem: Environmental > Aquatic > Marine > Oceanic | place: Tropical Atlantic... | reverse complement strand
TATTATGCTTCCCCTTGTTCTTAACCCTACATACCACGCCCTTTCAGGACTGGTTTTACTAGGGAAAATCGTGACAATATCTTTTGATACACCACTAACGGCTCCTGTAGAGAAACGAGTATTACTATACAAAGCAATATCATCCCATGATCTACCTGTGCCGTAGTAATACGCTTGACCTAATTGCCAGCGCTTATAGTCTGTCGTGCGATTGTAATTTTCTAGGACAGTAGGAAAAACTATTGTCCCGTATTCCCCTGCTCCTGAAGTTTTATTAGGATATAAACCTTTAGCCTTAGATCTTAAACCACGAGTGATCGGCTGAAGACCAAAGCCACCACCTAAGGAAGCCGACCCCAGTCCTTTACCCACTTTTAGAACCTCTCAGCCATTGCAAAGTAAGAACTAGAGGTAGGAGAACCTTTTCTCATTCCTCTAGGAGCGTAAGGTCTGTCATCCTTATACTTTGGTCCACTAGTAATTAAACCTTTATCACTGGACTTGCTGCCATAACTAGGGGATCCACTCTTTAAATTACTTGGACGTTGGCTCGCCTGATTGCCACCAATAGTGATACCACTTCTTAACCTTGAAGTTTCATCATCTCTTTGAGCATCAATGTAACCTTGTAATTCACGTTGTAATTGCTGATAGTTTTTACCTTCTAGATTAGCTTTATCCTGCATCGTATGTGCATATAACTGCTGATATTCGGCTCTTTTATTGTCGTAAGACTGAGTTGGATTATCTTTCGAGTAAGCACCTGAAGGATCATCTATCGGTGTAGAGTCGTCTCCCGGTCCAGACCAAGTTCCTGCTCCACCGGGGCCTGAGCCTGTAGGAGAGGTATCGCCTCCGCTATTGTCAGGGACACAACCCGTCCCGTTAGCATTAGCTTTTTGACCAGCCCCACAAACAATAGGATCAGGATTATCGGGAATACAACCTGTCCCTGCTGCGTTTAATTTTTGACCAGCGCCACAAGTGATATTAGTGTTGATGCAATTACCATTAGCATCTTTTGTCTGCCCTGAAGGACAAGGACTGCTGTCAGGGACACACACACCTGCTGAATTACGACTTTGTGGTGGGTCTGAAGGACAAGGACTGTTGTCAGGAATACATGCACCAGAGGAATTTCTTGTCTGTCCTGAAGGACAAGGTGTCGTATTCGGTTGACAACTACCTGAAGAGTCTCTTGTTTGACCTTCAGGGCAAGGGGTTGGTTGAGTTCCACAACTTCTACTTGCGCCGTTCCAAGCTCCTCCAGAGCTCTTACATTGATACTCTGCGGAACGTTTAATGTTGGCTAGGACTTCCTCTCTTGTGGCGCCTCCTTTTAAATCGTCGCCCCAGTAGGTTCTCCCTTCTGCTCCTGCACTACGATCCAAGTGTTCGTTGTACATTTGCTGTATCCAACCTTCGTCCGTATTGGCAATCATATTTCTGACGTCGTCACGGCTGTCTCCACTTCTTAAGTGGTTAAGCCAATAATCCATTCCACTGATCTCTCCTGCCTCGTCATCCATCCGATGATCACCATCTCCTGAATCGTTGACTTCGCCTTTATAGCCGTAGTCACGTCCAAGGACATCAGTGTAAGTATCTTTAATCCAATCAGTAGCAACGTCTTCAAACTCACTGGAATGACGAACGGCTCTCGCTACATCCTCTTGGCTAGAACCTGTAGCCAGTGCTTTCATCCAATATTCTTTTCCACCAGTATCTAAGACACTATCAGTTACGTCTGCGTCAGGAGATTCAGTTCTGTCTAGATCAGATTTGTAAAGGTTCTCTAGGAAATTTAAATTATCGTCGACTTTTTGTCCTTCAGCACTAGCCTCTATGTGTCCTCGAACTTGGTCAAGCGTTTGTCTACCCGATTCAATTTCTTCTGTCCAATATTTACTTCCACCCTCGTCTGATCCACGATGCAATATTGATTTATATAAGTCTTCTACTTGTGCTTGTGTACTTTGAGAAGGTGAAGGTGAAGGTGAAGGTGAAGGCGAAGGTGAAGGAGAAGGAGAAGGGGAAGGTGCTGGAGCAGGTGCTGGAGCAGGTGCTGGAGCAGGTGCTGGAGCCGGAGCAGGAGACGGTGAAGCTGCTGCAACTGCTGCTGCTGCTTTTTGAAAACTAGAAGTATCTTTTACCCCAGGCGCAATATTTTTAGCTGCTCTATCCTTTGCTTCTTGAGAAGCATCAAAACTTTTAGATACTTGCTCAGGGGTTATGTCTCCTGAATTTAATGCTTCAGCCCAATAAGCTTTACCGCCAGCATCAGGTGCTCGACCAAACTTGGATTGATAGAGATTATCTAAAAAAGAAGATGTACTAGCGGCAGACGACATTAAAAGAACCCTCCTTGAGCTAAAACGTGAACAACAGTTGCAGCACTAGGAGTACTTAATACAACATCTAATCCGACATATAACAACGCTCCTGATGGAACATATAACCCAGTATTTTTCTTATCTGTTTCGCTAGCACCAGTCGTTCCTCCGAGGTTAGGCACTGGTACTGTCAAAGGAGGTAAGGAGATATTGGTTCGATCCCCCATAGCGGTAGATCCAATAGTACCCGTCGCAACTGCAACAGTGTTCGCTGTTGTGATATTTGCTGCTGTCGTAGCCGTACTTAAAAATGCTATGACATTGGAAGTTGTTGTCGTCGCTTCATTGCAAATAATTGATAAGCTATCAATCACGGCTCCGTCATTAGCGGAACAGTCGATTAGCAAGATACATCCTGCAGAAGCTGGAGTATTTAGATTAGTCGCTGTGCTTAAAGCCGCTGTCGCACCAAGTGTTGCGAACGAATGCAATGGTCTGTCGACCAAAAGCGGCATCTTGTTTGAACTGCTGGTTGCCATTTAAAACCTCGTCTTAATTAATTTTATAGGCTTTCTATGCCTACATTCCTGGACCAGCAGGAGCCCATCCTTGATGACTTCCTGGTTCCCCAGCCGGAATGTCTCGCTGAGGTCCACTCTGCATTAATCCTAGTGCAGTATTTAATCCTCGAGATTCATTACTTCGAGGACTTGTTGGTTGACCAGAAAACAACGGAACAGGAGGAGGATCGAAATATGAACCCTTCATCTTAGGCTTGTCAAAGCCTTTAAATTGAGGAGTGCTCATATTAACTGAGTTGCTGACTCACATTTGCTACAAAGGAATCAGTGAAGTTAGGAGTAGCCTGAACTTTTAATCCTCCTTCTCCTGCTAATTGACTTCTGTCAGCAGGGTTAGGACTAGTTCCGGGATTACTATTCTGAGCCATTTGAACCCCTGCGCTGTTGACGTTTACTTGAGCACTTGTTGGATTGCTAAATACATCAATGTCTGTTGATGCTGGCTTTTGATTTCTGTTAGGAACAACTCCCATAGCAGTTGTCCTGTTAAATCCTGCTCTCAATGGATCATTACCTACCGCAAAACCAACTTCGCTTGCGTTTCTTGCAGGATTCACACCGAAAGCAGAGACTTGAGCTCCAAGCTTGTAATCTTTTGTAGAGGCAGTAGCTTTGCTTTGGTCATTGAATTCTGCTTTGACTGCACTTAAAAAAGTGTTGACATTACCTGATCTATTTAGTGTTTTATCAGTCCGAGAATAAGGAGCTTTTGTCATATCACTTCCTATCTGAGCAAAAGCATCAGGAGAAGGTTCGTTGACACCTTTGCCAAAATCATGCGGTTTCATTCCAGCATTCATCCCCATTTCTTTAGCTTTCTCATTCTTCCCCCTACCTTTCTGATTTAATACAACAGGTTCCCATTTCTGTCCAGGAAAACTGCCTACAGAGTTGTTGACATTAGTTGCTGTATATTCTGGAAATTGTCCAGGATATCCTTGACCTTTATTTGATGCTTTTTTAGCCATGAGTTACCTCCAGTTTTGTGATCCGACAGCTTGAGCTATTCTTGTGCCAACAGCAGTATCTGCTGGACCTTTTACAGACATAATAAACTCTCCTCCAGATCTGTCGAACGCGTATCGACGAACCTCATCTCTGCGATAGTTAGCAACATATAAAGTTTCTGCCATTCGATCTACTTCTCTTAAGTAGATTTCCCTGTAATCCTTGTCAGCCTTAATAGGATCAGATTGATAGATGGCACGATCTGTGTCACCTGTAATCCGTTCTATTCGACTTGGCTGGGGCTGAGTTTCAACTCTGAAGACTTGAGAAAGCTTATAAGCTTTATCGCAACGAGTTAAATGTTCAACAACACGAGTGTAAAAATAACTGTCTGGGATACGAGCCATCGCCTCTTCAAGGCGAGCTATATCTCCAGCCGGTAAATTAGCACCGACGTTGTAGCCGAGATGAAATCTGCAACGGCTCTTATCGTAATCGTTTAATTCCAATCGCTAATTAAAAGCCTTTCGTTCTATTCTAAGCAACGTAGATTAGATCATCCTTTATAACTTGATCCCAATCCACTCTGCTTATCTTCCTTAGTTGATCAAGATTCTTGAATTTCTCCCCCGGAAGAGACATCCTAAGCTCGAGAATTTTCTTTGCTGTGGCATATCCAATACCTTTGACAGACTTGGCAATACCTTCAGCAGTGGCAAGATTAATGTTTAATCTAGTGTCAACTGGAATTGCAGTCTCAGGGATCTTGTCCTCGTCCTTTGATTTTTCAGCAGATTGAGGTTCTATTTTTTCTCCTGTCCTACCTTTGTTGGGTTCGTAGGAAACGAGATCATCTAAAGCGACGTACTGAACAACTCCTGCAGAATTTTTGACCATCGCCCAATCTTTATCATGGTGGCCAATAAACTCTACAATCTGTCCATTTTTTTGATTTTGATACAGCGACATGTCAATAAAAAAGGGCATCCTTTTGAGATGCCCATATTGTAGTGAGAAACCTGGTTTAGGTCTCAGTTATATAAGGAATGAATGTTGACTCAACATCTGGAACATCATCATCAACGAAGTATGAAACTTCAACGATGATTGGAGTACCACCAGCTGCAGTAGAAGATAGATTACTACCTGCTGCATTGCCGGCTGCGTTGCGAACGTAGACCTTAAGAGTCTCTGATCCAGCCAAAATTGCCGCTGTAACTACACTTTTTTGTGCAGATGTAGGAGCAATAGTTGCCAGAGCAACTGCGACTGTTGGAGTAGAAACTACTGTTGTGCTGATTGTGTCAGCAGCATCACCAGCTGCAGGCTTAAGTGCAATGGTGTCAGTGTTAGTACCAACAAGTCCAGAAGTAGCATCACCAACTGCTTTGTCCTTCCTCACGTCAGGCACACGAATACCAACGTTGTAGACGCTTGCACCTGCGGGGAGAACAAGGTTAGTGATATTTGCACGAACCTTATCGTCCTGTCTCATATCAGGACTAGGAATGGTCACAGCAAATTCTGTGCCACCTGTGCCGTCAACTAATGCATATCCAACTTTCTGGAAATACTGACGACCTGGGACAGCCACAACTGGCTGACCTTGATAACTACTGAGTTGAGTAACCCAGTTACCGGGATAAATACGTTTTGCCATTGTTAGTTACCTCCTCAATATACGAATGAGTAAGCAACAGTTATGAAGTCCTTATTAAGGATTTCAAAACCAGCAAACAAGGACCAAATCATAATGATGAAGCGGGAAAAGTCATCATTATTGTTTAATAAGATCTGGGCATTGTTGCCTCCAATACCAACACCAACTGCTTGTGGTCCGAAGAACAACATTGGAGCAGCTGTGTATGTAGCAGCACCAGCACCACCAGGGGCGTCAGCGATGCTTGCACTTATGGATTTCTCAGGCAAGTTGGTTGATTCGAACCATCTTACGCCCTCAAACAAAAATCCGGTTGGCATAACCGGTTGACCGGCTACGAAACCAGCTTGTCCATAAGCTGGACCCATACCTTGGAAGAAGTTGGCATTAGGTGCTTGCTCAGGAGACATAGGATTAACCATGCCGTTTCCTGCATAACGAGCAATCTCTCTAAATGCGTCGTTCTGTCTGAGATGCATCATTGCTGTTGGATCAGCAATACATCTGTAGTACCCATCAGAGAATGTTGGGACGTTGCGCTTACGCATGTCCTTAACAACCTGAAGTAGGTCAGTCTTTACATCAAACTTTGCTGATGTACCAGCAGCGTATGTAAAGAAAGGTGCTGCTGCAGCTTTTGCATCACCACCTGGATAGTAGTAACCACCTTCACTAGCGGAAGAGTTACCGTTTGCTTCAGCCTTGAATAGCTCGTCAGCGAAGACTCTGTCTCTCCAACGTCTGTAATCATCCAAAAGCGTAAGTGAACCTACGCTCTGATGAAAAACGTTGAGGTTACCAGTGTCTAATAAAAGACGCTGTGCTGTAAGCAATGTCTCACGAGCAACCTTAAAGGTTGAAGGAGAAGTTGCATCGGTAGGATCTGCAGGACCTGTATACTCTTTTAGAGATACAAGTACTTTGTCCTTAACGATATTTCTGCTAGAAGCTGTACCTAGTGTCTGATCCGCTGTACGCTCTCTGGAATCCTTATTACCAGGATTTCCCCAGAAGCGATACCTATCTAGCTGGACCGTTTGGCCCGGCTGTTTAGCGAAGTCGTGTACCACTACAGGCTCTACAGCCATCTCGATGATATAACCGGGATGGGGCCTATAAAGCTCGGCTCCTAACAGTTTTGGGAAATCATTGTCAATCCACATCTGGGATCTCTAACTCCGAAAACTTATAGTGAACAAAAACACGACATCCGTCGTGCTATTAACTACTATAAAGAATACGTATAGGGAAAAACTTTGGATGTTATTGACGTTCGAGGATTGCTCGGACTTTTAATTTCTGACGGCAGCCTTGTTCCATATCGCACTCCTGGAGGAGGATATATTCAACTGACGTTAACGGCAGGATCTTCGGAATCAGCTTTTCTCGAAGAAAAAGTAGACGAATTTAAGCAATTTATCAAAACAAAAGCTCAAATTGTTCCCTATAAGACTACTCCGCGATCTAATGGTAAAACGACATCTATTCTTCGTTTTAGAGTTTCTACTAATAAATTAAGGCCAGTTTATAACTTGCTATACCCCGTAGGAGAACGGCAAATCACTCATACGGCCTTGGATTTATTAGGTGCTAAAGCTGCTGCTTGGACGTGGGCTGAAGGAGCAAGATTACAAGGAGATGGATCTTCTATTCTCGCAAGAGTCGGATCCATGTTAGAAGAAGCGATTATTTTCTCTCAATGGCTATCAGTGTTAACAGGGGCTACAGCAGAAATTGATAGCAATTATGTCAAACCTCGATTACGATTTAATCCAGAAGAAACCAAGAAGATTCAGACAGCACTTTTAGATTACGCTCCTAAAACTCGTAAACACCTATTCTCTGGAGAACAATGGGATGTCGGCTCAATTAGTAACGCACGTACTGAGTTACAGCTTGGGCAAAGGAGTCTTATCACTGAAGGGGAGAAGAAAAAGACCTTGGCTTGAACTTTCTAGGTTGGAAACAGAAAGAGATTATCTGAACTACCAACTCAAACAATTAAAGACGTATCACGAAGGACCAATCGACCTATTCAAGGATCGATTACCTACAAATGGCTTTTACGATAAAGAACGTATTCGATTTCACGGTCAAGGCTTATGGAGAGCTTATGAAATCCTTTGTCCTAGAGATAAATCTTGCATATCTCCAACAGTGTTAGATATTGTCGGAGAAAAAGGTATGGCATCTCTGTGGATCGATCAAGGTCGGTTCGTAGGGAAAAGAGGTTCCATTAGAGGTAAATACACGGAAGAAGAATATCGAAATATTACTAATTGGCTAAGAACATTTGATATTCCTGCTGTTCTCCACTCGAACCAAACAACCATTCTTGAAATCAGCATAAGAAAAGATTCTATGCCAATCTTGATTGATATTATTAATCCCTATATTCCAAAAATGATGAAAAATAAGCTCAAAGCTAGATAATATACGTAAGCCTCGAAGAAGAACTACGTCAGAGGCCAATATGCCAGGAGTCTTTGGTTTTTGTAGTTTCCTAAAGACAGAAAACGATTTTTGTGCGATCAGCTGTCGTGCAAAAGCACCTGGCTTTAATTTTTACCTAAAATAAAGTCGAGTACTGTTTTTTGCTCGTATTTGACTTCTGTTAGCAGTTCAATCAATAAGTTAACAGGAGCTTATGGTGGAAGCGAGAAGAGTTCTGCGTCTTTTTTAAGGAAGCAGCATGTCAAATATAATTCCCTGTCTAAAGCTAAAGATTTTGGTCGTATTGTCAATTTAAATACCACTGTTACAGGAGACGTTGGAGGGGAGGTTGGTGCATATACTCTTTACTTCAAAGTCACGACAGATGGCGAGTCAGATTTAAGGGTTACAAAGCATTCCATCCAGAAATACAAAGATCAATATATTTCCATTGGGCTACTAGATGGAAATGGTAAACAGATCCAAAGAAATCTAGATGGCTTTGGATATAAAAACGAAATTTTAAATACAGATATTTTAGAAGGACAATTACAACTACCTCAAGGAGAATATTACTTTACAATCAGTAATTCTCAATGGCAAGCACTTCCTTTTAATGTCAGCTTGCAAGTCATGCGCTACGTCTTGATCTATGGTCAAGCAACTGGATCATTGACGACAAGTCTCAGAATTGCTCTGATTAAGATTTTTGGAGAGGCGTTTGGTACCTGTGATAATTCATTAACTCTTACACCGAAAAATACCTTGAAGGAACTAGAAGGTCATTCTTCGAATATGAGCGAAAATTCTGGTTACATTACCATAAATAGCCGAGGCACAATAGAATTAAGAATGTCTCCTTACGGCAGACTTAAGATGTATTGGAGGGTTAACGGAACCGCATCGGGAACAAGTTCCAACACTGCTACGCTAACTGTTACGACCCCAGGTGGTGGCTACGGCCCATAAACCCAATCCATTTCTAGACAAGTAATTCCGACACACGTATGGCATTTTCTCAATATTTGGCGACTAAGGTTTTAAGTTGGATGAAAAGTTCTACTTTTCCTTCTGCTCTTACTAACGTCTACGTCACTGTCCACACTGCAGACCCAGGAACAGCAGGGACGAATAATGATGTAACAAGTACTATCAAAGGTTCTGCTACAAGAACAGCGATTGCCAGTTCTACTTTTAGTTCAGTTAGTCCCGCTGGTGGTGGTGGATATGAGATTACGAACGCTGTTGTTTCTCAAATAACAACTAGTGCTCAAAATACAAGTCCAACAACTTTAACCCACTTCGGTATTTGGGATTCAGCTACAACTGGTAATTTCCTAGCATCTGGTCAACTGACTACAAACGTTGATGTACAGCAAGGTGATACAGTTCAGTTCAACAGTGGAGCAATGTCTATCAAGGTTATCTAAGACCTAAGAAACGCGCAGGACCAATACCAATATCAGACATATCTAATCGAATATATCCTTTCTCGCTGTAATCTATAAGGCTTCCACTCCATCGATGTCTGAGCCAATTAAATAGATGACTAACCTCATCACCACAGGGGTAAATATCTAAGGCTTTGCCATGGCTATAAGGATCGTCTGGGTCGCCTCCAATCTCTCGGTTGATAGGCTCAGGTCTAAAGCCTCCACAGACGCCTATAGAGCCTCCCCAGCCCTCTCTCACAGCGCTAAACTCTCTAGCTAAGAGAATTAAATTCTTTTCCTCCTGACTACCTTGATCTGGTATTCGCCTTAAGTCGTATTGCAATAATTCTCCAACAGTTAAATACTTTCCAACAAAACAATTCAAATTAAACCAATCTTCGTAAGACTCATGCGATTTATGTTCTATATCATCCATGACGACCTCCCAATCACTCCAATCAATTACCCATCTTTCACCATTTGGATTTAATGAAATCCAATTATGAGTACTATTTGGAATTTCTTGAATATCAGAGCAAGATATCTCTTCTCCTTCTTCAAATCTAATTTTTCCGCTATCTGATAACGCTAATGAGTCTATGGGTGCCTTCTTCAGGTAAGTATCGACAATATTCCGCAGTGTTAAGCAACAATTAGCTTCACGATCCCATATTTCTTTCTCTAATAATCTTCGAGAGGTTAACGCAGGAGATTCTCGACCTTTTATTTGCGTATAATTCAACATTTCAGCCCCAACTTGGCTGTAAATACTAGGATTAATGCTTCCTGCTTTCAGTAATTCGGCAATATCCTTGAAATCATCCTGTTCATAGAAGGCAAAACCATTATTCCAAGCAAAACTCAATAATGCAGCTTGTCTCCTACTCCCGAATCGGCTCCAGCTAGGGATTTTCTCTAGTAAAGGAACACAATCCTTTGCAATCAATGATTTTGTGTGTTCATGACATATTCTTTCACTACATATATCACCTTGTCTAACAGGTTCACCATTCTCATAGCGAGTTAATCCCGTACAGATTGTTGTATGACCAGCAGGGTCAACGTATGCTTCTGTCTCGACTCCTTCAAGCTGAGAGATCAGAGTAGCTGCTCGATCCAAAGTTTGGGGATGGACTACCATAAATCTTGGCAAAACGTACAGAAGGTTTAGCTTTTGGCTCTTTACCCTCCATCATGTCTATAGCAGTTTTTTCGGCTAATTGCTCACTAAAACCTTTAGAGACCAAAATATCATATAAATCTAAGAACTCATTAAGACTCGTATTTTCAGGTATAGCTTCTTCGCCTGCCAGTATTTCGTAGACATCTTGTTTACCAGCAGGTCTCATTTCCATGAAATCCTTTTAAATCACAATACTGGTTTTAGTAGAAAAGTGGATCTAAAACTTCTGGTCCGTGAGCTTTAATAAAATTAGATAATTCAAAAGCTGGAGCTACACCTTGGACACCTGATTGTTCTTGTGTCAGAGTCTTTGCGTATAAAGCAAGATTATCAGCCAAGTTCGCTTGAGTACTATTTGCTTGGGCTAATTTACTGGCTTCTTGAATCATGCTGACAGCGTATTGATTCTTAGCTGTTTGATGGTTTTGATAAGCGCCTTGTATTCCCTGTTGTTGTACTATATTTTGCTGGTAAGTGCTACCTTCCCCAGGTTGATTGTTTAGAGCTAATGCCTCTTTATTCATGCTGAAAGAAGCTGCTTGATCAGCCTCTTGAAAAGCAGATCGACGAGGAGGAAGTATTGCCATAGGGTTGAGCCCCGCAAAGCGGGGCAATAATGTCTCGGTTAGCCCACTGTTGGAGCAGTTAAAGCTATTTTACTAGATTCAGCCGAAGCTAAGTCTAATGGGAAATTGTGAGCGTTACGCTCATGCATAACTTCCATTCCGAGGTTAGCGCGATTAAGAACATCACCCCATGTTGGTACCACCTTGCCTGAAGCATCAACTACTGATTGGTTGAAGTTAAAACCATTCAAGTTGAAGGCCATGGTGCATATACCCATAGAGGTAAGCCATACGCAGATAACAGGCCAAGAAGCAAGAAAGAAGTGAAGACTACGAGAGTTGTTGAAACTTGCGTATTGGAAGATGAGACGACCGAAGTAGCCATGGGCTGCAACGATGTTGTATGTCTCTTCTTCTTGTCCAAACTTGTAACCATAGTTCTGTGAATCAAGTCCTGT
>Ga0115011_10002992_pt1 | contig 11608 bp, 11 predicted proteins | sample TroAtlMetagenome_2_FD_88705 | JGI IMG/M metagenome (GOLD analysis project Ga0115011, IMG submission 88705) | Marine eukaryotic phytoplankton communities from Atlantic Ocean - Tropical Atlantic ANT8 Metagenome | ecosystem: Environmental > Aquatic > Marine > Oceanic | place: Tropical Atlantic... | reverse complement strand
TAACCCACGCCACATTTTCAAGATTCGTTCAATATCCATTTTGATGTATAAATAAGAGTGTATCTACAGGTGTTTACTGAGTGTCAGACACAGTTACACCGTAACCGACACTCAGTCCAACCCTAGACACTCTTAGTGCTCGTGGTTGTGCGCTGGCATTGTGGTAGGCACATTCTCTGCTGGGATTAGCTCCAGCTCGGACACTACGAGCTTACCATCTCTTACCGCACCCTCTACTCGGGCCTGTCTCTCCATTATGCATATCCCGTCTAGACCGTGGCTGTTGTGATCTTGGGGTACTGCCCCCATTATATAGAGATGCTCTCCATCTAGCTCTGCAGCCCAAGGGCAACCCTCTGCACCCTCCATGCTATAGATACAGTTGCCGCAGGCGACATCAATCACAGCCGACACAACCTGCTCATCGCTGTCACCACAACCGAACACGCTACCCAAGACAATAGCCATTCCGATAACTCTTCCCACAGATTCCTCCTCGCTATAGAGGCCACTTATCAAACACGTTGCCTAATGAACACCATAAAGGCATATTACTGGTCATAGAACACTGGGAGACTCTATTATGCTTACACTTATCACCCTCCTAGCCTGTAATGGCGGTGGCGATGACACGGGGTTCACCACAATTGACACCCAGACAGAGACTGGCGACCAGCAGACATGGGACCCTATTTATGATGAGATAGCAGAGGCACTGCAGGCTGACCTCGCTAGCAACACAGCGGCTGGCATATCGATGGCCATACTCTCTGGCGACGAGATAGTCTTCTCGGCCGCTTTTGGTTCGGCCCACCCTACAGAAGATCAGCCGCTCTCCACAGATACGCTGTTCCAAATAGGCTCCACCACTAAAATGTTCACATCAGCCGCGCTGCTACAGCTAGTCGAAGATGATGTTCTGGACCTCTCTACAACACTCGCAGAGGCATACCCAGACAGCGAGTTCGCCCTAGATGAAACATGGAATGACTCGATAACAACGCAACACCTAATGACACACCAAGGAGGTTTCTACGATTACTTTGACTGGAGCTCCAGCGCAGAAGACAGCGACCTAGCAGACTGGCACGAGACCGTCTTTTTTCCGCACCTCTGGGTGATGGCCGATCCTGGGAGCTTCTGGAACTACTCAAACCCAAATTTCAGCCTAGCAGGGCTTATTACAGAACACCACCTCGAGACTCCATACCCCGACCTTATGGCCGCCAATGTATTTGAACCTCTAGGTATGGGCCGAACATATCAGCGGAAAAGGGACGTGAAATCCGACGGCGATTACGCGCTGGGCTTAGGTTACTATTTCAACGCTATGGGCGAGATGCAAGAGGGCCCTGTGCTTATGGTGGATGTACCCGACACGGCCTCTGCAAGGCCAGCTGGTTCTGGAACATGGAGCACACCTACACAGATGATGGAGATGGCGAGGTTCCTACTAAATGGTGATGGTGGGATCGTATCGGACGAGACTCGTGATGCTATGACTTCTATACAGATTCCATTAGACACCGCTGGTGACTGGGGGTACGGCTACGGGCTCTTCGTTGGTGATGGAATATATCTCTCTAATGGTTATCAAGAGATTAACCTCATCAACCACGGCGGTAATACGCTCTCATATTCATCGGCATTCTGGGTTCTCCCAGACCATGATTTGGCCTTTTCAATCTTAATTAGTGGATACGGCGCTGACGTTAATCAGACCGTCGTAACAACGCTAGAGACCCTTCTGGAGCTAGGCGAATTCGAAGACGCACCAGAGGTTAGCTTTGATCTTGAAAGGCTCGATGACCATGTAGGGGTGTATAACGACCCATACAATGTTGGAGAGATGATCGTGACTAGAGAGGGTGACGATCTATACGTCGACATGCCCCTATTGAATGATCTGGGGTTCGTAGTTACCAGCAAGATGCAACCGTTTAGCGATACGGTCTTCTACCTAGAGCTAGACGGGGCGTGGTACGACATGACCTTCCATGGAGAGCCTAGTACACCAACAAAATGGATCGCAAACCGAGCATTTGTGGTCACTAGAGAGGGGGAAGAGGACAGCGAGGGAACGTCGCCACCTATGGCTAATCACACCCCGAGTAGAGTCGAGATCGAGAGTAGACTGCGAGAGGCATCACTACCCAGGACGCCCCTCTTTCTGCCCGCGCCCTGAGCCTCTCAGGCCTCTACGACCTTCTGATATTCTCGAACAAGTTTATACGAGATGCCGATCCATACTAATATCAACCCTATGACGAGATAGACTGCCATTCCTTGAGCCTGTAAAGCTACAAGCCCAAGTAAAAGCAGGGAGGCGACCCCTTTCGCCACCCTATAGGTCATTATGTCAATAACCGCCTTTCCGCTGGTCTTCTCTAGGCTATCTAAAGGTAAGTATACCGCCTCCTTAGCGACCCTAAACAGGCTGTAGTCCATAGACTTGTTCACTACCTTAGCGACGGCGACTGCTAAGAAACCAGGGACCAACAGCGAACCGAATACACTGACAGCTAATACAGCTGGGATTATCAATAATACCCTGCCGACACCTGCCCACAGTAGGATGGCGCCCGCTGAAATATTCAGCAATAGAGTCACCACATCTATCGCAGCATAGACATGTCCGATAGCTGCTGTTCGCAACTCTTGGTCTGTGAAGTACTCCTCTAAAACACCGCTAAACAGGTAGTCTAGGACATTTGTAGCTAGCTGGGTCGCAGCGATTAGTGCCAACACCCAAACAAGATACTGGCTGTCCCTCACAACCCTAAGGCCCTCTATCAACCCTGGAGAGCGGCTCTTAGCACCCTGTCGCGGTGGCTCTCCAGCGCTCCTTGAAAGGTAAAAAGCAACCGCGCAGATCACCACTAAGGTTGGGATAACTATCCATGGAACCCTCGATGTCCCTATGAGTGCTGAGATACTGCCAACGGACATATTACCAACAAAACCTCCAACAGATCCCAGCGCCCCAAACATCCCGTAGGCCCACCGTGCTGTCCTTAGTGGAAATACAGCGTTTGCGAAGGAATAAAAGGTCTCAATAAGGACAACTATATAGACGTCTCTCCAGACGTATAGGGAAAAAGTTGCAACAGAGCGAGTCGTGCTACCTGATGAACCGCTCTCATACATCAACAAGAATATAGCTAGCAAGGCACTAGATGCTAAACCAACTATCGCCATTAGCTTGGACAGATCGACCCTAGCAGCCAACCTATTCCAGATAGATACAACAATAACAACTACAAACGCCGTAACAGACCAAACATAAGGCTCAAAGTCTCGACCTAGCTCCTCAAGGAATAGAGATTTTGTGGCGGGTCTTGCGAGGGAGTAGCCCAACATTGAAACAAAAGCGATAACCCCGAGGCCGACGACCCTTACCCACCAGTCTCTTCCTCGCGCTTCCTCTTCCATTAGAACACGTCCCTTCACTTCAAACTCGTATTAGCTAATAACATCGAAGCTGATGACTAAGCACGACGGGACTATACTAAAACATGATGACAGTGTTTCGGGATGGAGGTCATGCACTCAGCAACGGGAGCTTATGCTCTCAAAACATGCCCCTATTCTATTGGAGCGTTGTCATCGGAGAACTGTTTCCTGAACCAAACCACACCAGCTGCAAACATCAACAGCGGTAGAAAAGTCAAGAGCACTGTAGTGCCAATAAATGCCCACCTGTTGCTGTTTTCACCACCAAAGCATACGGCGCATGCCTCCACTGGCGCTGAGCTTAGGGCAACCGTCGCGGTTACAGCGCCAGCAACTATAGCTCGTCTAGCTGACATCATGACAGGTATACCAACCAATATAGTATAGGCCAAAGACCTACAACGAAGTACCAAAATAGCGACGCAGTCTGTACCTGGCTAACTGTAGCCTTTTTGGACGACACCTGGAAGTAAAGCCACCCTACAATAAGGATTGCTACAACAGCGTGTAGTCCGTGGAAACCAACTATGAGATAGAAGAAACTACCATAAGTAGTATGAGTCATCGTCAGGCCCTGGGAGAGAAGGTCGACCCACTCTTTACCCTGGAACAACACAAAGAAAACTCCCAGCCCCATAGCCAGGCCTAGAGTGGACTTAGCCGAATCAGAACCTACCTCAAATTTCTTGCTCGCACGATACATAACAAACCCACTGGCAAGCAAGACCAGAGTGTTGAAAGCAGTGGCTTCAACTGGTAGCCGAGGCTGCCCAACTGGTGGCCAAACACCATCAATCGACGCTCCCTTTACTATGATAAAGGCGCTAATTAGCCCCGAAAACATCATCAATTCAGTGAATATTAGGAATATCATCCCCAACACCCCACTTGAAACTGGGGTGGCCTGTCTCACTACTGGACGATCAGTCAATTTAGACACTGTAGCCGTCATAAATGGAACTCCTTAGCGCTCTAAGATGTCTGATTAGTGGGTAGCTTCCGCTTCACCCTCACCGTGTTCAGCGTCATGCCCGTGTTCTGCTTCGTCTCCGTGGCCAGCCTCATCCCCATGGCCATCGTCTCCATGAGTAGCTTCGCCATGATGCCCGCCTGATGCCTCGCCTACAGCCATCCCGTGCTCAACCCATTCTTGAGCTGATACATGCTCCCAGTTTGTACCAGAATGTCTCATCACATCTGGTGCAACACCGAAGAAGAATATGAGCATTGCGGCGATTCCTGTGATTAACAGAGATGTAATGTATTTTCGCTCAATGTTTAGATGCATGAACCTATTCGCAACAAGGGCCGCCTTAACTACGGCGATTCCAAATGCGGTAACAAACGTCACGATCTTTATCTCAAGCTCTGGACCCAAGACACTGATTATTAGCAACACTACCAGTAACAACCAAGTCTTGATGTAATACGACTCATCATGTCCGTGTGATTCTTCTGACATAATGCCTCCTACTTAGCGATGTATAGAAGTGGGAAAAGGAAAATCCAGACTAGATCAACAAAGTGCCAGTATATACCTATATACTCGACCCTTTGAAGCTCCTTGCCCTTCTTTGCGTCATGAGCGACGAACAGCATTATTATCGCCCCACCAATAACGTGCACCCCGTGAAGCCCTGCAGCAATATAATAAAATGACCAAAAGCCACTTGTAGTAAGGACATATCCGAGGTCTACTATCTCATGGTGCCACTCAAACCCCTTGATGACCAAGAAGGCTACAGCACCAAGTACTGTCCAATAAAGGAACTTCGCCGCTCTCTTGCCGTCGCCTCGCTCAGCAGCTTGGTGGGCCAATACAGCCATCAGGCTAGAGGTTAGCAACACGAAGGTGTTTACTGCACCAGCCATCGTGTTTGTATGAATCGCATCGTAGGCCCACTCTGGGTGTCCGATTCGATGCATGATGTATGAACCAAGCAGGCCTCCGAAGATAACAATCTCCGAAAATACAATCCACCAGAGAGCCAGTCGGCCTGTGGGGATGCCCGTTGCTGAGCGCGTTGTAGCGATAGGTCTAGACATAACTTTTTAAGCTCCTATCCGTTGGTTATTGGTGCTTCGTCTTGAGGCCAGAAGTCCTCTTCACGATCTGGGTGACTGTACTCGTAAGGTCCACGATACACAGTCGGAAGCACGGCGAAATTGCCGTGAGGGGGTGGTGAAGGGACCGTCCATTCGAGAGTCGAAGACCGCCATGGATTCATTGGTGCCTTCTCGCCCCAGAACATACTCTTGAAGAAGTTGAAGATAAACACTGACTGGAAGGCTAGCATCACGATCATTGCTTTGGTCGCAAAGACCCTGAGATCCTGCAACTCTGCTAACTCTGGGAATAGCTCATAACTATAAATCCTTCTGTGCTGACCAGCAGCGCCCAACATAAACAAAGGGATAAAGATAAAGTTAAAGGCCACTATTGTACCCCAGAAGTGTATCTTTCCCAGAGTCGCGTTCATCATTCGACCGAATATTTTAGGGTACCAATATGTAACAGCCGCAAATGTTCCAATTATGGCTATTGGGAAGAATGTGTAATGGAAGTGAGCTAATACAAAGTATGTGTCGTGGAAATATATGTCCGCTCCACTAGCTCCAAGATAGATTCCAGTTACGCCACCCAACATAAACTCTGCAACGAAAGATAGCGCCCACAACATTGGAACAGTGAGCTTTATAGAGCCCCCCCAAAGAGTTGCTATGAACACAAACATCATCTCAGCTATTGGTACGGATATTATCAATGTAGTTACTGTGAACACATTTGCCATTCTGGGATCAATACCCGAAATAAACTGATGGTGAGCCCAGACAAAGAAGCTGATGATACCCGTCGCTATAGCCGTGTAGAGAACAGTCTTATAAGCGAAAAGCTTCTTACGTGAGAATACTGGCATGATCTCTGCGACAATACCCAAGGCTGGAAGAAGAACTACGTAAACTTCAGGGTGCCCAAAGAACCAGAAAAGGTGCTGCCAAAGAACAGGGTCTCCTCCATTTCCTGGGTCGAAGAAACTTGTGCCCAACAGTTGGTCGAACACGAGCATGATTGCACCAGCTATCAGAGGGCCGACAGAGGCCATAAAAATGATGCTGGCAAGGACAATCATCCAGATGACCATAGGGATGTCATACATCTTCATACCAGGAGCCCTAGAGTTCATTAGGGTAACGATAAAGTTAATTCCACCCAATAGGAACGCCACGAATTCAAGGGCAACAGCAATGACCCATAGACTAGGGGCTAAGGGTTGAAGATTAAATTGAGACTCACTCGACAGCGGTGGATAGGAGGTCCATGCTCCACCAAACCCTCCCCCTTGAACAAACAGGGAGAAAATTAGAACAATGGCACTCAACAAGAACACCTGGTACGATAGGCGGTTGATACGGGGGAAAACCATATCATCACAACCAATCATAAGGGGTATGAGGTAGTTACCAAAGGCTGCGATCAGAACGGGCATAGCCACCCAGAAAATCATGATCGTACCGTGGTTAGTAACCATCGAGTTGTACTCTGCAGATGAAACTAGACCATATCCAGGGACGGCTTCACCAGGAAAAGCTAGCTGCATCCTGAAGACATATGCCATCCAGCCACCAATCACCGCCATGGCCATGCCAGTGAATAGGTACTGTTTCGCGATCATCTTGTGGTCTGTAGACCAAAGGTACTTTTTTACAAAGCCCTCTTCATGGTGATGATCACCTGCGTGAGTTTCTACACTGCTCTCAGTTTGAGACGTCATTTTATTCCCTTGAATACCGAGTAAAATTATTCTTTATTAGTTTGAAGCGACCCAGCTTGCATGATCTTCCGCACTCTCAACAATGATCCTGCCAAACATTACGCCGTGACCAATACCGCACATTTCCGCACACTGTATGTCGAATGTTCCTGTTTCAGTAGCTTCGAACCAGCCCGTTATTTCACGGCCAGGAATGGCGTCCTGCTTCAATCTAAAGACTGGAACAGAGAAGCTGTGAAGAACATCTGTAGCTCCCAGGATGAAATGGTAGGTTTTATCCACCTCAACATGAAGCTCATCAACTGTAGCTATATCATCATCTGTTCCCAACTCTCCATCGGGACCAGGGTGGTTAAAACTCCAAGCCCACTGCTGACCTGTGACCTCGATAATAGAGTCGGGCTCTGGGAGTGTCTGTTTTACATGTACCCAGACCCTAATGGCGAAGACAAGGATTATTATATCAAATCCAAGCACCAAAAAGTGGGGGATAGTGACCCACTTCTTATGGCTTTTCAACTCACCAGTTATGTACTGGGCTTTTACGCCACTCTTGGCCCTGAATTTGAAAATGAACCAAAAGAACACCCCCTGAGCAAGGAAAAACCAAAAGCCAACAATCACGCTGATCAATGAGATCAGACCGTCAATGTCCCCAGCGTAGGATGAAAGCGCTGCAATATTATTCTCAATCATTTCTTCTATACCTTTGCTCTAATCGAGCTAAGTCAAGTTCCATCTAAAGAACGAACAGTATGACGGACCCACAGAAAAGCCCGACTCCTATCAATGTCATTATGTATGTGGAATGAGCAAATGCATCTGGACCTTTTTCATCTTTAGCCATGTGTACTACTCTCCTGATTCTAATGAAAGTGTTGCAATGTAAGCGGTTACATCAGCCACGTCTTCTTCGCTTAGGAATGGTGCTACCGTTGCCATCAACGCTCCCATTCCAACCTGGCCTCTCCAACCTTTGAAATTCTCTATCTGTGCCGCAATGTACCAGTCCTGCAGACCTAACAACGACGATCCCATTCCAGTTACACCCTCACCGCCCTCACCGTGGCAAGTTGCACAGGCAGCAGCGATGGTCGGTGGTGACCACGGTGGAGGTGGAGCGACAGGCTCGACCTCTTCACCATCGGAAGTGGCGGCACCTTCATTTTCTGTTGGCTCTGGGACAGGGTGCTCGGCCGCCCACGCAGCTCGGGCTGCAGCCTGGGCACTCAAAGAGTATATCAACTCCCCTCTTTCAGCATCACCGCCCAAGGTCGGCTCTACAGGCACAGGGGTAAGAGATGCAACATATTCAGCAACAGCCCCCATATTAACCAGCGTGGCTTCGTTAGGTGGACTGTTCTCACCCTCCCAATCCTCACTGTCACGTGGAGGAACTCCTCCGTGGTTTAAAGTCAGTGCCATTGGGCGCATTCGCATTCCAGATACATCACCTGCATCCAAACCGCGCTCACCAATGAAGAAAGACACTAACTCCGCCTGCACAAAGTCCTTGTCCATACCAGCTATTTGAGGCGCCAGTTGCTCTTCAGAGCCTGTTCCATCAATACCGTGGCAATTAGCGCATAAGCTAAAGAGCTCCTCGCCGCGGCTTATACCGTCTTCTGCTACCTCTCCGCCGCAAGACGTCAGTATCAAAGCGAAACCAGCTAACGATACAAATTTTTCTCTTCCCATGTACTACGAGCCTCAAAAATTAGTAAAACCAATACCCCGCAGGGAATAAAGCACCATGCTTGCGATTAACGCGAAAAGTTGCTGATGACTAAAACTTTTCCATCGGGTAGCCGTAGTTCACAAGACTCTAAACTTGGGTAGCAACAAAAGAAGTAAGGTTCACACTAACTTAATCGTCGCATTAAGGATGTTAGCCGGACCTCCTCTTCCCTGACTATAGAACGATTGCCTTCTACGATAACTCTGTTGGCCTCTAGGATTTCCTGCAGTTGCCCGAGAACCCCGTATACATGCTCCGACTGATCTGGGGCTCGCTCTAGCAAGTCCATGAGCTCTTTAACAACGGTGCCATAAAGGTCCTCTGCTTGCGCCCACTGAGTCTCCGACAACTTCAAATGCTCTCGCTGTTCTTGAATGAAGCCTCTCGAAAGTGCGATACTCTCCCCTAGCGCCGACTTCTTTTCAGCCGCTGCCTTTTCGAGCGCCTCACTCATAAGGTCATCGGATCTACTCTTAGCTTCAGACAGCTCCTTTTCAAGCGCTGCACTCTTTGCCTCTGCCTCCTGAATTCCAATCTCTAGGTTCACCATATCTGTTGCCTGGTGAGTTAGTGAGCTAAAGGTCGAAGCAAGCTCCTCCTCGACCCCCTCTAGGCGACCTCTCAATTGCTCTATGGACCGGTTTGCGCTTTCGATTTCTCCGACCCTCATATCGGCGTGTTCCCGAGCTGCCATAGCATCAGACTCTGCAATCTCAGTCAACCTAGACTGGGCAGCGAGTTCATCTGCAAGCTGCTCCCGTTGAGACTCGATCTCAATTCTGTCAGCTTCATATTTTGCAGTCAGATCAGAAGTATCAGATAAAAGCTTGTCGAACTCAGACTGGAGCGCCTCTACTCTATCCCCTGCCTCAACAGCCCTGCCTTTCTCGACCTCCAGCAATGAATCATACCGCCCTTCTAACTTAGATTGCTGAACCTTATGCTGCTCTTCCAATTCCGATAATTTTAGATCTCTCTCAACAATGAGATCTTCAAACTCCACACCTAATCTATCTAGAGCGTCGCTCTTCTCTTTCAAATCGTTGCGGAGGTTGGATATGGAAGCATCTGCGGCATCTTGTGATTTTTTACCCTGGTTTCTTAGCGACTCAATCTCAGCTCTAAGCGCTGTGTTAGCAGATTCTTGCCTATCAACCTGCTCGGCAATCTCCGCCTTAAGTTCTGACTCTCTTTCAATAGCAGCAGCGTGATCTCTAGCTAACTTATTTGAGTTCGCCTCTAGCTCTGCATTCTCACCACCTAGGGCCTCTATACGCTCCTCGAGTAGCCGTACAGATTCCGCGGCCTCACTACGAGCTGCACTCAAGGCAGCAGTGTGGCCCTCTTTCAGGTCCACTATACTATTGGATGCAGACGCCTCTAGCTCTCTAACGCGCTCTAAATGTTGAGCCTGAAGTGATTCATTATCCTTATTCAGCCTCTCAAGTTCTAGCCTAGATTCTCGAGTTTTTTCGTCCAGGTTCTCTTGAAGAGTCGCTATTTGTGCCTCGACCTCTGCAAGATTTTGATTTGCCAGTATCCGCTGGCTCTCCATCTCAGAAGCATGAGCGCTGGTCAACGAATCCAACTCAGCCTGCTGCTTTGAGGAGTCCTCCCCTCTCGCCAATTCACTGGCAACCTTAAGGGCATCCAATTCAGCTGAATATGACTCCCTTAGCTCACCTAATTTTGATTCTAAAAGTTCGGCGTTCTCAGCAGAACTGTCCCGTAATTGAGTTGAGTGGCTAGACTTAAGTTCATTGATCTCTATCTCTCGCTCAACTCTAAGCTCTTCTAGAACCTCGCCATGCCTTTCAATTAATGAAGCTAATTCTACTGAGTGCTCGGCTCGCGCATGTTCTATAGCTTTTAAGGATTCATCAGCGAAGGAGGCTTTTGCCTCATCAATCGCCTCTTGCTGTGAGCCCTCTAATTCAAGCACAGACTTCATTAGCTCTTGTGCTTGAACCTCAAATTCAGCCTGCTGGCGCTCAAGCTCTGAGGCGTGGCTGGCTCGAATAGAATCCTCTGACTCAGAGTGTTCCCTCGACAGCTCGGACAGCGCCGACTCACGCTCGGCCTGGTGCTCTAAGCGCAGCGCCTCAACTGTAGCCATTTGCTCGGACCTAAAGGCATCTAATTCCTCGCTGTGGCTCGCCTGAAGGGCAAGTAGCGCCTCCTTGTGTGCTGTCCGTTCGGCATCTAAGCTAGCTCCAGAGCTAGCAGCCACCTCGGCTTGGGTTGCCTCTAGCGCCGCTGCGTGTCGCTCCTCTAGCTCCAACATCGACTGCATTAGCTCTTGTGCTTGAACCTCGAAATCTACCTGCTGTCGCTCAAGCTCTGAGGCGTGGCTGGCTCGAACAAGGCTCTCTGATTCAGAGTGTACCCTCGACAGATCGGACAGCGCCGACTCACGCTCGGCCTGGTGCTCTAAGCGCAGCGACTCAACTGTATCCATTTGCTCGGACCTAAAGGCATCTAATTCCTCGCTGTGGCTCGCCTGAAGGGCAAGTAGCGCCTCCTTGTGTGCTGTCCGTTCAGCATCTAGGCTAGCTCCAGCACTCGCAGCCACCTCGGTTTGGGTTGCCTCGAGCGCCGCTGCGTGTCGCTCCTCTAGCTCCAACATCGACTGCATTAGCTCTTG
>Ga0115011_10002991_pt1 | contig 11612 bp, 7 predicted proteins | sample TroAtlMetagenome_2_FD_88705 | JGI IMG/M metagenome (GOLD analysis project Ga0115011, IMG submission 88705) | Marine eukaryotic phytoplankton communities from Atlantic Ocean - Tropical Atlantic ANT8 Metagenome | ecosystem: Environmental > Aquatic > Marine > Oceanic | place: Tropical Atlantic... | reverse complement strand
TATTGAGCTAGGAGGCAGTGTGAGTGAATCAAATGGCACAATAACACTGAATTTGCCTGTGACCTTTTCAGGTGACTTTGATTTAGAAGGCAATGCGATCACCGCAAATATTGCCGGCACCATTGTGGCAACTGCGCCGGCTCCTCAACTTGTCCAGAGTGCCCCGGTAACAGTTGTGATTGAAGTGGATCCCACTAATGATGCGCCACGGTTGCTTCCGGATAACTATGTTGCCTACGGTGGAAATCTGGTTGTGCCGGTTGATTCGCCTGGACAAGAAACACTGGTGGTTGCGGGTTCAAGCTGGAGATACCTCGATGACGGTAGTAATCAGGATACGCAATGGAGGGAGGCAGATTTTGATGATTCTTCCTGGTCTGAGGGTAATGCTGAGCTCGGGTATGGAGATGGTGATGAATCAACCTTGGTCAGTTTTGGAGATGATTCTAATAATAAGCACGTAACCACTTATTTTCGCCGTGTCTTCAATGTATCCGATCCGGGAAATTCTTCCGCCATGGTGCTTCGTTTACAAAGAGATGATGGAGTTGCTGTTTACCTAAATGGCACGGAAATTGTTCGCGATAATCTATCCGAAAATGCTGGGTTTGATACCCTGGCCAGTTCCGTAGTGGATAATGACGATGAGGATGCATTCTTTTCATTTGCGGTCAATCCGGCTCTGCTGACAGCCGGCAATAATGTGCTAGCCGCTGAGATCCATCAGGCAGGTTCAGCGAGTAGTGACATTTCCTTTAACCTTGAGCTTACGCGTATGCTTGCCGGCGGTGTTTTGGACAATGATAACGACCCTGATGGTGACGCAATTCTGGCAGAAGTGGTTGTTCAATCAGAAAATGGCACACTTAATTTTCTGACTGATGGTTCTTTTTCCTACCGTCCGAATACGGGGTTTACAGGTAGTGACTCCTTTATTTACTCGGTTTCAAATGCCGGTGGTAATGTGAGCCGAGATATTCTTTTCTCCGGATCTGAGTGGAGATATCTTGATAATGGCAGTAATCAGGGCACGCAATGGAGGCAGTCCGATTTTGATGATTCTGCGTGGTCTTCGGGTATAGGTAAACTGGGGTATGGCAATGGGGATGAGCAAACTGTCCTCAGCTTTGGTGGGGACGCAAATAACAAGCATGTCACCACGTATTTTCGGCGAGAACTGACGGTGGGTGACCTTGCCTCAATTGACTCACTGGTAATGTATCTTGTGAGAGATGATGCCGCAGCGGTTTACTTGAACGGGAATGAAATTTTCCGAGACAACAACCTTCCTGCAGGTGCTTCTCATGACCAGTTTGCCACATCCGCTGTGGATGAGCAGCAGGAAGAGGTCGTTGTCGCGATTCCTGTGACTTCCCTTGTCGATGGGCGTAATGTGATTGCGGTGGAGGTGCATCAGAGCACGCCAAGCAGCTCGGATTTGAGTTTTGATATGCGCTTAAGGGCAAGTATTCCGCCTTTTTCTGCCGTCGACCCAAGGGGAAATGGCTGGAAATATCTGGATGACGGAAGCAATCAGGCTTTGTCATGGAAGGAAATACAATTTGATGATTCCAGCTGGGATTCAGGAGATGCTCCGCTTGGCTATGGTGATGATTCCATTGTGACGATTATCGATGATGGAGGAAATAGTGAGCAGAGGAACATCACTTCCTACTTCAGGCGCAAATTTGAGTGTTTCGGAGTCTCGGATGTGATTGCTGCAAAGGTGAGGGTGAGGAGAGATGATGGTGTGGTCCTGTATCTTAATGGGGTTGAAATTCTCCGTGATAACCTTTCTGTGGGTGCCGGTTTCTCGGATCTTGCACTGTCCACTGTCAACGATGCCGGTGAAGAGGAATACATCGAGTACGGTTTTGATGCGTCTTTACTTCTGGAAGGGGAAAACGTTCTGGCTGCCGAGTTGCACCAGGGGAGCGCATCGAGTAGTGACCTGATTTTTGATGCCGAAGTGCTTGTCAGTGCTGAGCGTATACTTCAAGCAGCAAAAATTCAGGTCGTGGCTCCTGTGAATGGTGGCATTGACTCTGATGGAGACGGAATGCTTGATTCCTTTGAGTTGGAGCACGGTTTGAATGTTGGAGAGGATGACTCGGCGGAGGATCCTGATGGAGATGGCTTTAGTAATATTCAGGAATTTATTGCATCAACTGATCCACGCGATGCCGGTTCGGCATTTTTTGTGAAATCAATCAATCGTCCATCGGTAGCGAATCCTGACGCCTATCAATTGAGCATGCAGACCGTGGTTGGTGTCACGTACGAAATTGAGACATCCGCTGATGGTGTGATCTGGGAGACTGTAGAAGGAAGTCGTTGGAAAGCCGTACAAACCAGCAGTGAGATTATGATTGCACCTGAGGGCGGGGCAGTGCGGTTCTGGCGAGCAAAAGCTCTGGCATCACCATAAAAGACCGAATGGGGAAAAGTTGGCTAACATCGCTTCATTGATCGGTGTTGGACTTATCCACGGGACTTAGAACAATGCTATCTAGTTCCATGATTCCCTGAGTTCGTGATGCCGCTGCCGAGATCACAAAGGAGTAGCTCGACTTGGTGATTTCAAACTCATTGAATTTGAGGGTCTTTTTGTCCTTCCACTTTCCCGATCCTGTTATGGAGTAGGTTCCTGAGGATGGACCGATGCTGACACTGATTGTGCCTCCTGCAAATGGACCGGAGTGATAATTGAGTGTGGCTTGGTAGGTTCCATGGGGAAGGTTGGAAAGGGTCCAGGATGCACTTCCGGATTTCTTCCACTCGATTAATTTCCTGGAAGGTTTGTCATATTGAATGTTCCCTTGAAGAATTGCATTTTTGGCAAGAAGTAAAAAATTTCCGTTTTTATCGGCTAAGACCTTGCCCTGGATGGGTTTGCTTTCTGAAAGAGGGGATGTGCGACTGAGACGCTCCATTTCCCTTTTTACGGCTAATGCCTCGTCGAGTGTTCCAGATTTAATTTTTTGTTGGTATAAGGAGTTAAGAGCCTTTTGATAGGGCTCATAGAGGGCTTGTTTTTTTTTAGCCAACTCATTTTCAAAAGCCGATTCCAGTTGCTGAAGTGCGGCAGGCTTTTCCCTTGCAAGAGCTGAAAAAAGAAAGCTCGGCAGAGAAAACAAAATGATTGCTTTGAGTTTCATGCTTCTTCAAAGGGGGCTTTTATTCTACAGGTATCAGTTGGACTCCTGTAAGGAGGAATACGCCACGGCCATTGGTTCTATTTGGAGTAACTTCCAAATTCACAGACTGCCTTAATTTCATGGTGCCAATCTTTATAGATTGCTTGAAGCGCTTGTCCGGTGATGCGGCGGGAATCTGTTTTCGGATAAGCTGGTCTAACTCACGAACCTGAATCTCGCCGCCACCGCCAATGACCGGGATATAGTTGATCTGGATATGGTATCGCCCTGGAATTAATCCTGTAAGCAGCCAATTTGCTGTGCAGTCCGTTGTGACCCAATTGATGATTTGGCGAAAGGATCCCTTAAGACTACCGCTCAACTTTGCCTGTGGGGGGGTAAGGTAGATTATAGGTTTTTTTCCCCTGAGCTTCTTGCCTTTAGGTAATGGAGCTTGGGTTGCCATTCGTAGCAGGATGCCCATTCTGCGTTGACGTTGATCAATAACGTTTCGAACCAGTTTGGCGTCCTCACTATAATCTGCTTTTTCAAGTGTAATCTCTAGCTGTTCAAGTTGCCTGATGTTGTCAATGATAGCTGTGATTTCCAGAGCCCGTTTCTGCCTCTCATAGAGGTTGACTAGGTTGATGAGTTCTTCAGGAGGCTTGGCGCTGAGTAATCCAGTGAAGGAGACAAAACACAATAGTCTGAAGGCCAAACGCCGGGTGGGGCGAGGTGTCCATATCTGCTGGAAGCTTCCCATGGTGATTTGAATAAGAGAGGGAGAGGTGTGAGAGCCGGTCATTTCCTCGTGGGCAACATCAAGGATTTATTTGGTATATATTCCAATATGCATCCTATACGGAGTAATTCCACTTTCCGGCCTTAAATACATGCGGGTAAAAAGTCCAATCGGCTCCGGGTTGACCACAGGTGACAATTCCTGTATGTGAATTACTGTTATGACTAAGATTACCAAGATTTCGATCCTTACCGGAGTGGTTCTTATCGCCCTGGGGCTGGGCTTTTACATTGGCACCGGGAGATCTTCCTGGACGGCACTTATCCCGGCCTTGTTTTTTGGGTTGCCAATATTCCTTTGTGGATTATTGGCCAGTAACGAAAAGCGGCGCATGATGGCTGCTCATATTGCGGTTCTGTTTGCTGCCCTTGGAGTTCTTGGCGGTTTTGGGATGGGTATTCCTAAGGTATTGAAAAACGGTCTCGAGCCTGCTTCACTTGCTCAGTTAATCATGGCCGTCATCTGTCTTGTCTACGCGGTGGCCTGTGTGCGATCCTTTATTGCAGCACGAAAAGGCTGACCCTTTTCAGGGGTTAACGAGTTTTGTGTCAGCTTGAATGCTTATGTCGGTGTGATTTTCTTTAGCTGGCTGAGCTTCGGTATTAGCTTGATCGTTTTCGGTTGCAAGCAAAAGGCTAAGGCTTTCCTTGGCCCAGGTGTTGCCAGCAATGGCGTAAGCGTCTTCTGGGTTGAGCGCCAGAAGTTCCTCATAATGGCGGCGTGATTTCTCAATGCAGTGTCGGGCTCCGCTGATGTCGCCGGAACTTTGGGTGTAGTAACCGAGCTTGGCATAAAGTCCGGCTAGGGCACGTCTGTATTTGGGGCGTTTTGCCTTACCTGATTCAAGGTCCAGGTCTGCAGTCAGGAGTTCCTGCATCAGGTCCACCGCTTGCTTGCCTGATTTTTTTGCCTCTGTGTAATTGGCAAGAGAGCCGTGCATGTCAGCTTGATCACCCCTAATATTTGCAAGCTCGAAACGGTAAACCGGGATATGGGGATGTTTGCGGGTAAGGTCCTCAAGGAGTGTCATGGCGTTTTGCTGCTCCCCTAAGGCTGCTTGGGTTGAGTTGGATGCATTCAATAACTGTGCGTTCATTCTTAGACGGCGTGCCAGTTCATAACGGTAAGAGGCGGTATCTGGATTGGCTTCCGCAAGTTCCCTTAGGATGCTTGAGGATTCAGAGTTTGCTTCTGTAGACTCAGCTGTCTCAGCCAGCAATGCTGCAAGGTCAGCGGCTTCACCGTAGGATCGAGCCAGCTGAAAGCGATAATCAGCCGTTTCTGGTCTTGAACTTACAAGTTGGAGATACCGATCGATGGCATCGATTTGAAACCGGATAGCCTCTTCGTGTTGTTTTCGCATGCGCTGGATGCGCCCTGTTTCGAAAGCTGCAGCTGCGAGAAGGGAGAGATCAGATTCATTGGCTGAATTTTCCTCTTCAAGTTTACCCGCCAAAGCGGAGCACTCCTCGGCATGCGGCAGAGCTGTTTCCGGTTTCTGACCGACTACAAGTTTTCTGGCCAACTGTAAGGAGCTTGCGGCAAGTAAACGCATGTAGCTGATAGATGACGGATTCTCTAAGGAGAGCTTTTGATGGATTTTTTTTGCTTTGAGTGCTTCGTCGCAAGCGGCTTTAGCAAGGCCCTGTGCGGCCTTGGCTTGGGACAGATTAAGATGGATGTAAGCCTTTTGAGAGCGGTTGTTACCTGACTCGTCTCCTCCCGTCTCCACATTGCCCAGTAGGTTTAATGCCTTGTTCAGTTTGACGATTGCAGCATCGTAATCGCCGAGAAGCATACTGAGTTCTCCTCCATGACTCAACGCGGTTGCAACGGATGCCCTTAATTCTAAATCTTCGGCATGTTTCCCTGCGAATTCGTCATAGTAATTGAGCAGTGTTCCCAGTGTTCCGTCTGGAATCCTGTAGAGGGGATTCCCTTGCCCGTCACGAGCGGATACCATCATGAAAACAGCGTCAAGGGCAGCCTGTGAGTGCTGGAAATTATCTGAAGTATTGTCCAGCTGGGTTTTAATTTCGGTTAATGCATCCCTGCTCTCTGCGGTTTGAGTAATAGGGGCTGGGGGCTCTAGCTGGGTCGGCGCTGATGGGGGTGTTGGGGGTGTTGGCAGGGAACCGTTGAGGTGCTCAGTTGCCTGAACATCAATTACGGGTGCTGTTGTTTGTTGGGAATGTTTTTTTTCTGTCTGAATGCGGAAAAAAACATCAATGGCGCAGGCTGTCACTACACCGACCATTCCTACTGCCATTATGACTGAGCGTTTTTTTGAGCGAGTTCTCCTTGCATTGGACTTTCCTGCCTTGCTCTCGAGCCGAGCAACTGTTGCCGCATGGTTGCTCTTTATCCTGCAGGCACGGAATGTTTCAAAGACTTCCCGCATGTCTACATAACGATCTTTGGGGTTCAGATTGAGGCATTTCTCGACGATTTTCCTGTAGCTGCCTTCAAGATTTGATTTTTGCGGGGAGCCCCAAGCAATTTTTGGTTCATTTTCCAGAGAGTTGGCCAGTTGACTTCGGTCGATTTTGGCACGGATACTCAGCTCACTTTTATTTCTTTTCAGGAAAGACACGATATCCCTGTTTAGTCGCGGGAAATTGCCGGTGATAAGTCGGTATACGGTAGCGCCGAAACTGTAGACATCCCAACTTTCGGCAGCACCTTCGATAAAGTGATCGGCGTCACGCAGTTGCTCAGGTGCGGAATAAAAGAGGGAATCGCCAGGCTCGATTTGTTCAATGCCGCCAAGCATCCCTTGGGTGAAATCCACTAACTGTGGGCGTGTTGGCTCCATATTTTCAAACAGCACATTTGAGGGCTTGAGGTTACAGTGCCGTATACGGTTGCGGTGCAGGAATGCCATGCCATCTGCAATCAGAATAGCAATAGCCCAAGCTTTTCGTGGATCGACATTGCCGCACAAGGCTTCCATGCTGTTTGGCCTGAGTATAGTCTCCCCATTTGCCAGTTGGACTTCCTCGGCCAGTAACTTAGTTGTGACGTATGCATGCTGGCTGACCATGTCGAAGTCACAGATCTTAGCAATGCCTCGGTGCTCCGGGCCGTTGTATATGCGAACCAGAGCATCAGATAGTAGTTGCCTGTTTATGGCCAGTCCCTTGAAGGTCTTGACGACAAAGCCTTCTTGCCCCTTGTGGCTTGCGCTCCATGCCAACCCGGTTGAGCCTTCGCCAATCAGGTTACCAAGGGAGTAATCGGGAATTTCAGGAGGAGTCATGTAGTGGACCGGGCAGCCTAGGGGGGGCTTTAGGAAGAATGGACTGATCTTAGCGGCAAGCGTTGTTTTCTCAAGCCGAAGGCAGTAAATGAAAATGAAGATTTGTTAAGCTGTTCCAGAAATTAGTAAAGGTTTAGAGAATCAACTCATTGATTATGAAAATTCGTGAAATAATAAATATTCACATATCCAATAAATGAGTGAATTCATGCCTTGAGATTTCATTTGGCTGAGTTCATCGGTAGAGACTTATGGCACAAAACTTAAAGGGACGCGTTGCATTGATTACCGGGAGCACCACCGGACTGGGTTTTGGAATCGCGAAGGTCCTTGGCCTTGGTGGTGCCAAGGTCGTGATGAATTACGCCAATGACAGTGAGCGGGGGGAACGTGCCTTCGCGCAGTTCCAGGATCTTGGGTGCGAGGGCATTCTCCTAAGAGGTAGCGCGATTAATGAGGAGGAGATTAGCGCGATGGTTAAGCAGGCAGAGGAGCAACTCGGTCCCATTGATATCGTGGTTCCCAATGCTACGCCGGCACAACCCCTGAAACCGATTGAGGAATATGATTGGGAGTTTTACCAGCAGATGCTCGACTTCTTTGTCAAGAGTCCCTACCTGCTCGCCCGCGCTGTCTTGCCTGGGATGAAAGAGCGTGCCTGGGGGCGCATTATCAATATCGGCAGTGAGGTTTACCAGATGTCGGTCAGCCCCTTCAGTGCCTATGTGGCGGCCAAGGGAGGGCAAATTGGCTGGACCAGGAGTATGTCGCAGGAGATGGCTCCTTTTGGCATCACGGTCAATACGGTCAATCCCGGATGGATTCCCACGGAGAGACATGTGGATGATCCGCAGGAAGATAAGGACGCGTACCTGGAAGCGATCCCTATGAAGCGCTGGGGAATTCCGGAAGATGTTGGTGAGGCTGTTGCTTATTTTGCTTCGGAGGAAGCCGGATTTATCACCGGGCAGACACTTTGCGTCAACGGCGGTAACTCGCCTTGGTAGGGGATATGCGCAACCGGGGGTTAGGCGGGGTTTGTCTTTCTCCCGATAAGCCGGTTAATGGTTCCAATGAATCGGTTAATGATCTTCGCGCCGTGTTGGTCAAAGAGGACGCCGACAAAGATGACGCCGCCGGTAATGGCATCACTCAGAGCGGTCGGATAGCCAAGGAGATTGACCATGTTTCTTAACACAATGAGGATCGCTGTGCCAATAAGGATGCCAAGGATGGAACCTTCACCACCCCGCAAGCTGCAGCCTCCAAGAACGGCAGCCGCAATGGCGTAGAGTTCAAAAAATGCGCCGTGTGTGCTGGGCTGGACTGAACCAGAATAGATGCATTGAGGAATCGCGGCAAAGGCTGTGCAGAATCCGGCAATGAGGTATGCAAAAGCGATCACCAGTCCGGTATTGATACCCGAATACTTGGTGGCAAGTTCATTGCGACCGGCCGCAAAGATATAGCGGCCAAATACCGAGCGATGGAGGATGATGTGAGCGATAATGGCAAAGGTAACTAGGTAGACAAAGGTCATCGGGACGCTGTGAAGAACCCCTTTGTTCAATTTGCCAAAGAGCACGTCCCCGAGGCTGCCATCTCCAAGAGTTTTGGCCAGAGTGAGGTCCTGCTGTGCGTCGCCAACGTTGACCGTGGTGTCGTTTGCAAAGAACCTGGCCAGACCGCGGTAGGAGAGCAGACCGCAGAGAGTTACAACAAAGGCCTGTAGTTTCAATTTACCGACCAGCATGCCCTGCATAAGGCCAACCATAGTGCCAAGGATCAGGATAACCAATACCGCGACTTGCCAGGGAACCTCAGGGATGGCATTGACCAAATAGGATTGGAATTCAGAGTCTCCAACAGGTCTTGTTTCAGGAGGGGTGACCAGATATAGAAAGATGACCCCGAGAAGAGCCATCAGTGAGCCAACGGACAGGTCGATGCCGGCCGTAATGATCACGATGCCAACGCCAATGCTGAAGATGCCGTAGATGCCAATTTGCCGAGTTACGTTCTTGATATTGTCGGCGGTCAGGAAACGGCTATTAAACAGACCTTCAACGCCTTCATCCGTCGTGCCAATGCTGGTGATGATCATCAATATGAGCAGGAGTCCAAGCATTCCGGTTTCACGGCGATGCTGTTTTGCGAGTTGGATGAATTGGCCTATCATGATTAGTCAGCAGTCCATGATTCATGCGGCATCAACCCGTCTTCCGCCAACGGCAAGGTGCATGATGGCTTCTTCACTGAATGCATCGTGTTCAAGCTCGCCGGTAATGCGTCCCTCGTGCATGACGACGATACGGTCGCTGATGCCCAAGACTTCCTCCATGTCGCTTGAAATCATCCAAATGGCGACACCTTTATCGGCAAGATTACGCATTAACTTATAAATCTCAGCCTTGGCCCCGACATCAATGCCGCGCGTCGGCTCATCGAAGATAATCACTCTCGGGTTCATGGACAACCACTTGCCGAGTACGATTTTTTGCTGGTTGCCGCCACTAAGGTTCATGGCAGTGGTGGCTGTTGATGGGGTCTTGATTTTCAGTGCATCCACCTGGCGCTGAGCTTCATTGCGCTCGGAAGAGCGGTTGATGATAGCGAGGTTGGAGGAATGGGTCTTCAGGGAGGCAAGTGAGATGTTCTGACTGATGTCAAACTCAAGGATTAGACCGGTCCGCTTGCGGTCTTCAGGGGCTAGGTAGATTCCGGAGCGAATCGACTCCCGGGCTGAACCGAGTTGAATCGGAAGGCCTTCCAAGGTGATCGAGCCACCTAGGGCTGGATCGACACCAAAAACCGTTTGGGCCAATTCCGATCGACCTGCTCCGACTAAGCCTGCCATGCCGAGGATTTCGCCCCCCTTCACTTGAAAATTCACCTCGCACTCTGGGTAGGTGGTAGTACGCAGATTGATGATACTGAGCCCATCTGTGAGGGTTTTCTGATCTTTCTTCTCGTGCGTACTTCGTTTTAGTTCACGACCCACCATCAGGCCGACCATGGCGTCATGCTCTATTTCCCCGCGTTGCAATTCACCGGCATTCTTACCGTCACGAAGGACGACCACACGATCAGCACACTGCTTGACCTCGGCCAGTCGATGCGAGATGTAAATAACCGCAATTCCTTCCTTACGAAGGTCGCTGATCACTTCAAGGAGTCGCTCTGTCTCAGTGAGGGTTAGGCTTGAAGTTGGTTCATCCATGATGATGATCCTTGCCTTTTTTGAGAGAGCCTTGGCAATCTCGATCATTTGCTGCTGGCCAATCGAGAGATCGGACAGCGGGGTTTCCGGAGGGATATTAAGCCCCAGCCTTGCCAGCAGAGGGGTAGTGTCAGCTACAATTTTGCGGCGATTAATCAAGCCGAAGCGGCGGGGTTCACGGCCAAGGAACACGTTTGCGCCAACATCAAGATTGTCCAGAACGTTAAGTTCCTGATGCACAAATCCGATGCCGTGGGTATCTGCTTCGGAGACGGAACTTATTTTTGTGGTGGCTCCGGAGATCTCGATCGTTCCTGAACTTGGCTGATGTACTCCGCCAAGGATGTTCATCAGCGTTGACTTTCCAGCGCCGTTTTCACCGATAATGGCAACCACTTCGCCTTCAGCGATCTCAAGGCCCACGTCATCAAGCGCGTGAACACCCGGGAATTGCTTATGAATTCCCCGCATGCGAAGTACGGGAGTCGTGCTTTGTGAAACGTTCGGCAAAAGTGTCAGGGGGAAATAAACGAATTCTGCTCCTTAGATCTATGTAAAAACTACTTTCCGTCTGCCAGTCCCTTGTCCTTGACTGCTTCAAGGATCAGTGGGCCGTTGTAAGACCAAAGACCGACCATGCCTGCAATATCAGGATACTTGGTCAGTGTGTCTTCAGCGTTGCGCCGGGCTTTTCCGAAGTCCACCTCGTCGGTGCGAAGGTCGAGGATCTCAATCTTGGTGCCGGCAACTGCCTCCTTTAGGCCCTGGTAGCGCTCGACCGCGTTGGCTTGGTCGCCCAGTCCGACAAAGGCCATGACTTTTCCGCCATCAGGGAGGGCTTCTTTGAGCAATTCACCTGCTTGTCGTCCGGCGGCGACGTTGTCTGTCCCAAGGTAGAACTTCCTGCCGGTCTCGGCGGCATCACTGTCAACGGTGATTAACGCTGCCTTTTTAGCCCATTCATTAAGCATATCCTTCTGACCTTTCGGATTGCATGGACTGATGGCAATCCCTTTGACTCCCCTTACCAGTAGTGCCTCTACCAGTTCGCGTTGTTTGGCCGCAGTGCCGTCACCCACCTTGAACTCTACCTCAATGTCATCAAATTCTGCAACCGCCTTGGCGATTCCTGCTTCTGCATAAGCCCAGAAATCCGCGGATGCATTGGTTACGAAGGCCAGCTTTGTCTTGGAG
>Ga0115011_10002986_pt1 | contig 11624 bp, 14 predicted proteins | sample TroAtlMetagenome_2_FD_88705 | JGI IMG/M metagenome (GOLD analysis project Ga0115011, IMG submission 88705) | Marine eukaryotic phytoplankton communities from Atlantic Ocean - Tropical Atlantic ANT8 Metagenome | ecosystem: Environmental > Aquatic > Marine > Oceanic | place: Tropical Atlantic... | reverse complement strand
GCTTCTGCAACAGTTTGCTCAACTGGAATGTTTTCTGTTTCTTGGTCACTCATTATAATAATTATATCTATTTTAATTACTAAATAATTCCCAATTTATTTCTTTATAGTTATGCGACAGTAAGAAATTACATAATCTATATAAAGAAATCTCAATTACTTTTTATACAATGTCTTCAAATGCAGCAGATATGACAGAACCACTTGTGGGTTCTCGCGAAAATAACTATCGTTTTTTTTATGGAGCATCAGCAGCAGCTATGATTAGTTTAATTGTGTTGTTTGTAATAACAGGGTATACGGCATATACCGCTACCGAAATAAATGAGGTCATTTCAGACATGAATGAATTATTACCTGATGCAAGAAACTCCTTAAGAATTGTCAAAGAGATGTGTAAACATGAAAATTTTACAAAATCGTGGGGAAACATATGTTAATTACCAATCATCTTCTGACTGGTTACATATGGAACAATACAGCATACTAGAACAACAAATAATACCTAATATAATTAAAATACCCAAAATTCCAGCTAATAAAAACCATCCAAAAGGAAGCCAAAATGTATAAGGATATATTGACATAAAACGAGGATCAACTACCCACATAACCCATCTTCCAATAAAAATACATAGAAATACTAAAGTCCAAAATACTGTAAATTCAAGTAAAGGATATAGAATTCCTTTCCATAAACATTCACAACAATTTCGAAATTTTCTACATCGACAATGAATCACTCTCTCTCTATTTCTATAAAACTCACAACAAGGAGTTCGAAATTTCAAACAGTACCATATGAAACAACCTGGTTGTCTTAATACCATTTCACCCCGCTCTAAATTATCGAAATTAATATCTATTTCTTTTATAACTGTAACTTCTGGCGAAAAAATTTTATATTCTATAGCATTTCGACACGCAGGACATTTCGAATTATCGGCATAAACTTTGCGATAACAATTTTCACAAATTTCCCAACTACAATTTTCAATTCCACAAGCATATAATTTATTCATTTCTAAACAGCAAGCACATTCACTATGTTCCACGGGCAATATCTGATTTTTCGTCATAGTTTAATGTATGAGAGGATCTATAAGTAGTTTACAAATATTTTCTAACGGATTTATATATGCCGTTTAAACCCATATATAAATTTAGAGGAACAAATATCAGACGTGCTTTTATTATTAATGCATTTTTAGCTGCCATTATTGCTGCATTTACTGTTGAAATGAGACGTGTAGTTGATGAACATCAATACACAAAAATGTTGCCAGATAGACCTCATAAAATAGCAGTAACTCTGGCTTTTTCATTTTTAGTAGGTTTGACTTCGTATACTCTTCTTAGAATGATATTTGGAACAGGAGAAAGTATGATGGAAGGTAAAGAATTAAAACATTTTTGGGGTTAAATACACCTTGCGAGAATCGAACTCGCCATCTTCGCCGTGTAAAGGCGACGTCATAACCAACTAGACCAAAGGTGCGATAGGAAAATCTTCACTGTATATATATGCAATTTGTAATTAGTGGAATAATTATGCTTGTCATTGATTTTATTTATCTAAGTTTAACAGCTCATGAATTTAAAGATATGGTTAAAAATATACAAAAATCCCCCTTTATGATGCGATTAGGAGGAGCTATTGCCTCATATATATTAATGATTGTGGGTTTAAATACTTTTATTATTAAAGACAAAAAGAGTCCAGGAGAAGCGGCATTACTAGGTTTAGTAATATACGGTGTTTTTGATGCGGTAAACTATGCCATATTTTCAAAATATGATCTTATAATTGCATTAAAAGATGCGTTCTGGGGCGCTATCCTATTTTATATGACGACATATATAACTTATAAACTTACCGAAAAATAAGTTCTCATATTTATATATATATGTCTTCAATAAATCAACTCAGAGAGAATCGCGAACAATATAAAACTCGTTTAAATACAGCAAAAAGTAAACTTAAAAATAGAATAAATACACTCAAAAGAGAAGGGAAATCAAGCAATAATATGAAATCTAATAGCGCGGTTAGACAATTTTTAAAACACCATAAACATTATAAAAATTTAGTCCAACAATATGGAGATCTTATAACACAAAAAGAAAAAGCTGAATTTGAACAGCTAGAAAGAGATGCTAACAATGCAGTTCAGACAATTAATGAACCTAATAATATTTCACCTGAATTGAAACAAGAATTAAATCAGTTTGCTGTTCATAAAAACTACGTAGATCGTGTAAGTAATATATTAGCAGGTAAAGGAACAAAAAAGCGAAAAAATAGACGTCCACGACGAAATAGACGTGCACAACGAAATAGAGTTACACAAAATGCTAATAAACGAAACACTAATAATAGTTGCCGACAACGTGGTATAAATGGAGCTTGTATTATGGGAGGTATAGGAGCAGGAGCAGCAATTGGAGGAATTCCTGGCGCCTGTGTAGGAGGTGTTTGTGGGGCAGCGGCAGCCGTTGGTCGAAGATTTATGGGTGGTAAAACACGTAAGAGAAAACGAAATCGAAAAAAAAGAACGCGAAAGAAATATAAAAGATAAATATCAAATATATATAATGCTTCCAATAGAGGTTATAATATATATTTTTAGTTATTTAGGTGTAAAACCTAATCGTAGATGTAAATCAATAACACAAAAAGGCAAAATGTGTAAAAATAGAATTCATAAAGGTAGTTATAATGGATTTTTTTGTTTGACACATATTAAAAAACTAGGAAGAATAAATTCTTCATTACAGAGAGATTTTGTTGAACGATGTATAATGATGTATAGTTCCATTAAAAATCGTGAAAGAACGATATCAAGATTAGAGAATCTTCGCCTATGGAAAGAAGAACAAGCACAGGAACACAAGCGCTGGCGCCGTTATTTAACAAGTCATTCTGGTGGAGGAACATTTAACTACGCAAACATTATATTGCAATACGGACAATTCTAAGCTATAAATAGACTTTTAAAAGTTGTGTACAGAAAATTGAAAAATGTTTAATGACAATAAGTAAAGCATACAAGCCTATTATTCTAGCAAACCTACATAAACACACACACACAAAATAAGTAAAATGAGTCAACCATTCCGTATCCGCGTTCCTTCTTCTACTAACACCCAGAATCGCCGGGGTCGTTCTTTGGCCGATATTACCGAGCAAAATGAGAAAGAGCGAAAACAGCGTTATAATAACCGAGGAGGTGGTCGTGGTCGTGGTCGTGGTCGTGGTCGTGGACGAGGCTATGGTCGCGGAAGATTTAATAAGAGCGACGAGAAGCCAAAGGTTAAGCGCATTCCTATGCTCAAACCTGGTGAGCCGGGTTATTTCCCAATTGGAGGTAAAAAGTGGGCTAAGTTGAAAGCTCTACAAAATCCACCTCAAGTATTTCGCAGCACTATCCTAGACGATATGACAGCCGAAGAGCGTGCTGCTTATGCCAAACTACTTCCTCGTCTCCCAGGTCTTCCTACGCCTCGCCGAAATGCGATGTGTCCAACAGAAGCTGCCATTAGCAGAGGTTGGGAACACCATACTGACCCCATTTGCGATAAAAACGGTAATACTGTGAGATATGATACATATTGGACTCATCCAAAATATTCGCCTATTAATTTTGGAAGAAGCGAAACTTCAACAGAGGAGCCGCGTTTTCAATCAGGGTATGTGAACTGGTATGGAGAGAAATACCAGATTCCGATTGAGAATGAGCACGATACATTGGGACTCGCTTATCGCTATGAAGTCAGCACTACTGGAAATCTTCGAATCGTCCCAAATTATTGGGAAAGCTTTTGGGATACTCGTAGGGGAAAGCGTCACGCACAGTATCTAGACTATCTTGAATACAGAAAGAAGAAACGTGAAGAGATTGAAGCATCCGGTCTAAAAACCAGACCTAACTACATGGTATAGATGCTAATCATTAAGTTATAAAATTGAATTCTATAAAATCTTTTTTATTACTATAGAAATGACAACAACAATAGATAATCAAACAAAGACTCTACCAATTTATCCACCATATGTTAAAAAATCAAAACTTGAAAGTCTTAAAACTAGTTTCTTCGATACTTATGGCGAAATCCATGAAGCAGAAGTTGTCGAAAGACTCATTACAGCATTCAAAACAGATATAAAAGTTCAGGAATTAATGAAAATATATCATACGTTTCCATTAAAAAGATGGAAAAAAATAGAAGAATGGTTACGGGGAGAAAAATGGCGATATACATATACAACAAATTATGTAAGTATGATAATTTTAGGCATTCAACATTATAGTGATGAACTATCAGCAGGTTGGTGGAATTAAGAATCTTATAAAATTGAATAAATAAAAATTTTTTTTAATACTACAAACAACACAAATGTCCACAAAAAGAATATATTGCCCAATACACGGTTTCATTACATTAACTGATGTAATGAGACAAATTATAGATACACCAGAGTTTCAACGACTAAGAGATCTAAAACAGTTAGGCGCTACTTATTACGTTTATCCATCAGCAACCCATTCAAGATTTGCTCACTCTCTAGGAGTTAGTCATTTAGCTGGAGAAGCAGGAAAATCTCTCCAAACAAATCAACCAGAACTAGAAATAACCGATAGAGATATAGAATTATTTCGAATCGCTGGATTAATTCACGATATTGGTCATGGTCCATTTAGTCATCTTTATGATGACCCACTTATAAGAGGTGATGAACCTGAACACGAAGAAAGAGGATGTAATATGTTTAGAGATATGGTTCAAGCTTATAAAATTCCCCTTACAAAAAATGAAGTAGAAAGAATTATAGATATGGTAGACCCAAAAGGACTCAAACAGTATCTGTGGTTTAATGAAATTGTAGCTAATAAAATTTGTCAGATTGATGTCGATAAAATAGATTATATTCGGAGAGATTGCTATCATTTGGGTCTAACATATGTAAATCCAAATGAATTTTCAAGATTGGTAACAGATATGCGTGTTTGCGTGATAGATGAAAGACCTAGAAAACTAATGATAAGTTGGCCCAAAAAACTCCAGTATGAAATTTTCACACTATTTTCCACAAGATATAGACTGCATAGAGAAGTATATACTCATCACACAGTAAGAGCATATGAAATGCTTATCAGAGAAATGTTAATAAATATAAAAAAATCTAACCCACACTTTCTAGAACTCACAGACTCTGTAATATCGCCATCACATCTTAATGAGTCAATATACCGATTTCAAAAAATGATAGCGACACGCCAGATTCCGAAAATTGTAAAAGGAACAAAAGAATTAGTAATAAAAAATCGAAATACGAATATGATACAAGATATAAATACCGTTAAAGCGAATCTGGAATTTGATGGTTATTATGTAGATCAAATTAGAATTGGATTTGTGAGTGGAGATCTATCAAATCCACTAGAAAATGTTTATTACTACAATAGTCATTACAATACAACATCATTGCCAGTATCAGTAAAACTAGACCCATATACTAGCTTTATGATTCCAAATCAATCATTTCAAGACATTATTTTAAGGTTGTATAAAATGTCTTATAAGAACAAACCAGAAGAGAATTTTAATATTATTCCTATAGCAAAAGTAAAAAAAGACTGGAAAATACTGGAAATGATAGTTGAATTAAGTAAAAAAGATACATAAAGCCGGGAAGATATACTTATTAAAATGGATGAAAAAAAACCGTATACTGTTATTGCTGAATATATTTGGTTAGGAGGGACAGGAGAACTCCGATCAAAAACCAAAATTTTTTCTTGTGATAAATTTGTTGATGCTGATCAATATCACATAGATAATTATCCAAACTGGAATTATGATGGTAGTTCAACAGGTCAAGCGGAAGGAACATATTCAGAAGTGGTTTTAAGACCGTGCACCATATATAAAAATCCTTTTCACATTAAAAAAACCAATGCAAATATTACCACATCTGTATTAGTATTATGTGATACTTATGATAAAGATGGAAATCCATTGCCTACAAATACAAGACATAATGCCGCCAAAACATTCTCATCAGAAAAAGCAACAGAAGAAAAACCCTGGTTCGGTTTAGAACAAGAATATTTTTTATTTCCTCTATCACCAGATACTATGAGGAGATATCACGGTCCAAATGGAGAAATACGGTCCCAAGGAGACTTTTATTGTAGTGTAGGAGCAACAAAAGCATATAATAGAGCAATAGCAGAAGACCATATGTTTGCTTGTATAGATGCAGGTTTAAATATAAGTGGTATAAATGCTGAAGTAGCACCAGGTCAATGGGAATATCAAATTGGTCCTTGTGAGGGGATTAAATCCGGTGATCAATTATGGATTTCTAGATGGTTAATGGAGAGAATTACCGAAAAATATGGAGTAGAAGTTGCGTGGCATCCCAAACCTCTTGAAGGATTTAATGGAAGTGGTTGTCATACAAATTATAGCACATTAAGTATGCGCGGCGGCGGAAAGCAGACAAATGGCAAGATTGATGTTACGGAAAATGGCATTCAATATATATTTGATGCAATTAGAAATTTGGCGGCAAATCACAAAGAACATATGAAAGTTTATGGAGAAGACAATGAGAAAAGAATGTCAGGCGAATATGAAACAGCAAATTTTGATAATTTTACTTTTGATATAAATAAATCAGTGGATAGAGGAGCTAGTATTAGAATAGGTTATGATACATTAAATAAACAAGAAGGATATTTTGAAGATAGACGTCCCGCATCAAATATGGATCCCTATTTAGTAACAGAAAAAATATTCACTACAACTGTTGTAGGTATTCCTCGAACAGCGTCTCAATAAATATAATATATATATATAAATTTATCACAATATATATATATCAATGAATGAAGAAAATCAAATAGTAAATGATACATCTTCACATTTATATACAAGACACGGCTGGAAATTAGAAAATATAAGTAATAGAGTTGTGGGTATTGTCTGGGTAAATTATAGAAAAAAATGGAGATGGACTGGATGGAAAGAAAGATGGGTCGAATTACACGACAATTATATGTTATTTTACAAATACAGTAGAAGAAAACGACATTATAATCAAATTTCAATAGATTTTGATAGACCAGATGCTATATATTCAATCAATGGTCTGGAATGTGATGGAGAGATGTTTTGTATTTCTGTTTCAAAAAATGGTAAAAAAAAATTTTATATTAAAACACCCCATAAAACAGGTGTCACACTTTTATTTCCTCTATTAGAGGCTTGTTTAAATACGAATACTCCGACCAGAGAATGTCCTTTCCCTGTTTGATTGATGATGGCATAAATCATTTTCATCCATTTCATCATCACTTGAATCCTCATCACTAGAATCATCATCACTAAATCCCTCAAGTTCAGGCATTGAACCAATATCACTATCTGAGTATTCATCGTCGTCCGAAATTAAACGTGGCATAGAAGTATCTGAGTCATAATTTGTATCTTGAGCATTTTCTCTCTCTGTGGCAGCTTCTTCAGCTAATTCATTAACAAAATCATCGAAATCAATGACTCTACGAACACCTCTCACGGTTACATTAGATGTGTCAGAAGGCCCGACATCTTCATCCTGACTAATATAACTAATTACAGAGTCATTGGTAATGTCAAGCAAATTTACTTCATTTTCATCCTGAATTTCCTGAGCCCCAATTTGCATTTCTCCCTCAAGAAGCTGCTTATAGTGCTGGATAAATTTTTTTTGATCTTCGACCTCCAACATATTAAACCCCAAATCTATTTGATTTTCATCACAGACACCATAAAACCAATCAACTACCCCGTTCATATTTGAAAAGTCGAATATATCTTTTATAGCTACAAACCAATCATAAATTTTTTTCTGGTGACTACTGGATGGAACGGATACGTTGAATCTGTCCCTCTCATCATAAACGGTGTCACAATTGCCATACATTTCGTGCATCCAGAAGTATACAATTTCGATAAATTCACGATAGCTATGTGAATTATTTTCATCCATATCATAAGCGTTGCACAAAGCAAGAAGAGCCTGAGGATAGTAGCATGGCATTTTGTTTTTTTATTAGTAAATATAGTCTGTTGTTGTTATATTAATTTCATAATATTTTTTTTAGTTCAATTTTATGAAAATAAGTATTGTAAAATATTAATATATATAAATTGATTTTAAGAAAAGGTATTATATTAAATTAATAATGTCCCTTGCTACGGAGAAAAAGCTAATTTCGAAAAACTATTATCCTCTTGTAAATACAACAAGTGAAATGACATATGTAAAAAAATTCGATGAATGCACTCAGTATACAATAAAAAAAAGGAATAGTAAATATATTGTAACATTTCCTATAGCCGGTTCATCTTCTAGCTATACCACACAGTTTGCTGATTATGAACTAGCATCAAAATATCTATACGATATTGTAGATGAGATTGTAGTATAAATCCAAAATAAAAATAAAAAGGACTTTATATACAGGTTGCCTTGTTATTTTTATTTTTTTTATTTTTTTTTATTTTTTATTTGTTTTTGTTTTTTTTTGATTTTTATGTTATGTGCAAGATATAACGCCTCCTGCTATATGGCTGCGCCTGATGGCGACTTACCAGGCTGAGTTATCAGCGGTGGGGCGACCAAATTGGTCCTTCTCCGGCTCCTGCTGAGGAAGCAGCTGTTCAGCCTGTTCTAGCTCTTCTTCCAGCTTCTCGATTTGCTCCTCGAGGTCGTCGGTATCGCAGGCGTCAGCCCAGTTGGTCGATTGCTCCTGAGCGCTAAGCTCCTGTTGCGCCTCCTCGAGCTCAGCCTTAATGACCGAGATGGAGCGAGATGCTGTCACCTTCTTAGGGCGAAGTTCCTCATCGCACTGAAGTGCCATATCGTAAGAGTTCACCGATGTGGTGCGCTCACGGAGCTTGCGTGGCTTCCAGGCGTTAGCGCTACGCTTCATCGGCTGGTCCTGAAGAATGTCCATCTTATGCGAGAACTCGTTGGTAGGACTTCCCTTGATGTAGGTGCGCTCCTCACTGGCAGGCGGCTTCATCAGCATCTCAGCGTTGTCGTGCTGGAATGTGACGCGCTTAGGCTTGCTCCAGCGCTGAGGCTTGGTAGTGGTAGCTACCTGAGCGATGGCGGCGGCACCATTGCCCCAGACGCCAGTAGGCTTGACAGCCTGAGCAGGAGCAGGACCGCAGACCATTACGGTCTCCTCGTCATCGCTCTCGCTGTCCGAGCAGAAGGCAGCGAAGGTGCTGCCTACAGCGGCAGTTTTCTTTGCCTTTTTGACAACCGGTTGGCACTTGATGGGCATACGAATGCTAGTGCGTCCGTAGTTCATCGTGAGGAAGGTCTCACCCCCCTCTTGCTGGGAAGCCTCTACCTGAGCCCTGAGCCTGTCCTCAGCCTTGCGCTTCTTGAGGTTGGCTTTCTGCTGCTTCTCGTAAGAAGCCTGGCGACGCGCCTTCTCTGCCAGCTTCGGGCAGTGAGCCTTTGTGTGACCCAGCTCGTGGCAGTAGCGGCACTCAGTGCTGAGTAGCGTAGGGCAGACAACCTTGCCGTTGGGCTTATCCCGGACGAAGTGCGAGGTGTAAACACTCTGAGGCTTTCCAGCCTTTTTGCAGACCTTGCAGAAGGGAGTGCGGGTGCGCTGCTGACGAGAAGAAGAACGGACGGTGAAGCGCGACATTTTCTCGGTGGTTTGTGTTGTAATCGGGTGTGTTTTAAGTTTTTAGTTCTAGTTGGTTGGTTGGGGATGCTCTACTCAAAAAATAAAAAAAGTACTTCAATTTTCTAAAACACTTTTTCACTTTTTTAATTTTTTTTTTTACTTTTTTGAAAATTGAAGTACTTTTCAAAATTTTTTTGTAACGAATCCCCAAACAAAAATTAATCAAAAAATCAAAAAAAAAATAAATAAAAAAAAAACAAAAACAAAAAACCAAAACAAAACTCTACCGAGAAATCAGCATTTAATTCGATAAAAATGGCATATCAACCTACTGTAGATCAAACCTGGGAGGCGAAAGATTCTTGCAATTGTCCCCGTTGTCAGCGCCACCGCAATGCACAAGATGTGACTACGGTGAGTATGGAGCGCTATCGGACATTCCTCGAGGAAGCGAAGCTAGACACCAAAAACCATCAGTTGGATGGAATGATGTGGGTGTTGTATCATGAGTTGTGTGAGAATCCAGCCTATGGCGTGCGAGGAGGTATTATCGCGGACGAAATGGGTTTAGGTAAAACAATCCTGATGCTGGGAGCTACTATTGCCAACTTCAAGAGGCGCACTCTCATCGTTGTGCCACCTGCTCTGCTATCACAGTGGGAGAAGGTGATCAAGAAATTTGGCTTAGGTCTTATTAGCCACACACTGGTATATCACGGCTATCGTGCGAAAAAGGCAACTGAAGCTGAGCTGAAAGCTGCCTATATTGTCCTAACAACATACGGAATGATTGCACTGAGGAAAAAGCCATCTAGATTGAGTACACTACAATGGGATCGCATCATCTATGATGAGGCGCATCATATGCGAACTCCAAAAACCGCCCTCTATCGCGGGGCTAGACAGTTGAAAAGTCCTATTCACTGGCTTGTTACAGGAACTCCAATCCAGAACAAGGTGAACGACCTCAACGCCCTATGCACCATTATGGGGCTAGGGAAAGCCTTCGAGAATCAGGTGACAGATGCGAAGAAAATCCTCGATTATCACCTGATGAGACGCACTAAGAAAAGCGTGGGAATCCAACTTCCACCAGTTACAGTGCACGATGTTACGGTGAAATGGCAGGGTATAAATGAGGCTATTGTTGCTGCTCAAATTCACTCTCACTTATCGTTCTCAGAGGTCACTACGGCAAATGTGGACCAGATCATCTCCTATCTAAACAGGAGTCCACTTCCTATGCTGACGCGTGCCAGACAGACCTGCATTTTGCCAGGTCTTCTAGAAAGTGCATTCAACAAGATGAGATTCCGTGGCGAAATCCCGGAAGACATTGCGCTGCGTGATATCACAACAGCTAGTAAACTTACTACCATCCTCAAGACGTTGAGTGACCGTTCCAACAAAAAAGGAAATATCATTACTAGCAGACGCAAACTAGTATTCTGTCACTACCGCGAGGAAATTGATGCGCTTGCAATGGCACTGAAACAGATGAACATCACTGTGGAGGTGATAGACGGACGCACCAAAAAACGCACTAAGAAAAGATGCCTAGAGTATGCGCCCGATGCCAGCGCAATGCGTAGCGTGTGTAAAGCATGGAATCATACCTTGAATGAAGATATCTGGTCAATAGTGGATAGTTATCTGGCGCCAGAGGTTATGCTGTTACAAATCCAGACAGCCTGTGAAGGACTAAATCTCCAACATTTTCAGGAGATATATTTCAGCAGTCCACATTGGAATCCTGCTATAGAGGATCAGGCGATAGCCAGAGCTCATCGTATTGGTCAAAACCGCCCGGTAGATGTCTTCCATTTTGTGATGGAAGGATTCGGTGATGATACGCACTCATTAGATCAGTATAGCCGCTTAGTTCAAAAAGTCAAGCGAGAGCTTGCTTCCAAATTCATAAACT
>Ga0115011_10002984_pt1 | contig 11628 bp, 11 predicted proteins | sample TroAtlMetagenome_2_FD_88705 | JGI IMG/M metagenome (GOLD analysis project Ga0115011, IMG submission 88705) | Marine eukaryotic phytoplankton communities from Atlantic Ocean - Tropical Atlantic ANT8 Metagenome | ecosystem: Environmental > Aquatic > Marine > Oceanic | place: Tropical Atlantic... | reverse complement strand
TGTGTCTCTTGGTCTAAATTACGATAAGGGTTTTCAAAAACCCAGCCATCTTCAGACTCATCACCATTGGTAATTTTTTGCATTTCAGAGCTGTCAGCGCCTTGTGGCGTCACGTTGCCATGTGCAGCTAACTTGTTCGCCGTCAAGGCTAGAAAAAGCGTTGTAATTAATAGAGATACTTTTACTTTCATCATTCATACATCCTCAAAAGCCGATGAAAAAATTATACTTAATGTGATAATTGGGGTAACTCTACTTTGGTTTTGAAAGGCTCCTCCTTTGGGAGGATAAAGGGGAAATCAAACATAAAAAAAGCCGATACCTTCGACAGTACCGGCCTCAATTGTATTTATGAACTATTAGTTTTTGGCTACCTGCTCGTAGCGTTTGGGCAATTTAAATGTCCATACCGTGCCACCTTGGTTAAGGTGTTTAACCCGCTTAGCGACTTCACCGCCCCATAGAGGTACTGCGCCGCCCCAGCCAGATAACACAGACACATATTGCTCGCCTTCCATCTCCCAAGTTACAGGTGAACCTACAATGCCTGAGCCTGTTTGGAACTTATAAACCATCTCGCCGGTTTTGTCGTCAAAGGCCATTAAGTAGCCTTCCGGGTTGCCGGTCCAGACTAACCCGCCGCCGGTGGTCATTACACCACCCCACAGTGGCGCAAAGTTATTATAGCGCCACACTTCTTTGCCCGTTTTAGGGTCAATGGCACGAAGCACACCAATAAAATCTTCATTAACTGATTTAATCGTAAAGCCAGCTCCTAGGTAAGCAGCGCCTTTTTTATACGAGGTGGTCTCGTTCCAAATATCCATTTCCCATTCATTGGAAGGTACATAAAACAAACCAGTATCAGGTGAATACGCCATTGGCATCCAGTTTTTCCCACCTAAGAATGCAGGCCGAGCAACAACCTGAGCACCTTTCTTACCATCATCAGATAATGATGGGTTACCTGGACGAACATCTTCAATATAAAGTGGTCGGCCGTTTTCATCTAACCCTTTAGCCCACGTTAATTTATCTACAAATGGAAAGCCACGGATGAAATCACCATCTTCACGGTTCAACACGTAAAAGAAGCCGTTTCTATCCGCGGTTGCAGCGGCTTTCACCGTTTTACCTGACTCTTCGTAATCAAACGCGATAAGCTCGTTTACGCCATCGAAGTCCCAACCATCGTGAGGCGTGGTTTGAAAGTGCCACACAATTTTGCCAGTCTTAGGGTCAATCGCTAAGCGAGAGGATGAGAAATAATTGTCTCCCGGACGAAGATGAGAATTCCAAGGAGACGGGTTACCTGTGCCAAAGAACAACAACCCGGTGTCAGCATCGTACGTGCCACCTAGCCAGGTTGCCGCTCCGCCTGTTTTCCATAAATCAGCTGGCCATGTTTCACCCGGCGCACCACCAGAAATACCATTCTCGGTTTTTTTACCGTCCTTCCACATATAGCCCATGTGGCCTTCAACGGTAGGTCTAACCCAAATTTGTTTGCCAGTCTTAGCGTCATAAGCGTATACCTTACCCACAACACCAAACTCGCCGCCCGAATTCCCTGTGATCACCATGCCATCAATAATAATAGGCGCAGCAGTAATAGAGTAACCGGCTTTATAGTCTTCTACTTTTTTCTTCCAAACGGTTTTGCCCGTGTCTTTATCAAGGGCTACCAGTTTGGCATCTAGTGTGCCGAATATAACCAAGTTATCATACAAGGCAACGCCACGATTAATAACATCACAACAAGGCATAATGCCATCGGGCAAACGGGCTTCGTACTGCCATAGTTCTTCGCCAGTCATAGCATCAATAGCCCAGACTCGAGAGTAAGAACCTGTGACATACATAACGCCATCTTTCACCATAGGCTGAGACTCTTGGCCTCGCTGCTTTTCGCCGCCGAGTGAAAATGCCCAGACTGGTCGAATTTCTTCGATGGTATCTTTATTAATCGCAGACAATGGGCTGTATCGCTGTGCGCGTAGCCCCATGCCATAGGATACGATATCGTCAGTAGTGGCTTGATCATTTTGTATATCTTTGTCGGTCACGTTAGCTTGAGCGGGGGAAATTGCCCCAGCACAAACCAATAAAGCTAAGGCAATTCTTTTTAATGGTAATGATTTATTCATAACGTTTCCTAATTGCGTATTGGCCATGAATGGATCTGACATGCAGACTATTCGATAGAATTAGAATAGCGGTGCACAATGGTCGTGCCTATGGAACGGCTGAGTGAATTGTCCCCTCCTTTAGTAGGAGGAATTAACAGGAAGCATGCCCAAAATATTTAAGCAATTGGAAAAGCTTGAGCAACTAGGGCTCTACTGCATAGTAAGCAGGCATTTCATAAGTGGCATGATACTGACTAAAAATGTGCGCCATTTTTCCGGTCTGTACCATCTCGGTGATCACATCACCAACTTCATACGCTAGGGTTCGGTAGTCGTTATGTACTGCAATACCTAAGTCCCACTTCTGCTTCCCTATCAAGGGGAACGCATTACTAGCAAGCTGAAATTTTGCGTTATCAACAAATTGGGACAAATAACTGATTTGTGTTCGAAGCCCCATTACCGCATCAACATCCCCTTTTTTCATGGCACCAATGGCGAGTTCGTTGCTGGTATATTGCGTTGTGTTCTCTCTTAACCTCCCGCCAAAGGCAGAGGTGAGGTAAAAATGAGGAATACTGTCAATTTCAGCGCCAATCTTGTGGTATTGAAACATCGCCATGGTCTCTACCTCTGGCAATTGCTCAGTATTGTGAATTATCTGCCAGCTTTCTTGGTGGTAGGGAGCAAACATATGAACTAATTCATTGGCCAACAAGCCTATATCGTCTCGTTTTTGGGAAAATGAACGGTCGTAAGGAGCACGCATCATCAAATCAGCTTTTACTTTGTGAATGATGTGGCCCTTCCACAAAAAGTTGCGGAAATCATCTTCAGTTGTCTCTCCTGGCGTCATCCAAGTTAAGATAAGTTCCACGTTTAGCTTAGCTGCAATTTCTTTAGCAATATCGACATCTATTCCCCTAGCGGTATCAGCGTCTAAATATGAATAAGGAGGGTAATCGTTGTAAACCGCTATATTGATGTACTTGCTTTCGATAATGTCATCAAAAGACCGAGCGGCGACGTTCGCACTCCACCAGCAAAGTAAAATTAAAGGAAAAAATAAGGTAATTCGAAAACCTGACACTTTGAAAACTCTGTTTACGCTAGGTGCTTTTTATACTAATGCGCAGTTGGGTATTCTCGAATGATACTTTAGCGCCATAGCATTCCTCCTTTAGGAGGATGTTATTCGGGAATAATGCCATATACCCTTTTTGTATCTCGACTGACAAAAGGCACACTTTCAAATAAGAAGTGTGAATAGAAGTGTGAATAAAGCCCTTCGCTGGTTTATGAAAAAAGCAAAAGTATGGATAGGAATATCAACCTTACTGCTAAGCGTATCAGCCTTGCATGCTCATGTTCATGCCCAAATCCAGTCTGGAAGCAAATATAAAGGGCAAGCTGAAGCTCAGCAAAACACTACGAACATGGTCTATCTTAAGCTGAAACGCCCTACGCCCGCGGGCACGCCTTCGTATTTAATTAGCCCTACTGACGAAGGAATTGCGGGTGCCGAAATTGGTATTGAAGATGCCAATATTACGGGAAAGTTTTTAGGCTACTCGTTGACGCTTGCCCACATAAATGCTTTAGATTCAGCCGCTACCGACGCTATTACCCATGCCCCCGTGGTGCTTATCGATAGCCCAGATGCTCAATATCAAGAAGCCGTTCGTTCAGTGGTGTCGATTAATCCCAGCGCATTGGTTGTGAATGTAGCCAGTGGTAAGGATACATTTCGCCGCATGCACTGCGAGCTTAACGTCTTACACACCTACCCTAGCTACCAAATGAAAACCGATGCGCTTGGTCAGTGGCTTAGAACTAAGCGTTTGAGCTCGGTGCTTACCTTGCGCGGCGCTCATGAAAGCGATGAGGCTTACTTAGACGCATTTTTACGTACCGCGAAGAAATTTAAATTAAATATTGTTGAAAAGAAAACATGGCAGGCAAGCTTCGACTTACGTCGCTCTGCTTTTTCTGAAATCCCCCTTTTCACTCGAACTAAGAAACCTTACGACGCTATTTTTGCTGCCGACACCCAAAGTCAGTATGCCTACAGCTTACCGTTTAATACCCACCTTATTGTGCCCATTATGGGTTCGGCAGGTTTGAAACCATTAGGGTGGCATTTTACTCATGAGCAATGGGGCGCAAGACAGCTTCAGAATCGCTTTAAAGACAAGTTTTCACGCACTATGAATGAAGTAGACTTTGCTGCTTATGCCGCCATTATTGCTATATCGACCGCTTTGCAGCGAAGTGATAGCAGTGATTTTAAAAATAATGACTCTCAAATGCATGAGTCTGTTACAGGTACACGATTATTTAACGCATTAGTAGAGGGTCAACTGAGTATTGCGGCGTATAAAGGTAGGCAATTAACTTTCAGAAAAGGCACTCGACAACTTCGCCAGCCTATGGCGCTAGCACACGAAGAAGCGCTTGTGACCCACGCTCCCCTGTCTGGTTTTTTACACCAACTCGATGAATTAGACACCCTAGGTGATGCCACCACTACTTGTAAGGACGCCCTATGAGAACGCGATTTTTAGTCACTGGTATTTCGTTACTAAGTTTGTGGGTCACCAGCCTGAGTGTCAGCGCTATGCCACGGGCGTATGTAACTAATGAAAAAGACAATACCCTATCAGTTATTGATATGAATACATTTGAAGTGACTGATACATTAGACATTGGCGAGCGTCCAAGGGGCTTTATTTTAAGTGCCGATCAATCGCATGCTTATATTTGCGCCTCAGATTCAGATCGCATTCAAATTATCGATTTAGACACCCATACCATCGTAGGCGACTTACCGTCAGGTGAAGACCCTGAAACTATAGCCCTTCATCCCAATGGCACTACCATTTACACCGCCAATGAAGACGATGCCCTGCTCACCGTTATCGATATTCCCTCCAGTCAGGTAATTGCACAAATAGATGTAGGGGTTGAGCCCGAAGGGTTAGCGGTAAGCCATGACGGCCGTATGATGGTGGTTACTTCAGAAACAACAAACATGGTGCACTGGATAGACACCAACACCCACGAGAACATTGCCAATAGCTTAGTGGATGCTCGCCCACGTGACGCCCACTTCACCGCCGACGATAAACATCTTTGGGTAAGCTCTGAAATTGGCGGCACAGTCACCATATTTGATACTCAAACCAAGCAAAAAGCACATACCTTGTCTTTTGATGTAAAAGGCGTGTACCGCGACAAGATACAACCCGTGGGGATATTGTTGATGCGAGACTCCCCCTACGCGTTTGTTGCCCTTGGCCCTGCAAACCGTGTTGCCGTGGTAAACACCAATACGTTTGAAATAGAAAAATACATAGTGGTAGGTAGACGTGTGTGGCAATTAGCGTTTAACCAAGACCAATCATTATTACTCACTACAAACGGAGTAAGCGGTGACGTGTCGGTAATTAATACTGAAACGCTCAATGTTGAAAAGACGGTTAAGGTGGGGCGTTACCCATGGGGAATTGCCGTTAAATGGAAATAGATATTCAGGGGGTTAGCCACACTTACGGTAAAGTGATAGCCCTTGATGACATTTCACTTACCTTAAAACCGGGTTTTAATATTTTACTTGGTCCTAATGGCGCAGGTAAGAGCAGCCTATTTGGGTTGCTCACAGGGTTACAACGGATTGGCCGTGGCAATATCCTATTTAATGGCAGTACTATAACGCATAACCGTGCGCCAATAATGAAACAGCTTGGCGTGGTATTTCAACAAAGCACCTTAGATATCGACCTTACCGTAAAGCAGAACCTAGCCTACTTTGCATCCCTCCATGGGCTGGCTCCAGATAAGTCAATTCTACGCATTAGTGACTTATTAAACGAACTTGATCTTAGCGACCGTCTGAATACTAAAATCCGACATTTAAATGGTGGTCACCGCCGTCGTGTTGAGTTGGCAAGATGCCTTATTCACCAACCCAGCACCTTGTTACTCGATGAACCCACTGTAGGGTTAGATATTGTCTCTCGGCAGTTAATTCATTCGGTGGTTCATGACCTAGCAGTGAAACAAGGCGTAACTGTGTTATGGGCTACCCATCTATTTGAAGAGGTATCGCTAACTGATCCCCTTGCCATATTGTTAAATGGCCGACTAGTAGAACGAGATATTTGCTCGGCATTGCTTGCTAAGCATCAGGCCCTAGATATTCATCAGCTTTGGGAGGTACTCACTCGTGCAGCATAATATCAATACCTACTGTAAGTACGAAAAAGCTACGCAGGCTAAAGCCCAGGACCTGCCATGATGTACTGGCGCTGTTTTGTGGGTGTTTTAAATCGTGAAATGCTGAAGTTTTGGCAACAGCGCTCGCGATTATTAAGTGCCTTAGTTCGCCCCTTGTTATGGCTATTTGTATTTGCGGCTGGTTTCCGTTCGGCGCTAGGGCTTTCTATGATCCCGCCCTACGAGACTTACATTCTTTATGAGGAATACATTGTGCCGGGTTTAGCCGCCATGATTATCCTTTTCAATAGTATGCAGAGTTCGTTATCTATGGTTTACGATAGAGAAATGGGCAGCATGAAGGTACTGCTAATGAGCCCAGTGCCCCGATCATTTTTGTTATGCAGTAAGTTAGTAGCCAATACACTGGTTTCAGCAATACAGGTTTATTTATTCTTTTGCTTTGCGTTACTTGTTGACGTGCAGTTACCCTTAATGGGTTATGTCTACGCGCTGCCCATCATTGCAATACTGTCGATTTTTCTTGGCGCGCTAGGCTTATTACTGGCCAACTCGATTAAGCAATTAGAGAACTTTGCTGGTGTCATGAACTTCGTTATCTTTCCTATGTTTTTCCTTTCGAGCGCACTTTACCCGTTGTGGAAAATGCAAGAAGCAAGTGAGTGGTTATATCAAGTATGCGCCTTCAATCCGTTTACCAGCGGCGTTGAACTGCTGCGCTTCGGGTTATATGAAAAGCTTGCAACAAAAGAGCTTATGATTGTCTCCATGCTTACCCTTATTACCTTTACCCTGGCAGTAAGAAGCTTTAGGCCAAAACCGGCTACTGCTGGCTTTGGAAAAAAGAGCCTCGGAAAGAACAGCGCATAAAAAAGTCCTGACCAACAAGGCCGCTTATGACAAACACGACACACATGACAAACGTAACATTAGTACCCGAGTGCAACTTGCACGACATAGACGCAGATTGCGTGATTTGGCTTTGCTCGTCGGCAGATATAAACCCCACCATTAGCAACCTCCCCAAGAGCACGCAAACTTTTATTCAGCAGGTATTTGTTGATGAAGCGTTTATAGGCGCTAAGGGGCAAAGCATTTTATTGCATCGACCTGTAGGGGCGGCTGCAAAACGATGGCTTATATGGGGAGTGGGTGCTCTAGAGGAAAACCTCAATATTAGTTTTGATCATCCCTCGGCTTCTCATGGCACTCGCAAACTATTTATTGATATGTTTAAGTACGCCCTTTCGTTAAAAGCGGCAACGATCACTTTGGTGCTACCTTGCCGTGCTGTTTCTCGCAGTTTGCAAGAAGCAAGTAAACAGAGTAAGCAAGAAATAACATTTGTTAGCCAGTTATTGCGAGCATTTCACTTTTGTTATTACCAGTTTGCAGGATATAAATCGGCCCCCTGCTTAGCGGCGAAGAAAGTGACACGCTTAAATATACAAGTATCATCAACAGACATGGCAGCTGGCTTAGTTTTAGATAGGGTTTCAGATAGCACGTTAGATGAAGTGTCAGGCGAGGCTCTTAGTGCGGACTCAGCGTTAGCATCGGGCGACATTTCAGATGAATTACTAGCCTGCATTAATTATGAAGCAGCACTGGCACAAGGTATGGAATTAGCGCGAGATTTATCTCACATGCCAGCGAATTTATGTACCCCCGTGTATTTGGCTGAACAAGCTAAAATACTCGCTAACACCTACTCTCAAGTTACCACTAAGATAATCAATCAAGATGCGTTAGAAGCACTGGGCATGAATGCGTATTTAGCGGTTAATCGCGCGTCGGCATTCCCTGCGTCTATGCCGGTAATTCATTATTCAGGTAATTACTCTGAAAATGCCGAGAGTAGTGACAGTGCCTATAGCGGTAATAATGCCCATAGCGGTAATAATGCCCATAGCGGTGAAAACGACGATAGCATTACCGACAAAGGCAACAGCAGAAACACCAAGCCAATAGTCTTAATAGGTAAAGGTGTAACGTTTGATTCTGGTGGCATCACCCTAAAACGCGGTGGTGACATGCATCACATGATTTACGACATGGCAGGTGCAGCTTGCGTACTTGGTGTAATAAAAGCAGCTGCCGAGTTAGGCTTGAATATTAATATCATTGGAATATTGGCTACCGCTGAAAACAGCATTGGCGGCAACGCCTACCGGCCCGGTGATATTATTACTACCCACTCCAAACAAACTGTTGAAGTTATAAGCACTGACGCTGAAGGGCGCATGCTAATGTGTGACGCACTAAGTTACAGCGAACGGTTTTCCCCTCACTCTGTCATAGATATCGCCACCCTAACCGGCGCTGCCATTACCGCGTTAGGGCACACGTGCAGCGGTGTAATGAGCAACTCTCGTTCGCTAGAACAAGCGCTAGTTAAAGCCGGAGAGCAAAGCCACGACCCAATATGGCCCTTTCCGCTGTGGCCTGAATATCAAGACGCTATAGCCTCTTCCCATGCGGATATGACTAACGCAGGGAAAAACTCTCCGGGTATGATTACCGCAGGTTGCTTTTTATCTCGCTTTGCTCAGAGTTTTCCTTGGGCTCATATGGACGTGGCTGGTACCGCATTTAAATATGGTACTTCTAATTCGGCCACCGGCCGCCCCATCCCACTTCTATTGGCCTATTTGCAACGCTTAGCCACTACCCGAAAATCATCATGATTCATGGTAATTCTCCTCCTTTAGAAGGATATCTGTTAACAGATAATCAACATATACTCATATTGAACTCATCCAAAAGACAGAGGAAATGACAATGTGGACTAAACCTCAATACACTGAAATGCGCCTAGGTTTTGAAGTAACGCTATATATCAGCAACCGCTAAACCAAAGCCATTGTGATAAGTAATCAAAAGGCTGCTATTGCAGCCTTTTTCAATTACCCAAGGAGTAGTTATGCAGGTATTGATTCTTGGCGCAGGCGCAGGTGGCGGTTTTCCTCAGTGGAATTGTCATTGCGAGAATTGCAAAGGCGCACGTCAGCAAACTATTAAGACAATCCCACGTACTCAATCGAGCATTGCGGTTAGTGTAGATGGTAACAAATGGGTACTCATTAACGCCTCGCCCGATTTACGGGAGCAAATCAATAGCCACCCGCAACTTTGGCCTGAAGAGCACGTTGCCCGAGGCACACGTATTTCATCTATAGTGCTAACCGACAGCCAAATAGACCATACCACCGGCTTGCTTACCTTAAGAGAAGGCCTGCCACTCCCTGTTTATTGCACCGATGTGGTAAAAGAAGACTTAACCACCAGCTTTCCTTTGTTTACTGTGCTGAAACACTGGCACGGTGGCCTTCATCAACGCTCAATTAGTACTGACTTTAACCATACCTTTGTGCCTGAAGGCGCGGATGGACTTTTATTCCAACCTGTAGTGCTAGAGTCGAACGCGCCGCCCTATTCTACTTACCGCGATAACATTGTCCCGGGCAACAACATTGGCCTTAAAATTACCGACACCCAAACAGGACATGTGTTGTTTTACGCACCAGGATGCATGCAAGCCAATGACACGGTAAAGCAGGTTATGGCCAACGCTGAGTGCGTTCTTTTCGATGGCACCTTATGGGTGAACGAGGAAATGATTGAGTATGGCTTTAGCCAAAAACTCGGTACCCAAATGGGGCACATGCCAGTAAATGGTGAAAATGGCGCCATTGCGCTGCTTAATCGCTTCAACGTTAAGCGCAAAGTGCTGATTCATATTAACAACACTAATCCCGTGCTGAATGAAGATTCATCAGCCTTCCATGCCTTACAAGAGCAGAATATAGAGTTGGCCTACGATGGCATGCAAATAGAGGTGTAACATGTTGAAACCTGCATGGACTAAAGAAGAATTCGAACAACAACTACGCGCTAAAGGCGCTTACTACCATATTCATCACCCCTTCCATAAACGAATGAATGCAGGACATTGCAGCAAAGAAGAAATACAAGGATGGGTGGCAAACAGGCTGTATTATCAAATGGCTATTCCGGTTAAAGACGCCGCCATATTAGCAAACTGTGAAGACCAAGAAGTAAGACGCACGTGGATCCAACGGCTTATCGACCATGACGGCCGTGAAGGTGATACCAGTTTAGGTGGTATTGAAGCTTGGCTTCGCTTATGAGAAGCCGTAGGGCTTAACCGCGATGAATTACTTGATGAATCTCACATATTGCCCGGTGTTAAATTTGCGGTAAACGCCTATGTGAATTTTGCACGCCGCGCATCGTGGCAAGAAGCCGCGTGTTCGTCTCTAACCGAAATGTTCGCCCCTGAAATACACCAAAGCCGACTTGATACCTGGCCTACCCATTACACGTGGATAAACCAAGAAGGATTTACCTATTTTCAAATGCGTTTAGGGCAAGCAAGACGCGATGTAGAACACGGGCTTCAAATAACCCTCGAGCACTTTGTTACCCGCGAGCAGCAAGAGCGTGCATTGAACATTCTTCAATTTAAAATAGATATTCTGTGGAGCATTGCCGACGCCATCTGTTTTGCCTACGAATATGGCAGAAAACCTTTCGATGGCATTGCAGATCAACAAATTTGCCATACAGGGAGATTCTAATGACAAGCATAATAAAAACCCCATCGATGAACCCCTTGTTTCGCTTACAATACGAAAAAGTGCAAGATGGTTATGTGCTTCTCTTTCCCGAAGGCATGATTAAATTAAACCCATCGGCGTCGGAAATTTTAACCCTTGTTGATGGTGTGCGCACCACTGATGATATTGCAGTAGCACTTAGAAAAGCATTCCCCGATGCACCTGAAGATTTAGAAGATGACGTAGCCACTTTTCTACAACACGCTGAAGAGAAAAAGTGGGTGGTTTATGACTAACCAGGCATCGCAAGCTACTAAGTCTTCACAAGCTACCAAGGCTTCACAACCTGCCAAAGCTACGACACCACCTTTATGGCTACTCGCTGAGTTAACCTATCAATGTCCGCTACATTGCCCCTATTGTTCTAACCCCGTGAATATGGAAGAAACCTTTAACGAACTCAGCACTTCTCAATGGAAAAAGGTATTTAGAGAAGCCAGGGAAATGGGTGCGGTTCAGTTAGGTTTTTCTGGCGGAGAACCCTTATTAAGAAAAGACTTAGAAGAGTTGGTAGCCTATGCCCGCGAACTTGGCTTTTACACCAACTTGATCACCTCTGGCATAGGCATGACAGAAAAGCGCATCGCCAAATTAAAAGACGCGGGGCTTGATCATATTCAGCT
>Ga0115011_10002983_pt1 | contig 11630 bp, 7 predicted proteins | sample TroAtlMetagenome_2_FD_88705 | JGI IMG/M metagenome (GOLD analysis project Ga0115011, IMG submission 88705) | Marine eukaryotic phytoplankton communities from Atlantic Ocean - Tropical Atlantic ANT8 Metagenome | ecosystem: Environmental > Aquatic > Marine > Oceanic | place: Tropical Atlantic... | reverse complement strand
GAGCTTGGTCGATGTACGCGATGTCGCAGCCGTATTGCCCACGCTCATGGAGAAGGGAGAGCCCGGCGTTGGCTATCTCTTGGGAGCGGTTAATTTCGAGATTCGGGACTTCTTGCTCGGACTCGAACAGGTGAGTGGGGTCCGTGCCCCGTCCTTTACCCTGCCCAAGCGGCTGGTGGACCGGGCCCACGGCGTGTTCAAGGCCATCTCGAGCATGAGCGCATTCGGTGGTCTCGAGGCTCAGACCTTCGAGATGGGCTGCGAGTATTGGTACATCGACTCCTCTCGCGCCGTGGATGAACTGAATTTCACGCCTCGTAATTGGCTGGATACGCTCTCCGACACGGTCACCGATATCCGCGGGATTGGCGTCCGCCACTAGACCCTCATCGGCGGTGCAACGGCGTGCACTTGCCGCCTTACCCTCCCACCCCCTATCGTCATGCACACGAAGACGGACATGGACGCTGGGAGGGTGGTATGGGCACCTCGAATTGGAATTGGGTGTGTGTTGCGTTAACCGCTGCGCTGAGTTTTGGGTGTACCCCGGAAGGTGGAGACGGGGGAGGGAGTGATCCCGGCGCTGACGGGACCGGTGGCGCAGCACCCGCGCCCTTGCCCGCCGAACTCGATGGGCTGGAGTCCATCACGGTGGACATTCAGGGCTGGGAACCCCTCATTCCGGACAAACCTGCTCAATTTCGGGCCACCGGTCACTTCGCCGATGGCACGACGCGAAACATCTCTCAGGACGTCAATTGGGGAAGCTCGAACACAGAGGTGGCCGACTTCGAGGCCTATATGCGGCACAGTGGGGCTGCCATTACCGGTGACGGGAAAGTGACCATCACCGCCAACGCGGGGCCGGTCACCGGCGAGTTGTCGACGTGTACTTATCCCAAATCCAATAGTTTCTACCGGCTCTCTCCGATTCGGCAGAACGGGGCAGCAGACTGCCCGTGTGATCTCAAGGGGCCCATCCCGTACGTCTACTGGGAGAATGCCTATCATCCAGGCGGCGAGAGCGGCCCTCTACGCTTTGCCGATCTGCACTGTGACGAGGACGTGAGCATCATGATTTTCGTGGTGGGGACCGTCTGGTGTGGTGCGTGTACGTCCTATGCAATGCGGATTGCCGAGATTTCCGACGAAATCGAGGCCGCCGGGGGTCGAATCGTATTCATCGAGTTGGAGAATGGGGAACGGCAACTGGCGACCTCGGAAGATGCTCAGCGGCACCTCCGAAATTATATCGGTGAAGATGTAGGCATCCGGGTCGGTGATGCAGACACGTTTCCTCAAACGACCCCTGGAATGGGCGGCCTCATCCGGGGCTCTCGGGTGGCCACCGGATATCCCACTGTGGTCATTGTTCGACGGCGCGACATGCAGGTGATCGCTGACAGCTCCACGGGTGCCCGCAGTCTGGATCTCGTGGCTGTCGCCAAGGACCCGGAGCGCGATTGGACCAAGCCGCCCCCTCCCATGATCGAGAGCAATTGCGGTGGTCAAGAGGAAGACAGCGAGCCCAATAATACGCCCGCGATGGCGGCAGACCTCGTCCCGGGCACGATTTTGGGGGGGATATGTGATGCTGAACCCGATTTTTATCAAATCGGCTCCCAGGGTGCCTGGCGCTTCTCTGTGGCGTTCGAAAACAGTGTGGGGAATCTCGATGCCGTGCTCTGGGATCCGGAGACGGACAGCCCGATCCGCGATGCTGGCGGTGAGCTGGTGGGCAGCTTCACCAACGACAATCTCGAGAGCTTCGAACATAGCGGGCCGGCCGTAGTGGGTGTCTTTGGCTCTCAGTACGCCAGCGCGCCCTACACCCTCACCTTCGAAGAACTATAGTCCGTTTCCAAGACGTGGCCTCATCTTGCCTCGGCGGCGATGAGGACCACTCTGACCGATGGGCCGCTACTGCTCATATCTTGAGCGATCCCCACCCCAAAACGCGCAAACTCGCCCTTGACCACCGCTGCCGGCGGGTTGAACTGCTCCAGCGTTGCGAGCTGCCCCGTCCAGACGGTCGTTCGCGCTCCAATGCCGATCTCTCGGACGGTCGACACAATCTCTTTGGGCGTATTGGATGGAATCTTTGCAGCCGCTCTAGCGATTCGGAAAAGGGTGGGGTCACGACGGACGACTGCATCACTGTCTCCGCTGGCTGATCGTGCGTCTCGGATTTGTTCGAGGAGCCCATATGCTGCCGCTTCGGGGTCATCGATGACCGGCGTGGGACGGGTGAATACCTCAGTGACGTACCACCCCCGTGAACCGTGAACGACGCCAATTCCGAGATGAGTAAACTCGGGGGAGAGGATGTTCTTCCGATGGCCTAGGCTCCACATCAAGCCTGCATGTGCGTCGAAGAGACTGCCGTTCAAAGCGACGTTTTCACCCCTGCTTACGCTCCGATATCCGGTGCTTTGGAGTCGGTTTGTCAAAAGACCCGTGGTCGGGGAGCGGTGCCCTACGAATTGGCCAGTCATCATGTCTGCACTGTGGGCCCGAGCAACGTCGGCCAGCGCCGAATCATGGGTCAGTGGCTGGCGTCCCGCCTCTAATCGCGAACGATTCACCAAGTCGAAGACGTATTCGGCGCCACTGGTGACTTTCGCCAAGGTGGGTGGCCAGGTGCTTTCGAAAATCGTGGGCACCGATGTATCGCCGTACAGCGTCAACTGAGTGAGGGGGACGGGGCCGTGAGGACCCTTTGCGAGAATCTCGATGACCCATTGACCCTTTTCGGTGGGCAACTGGATCGTAAATCGTCTGCCGTTCGAAGTGGTCACCAGGTCTCTAAAGTCGCCTGATAGACTCATGGCGATGGCTGTCGGGCTGTGATAGCCGGGCGAGAGTTGGCCGGTGAGAGCGTGCTTCACCCCCGGCGTGAAGGTGCGTGGCAGAGGGTCGATTCGCAGGGTTCGTTGAGCACTGAGCGCGACGATAACCCGTTGGGGAGGGTCTTCGGGGAGGACGTCTTCTCCCAGTCCCACGACATCACCGGTGGCCGACGATTCGGCCAAGAGGGTTTCGATGGGCCCGTTGCCTTGGGCGTTCGTGATGACCACCGATTGGCGAACACCCCAGTACGTCGCACCGGCCGACTCCAAGAGAAACCCCAATGCATTACTGGTAGCGAGGCGTCGATAATCACCATAAAAGACCGCCAACTCACGGGCGGCCGCACCTAGGCTGGCGTCATATTCGAGCGTTTTGGCCTGTGCCAGGCGGCGAAAGAGCGTGTCTTTTGTGGTGGGGCGTGACGGGCCATACCTTGACTGAGGGACATCGGACAAAGTGATGACTAAGGGGCTGCCGGGTGGTGCGGGCGGGAGAGACTCCGGCGGTTCAAAAGGTCCCTGGTAGAGCTTGTAGATGCCTTCCTCGACGACATCAGGGCCGAGAAAAATGGCAGCGACAGCAAGGACAACGCCAATACCAAGGACGATCGCGGAGAGAACCGTGAAGAGACGGCGGATGAGCATCACGAGTGCCTACGAGTGACCCACGGCGTCCAGCCCTCGATTTTCGAAGAGATCGAGTTGACCGCCAGCGTTCTCGGTTTGGAGCGCAAACGTGGATAGGCCGACCAATCGGATGGGTTCGGTGAGTTCGAATTCCCTCAGCAATTGGCGGGCCGCCGCCAGGAGGCGGGCGGGCTCACGTGTCGCCGAAGGCAATTGCACCTGTCGGGTCGTCAATCTAAACCGCGCGGTCTTGAGCTTCACACGTACGCCGGCTGCACGCCGATCTCCCTTCGCCAGCCGCAAACCGACTTCGTGGGCGGCCTCTTCTAGATAGGGGATGATCGCTGATGCGCCCACGATATTGTCCGATAGCGTGCGTTCGTATCCCACGCTCTTTCGTTCACGACTGGTGATGACCTCTCGTCGGTCTTCGGCACGAGCTAGGCGCCAAAAAACACGACCGGCTTTACCCAAAGATGCGAGCGCCTCGGGCTCTGAACGAGCGATGTCACCGATGGTCTCAAAGCCCAAAGCCTCCAAACGCGATGTTGTCTTTGGGCCAGCCCCCCACAGTCGGCTGACCGGTTGGGGGGCGAGAAACTGGCGTGCCTCGGACGGCGCGACCACGGTCAGCCCATCGGGCTTTTGAAAATCGCTGCCGACCTTGGCGACGAACTTAGTGGACGCGACCCCCACAGAGACAGTGAGTCCACCAGTCGCAGCCTTGACCTCTTCTTTGAGCTGATGACCGAGGGCCTCGGGTGAGTGAAACTCGAGGGCTCGATGGGTGACATCGAGAAAGGCCTCGTCGAGGCTCAAAGGTTCGACGATGGGCGTCAATTCGCGGAACACACCCATGATAATTCTCGAGATTGCGCGATATCGCTCGAAACGGGGCGGTTTGATGACGAGGTTTCGACACCGTCGTCGCGCATGGGCGACGGGCATGGCGCTGCCGATCCCGAATCGGCGTGCCGCATAGTTCGCCGTTGACACAACGCTACGGGCAGAGGCACCACCCACCACCATCGGGCGTCCGCTCAGAGTCGGATCGTCTAGTTCTTCGACAGCAGCGAAGAATGCATCCATATCGGCATGGACGATCACTCGGTCCCAGGCAGTGTCTTCCGTTGGGGTCAAGGACACCCCGACATCTCTTGAATCCAAGCACCCACCATTGCGGAGCCAAATCCATCGATGATGTTCGAGCCGAGGGGCGGCATTTGGTCGTCTCCACGGATCCGCATGCGTTCGAGTAGGACGCTTCTCGTGGGTTCACCGGGCGCGATGAGAAGTGGGTTCTCGATGCCGGTTTCTCCCCTCAAGGGCTCTATATTGCAGAGTTCTGTTTCGGCCAACGGCGTGGTCGAACGGAGGTCGATCTCCGCATCTGCCGGTCCATCTGGCTGGTGGCACATGGCGCAATTGGCGTCGAGTAAGCCCCTCACACGTGCGTCGAGGGTCGCGTCGTTGTCGCGAGGGTCGGGAAAACTCGGAAGTGTGCTGGGCGCCTGCGGGATCTCCAGGTAACCCGCACCCGCCAGGGCTGCCAATTGGTTGAATGTGCCGCCATCGTAGTCGTAGAGGCGATTGAGTTGTCGGGTCGTGATCCCCGCGGCGTAGTTGAGTCGCTCCACATGACAATTGTCGCATTGAGCACGTGAAGGATACGCCCACTCAAACGCCCCAGTTGGACCTTGGACTTCCTCTGCTAGTTTGCCTGCGAGGAGCACGGCATCTTGTTGGTCCTCTTCCCACCGGAAGGTGTAGCCATTCCATCCATTGGGATCTCTTCGAGTCATGCGGGTCTCGAGACGGAGGTTTCGGCCATTGGGATCGTCAATGGTAAAGGTCTTGATGAGGACCGTTCCCACGGGCAGCACATAGGTGCCGTCGGCCTGGTATGTCATCTGAGTGCCACGAGGCAGGGCCATTGCTCGCGATTTTAGGGCACCATCGCTCCACAATGGGCTATTGACCGCGTATGGAATGACACCGGGGGCAAGCACCAGATTGGCCGTATCAGAGAAACAGCCCGTTTGGCTCAAACGCTCTGGAAAGGGCTCCAAATTCATCGGGGGCGCTGCGCGTTCGAGTTGTTGTACGTCAGCGTCGAAGGTGAGCACGTAGAGCTCTCCATCGGGAGCCTCTCCAAAACTCGAAATACGCTGCCGGCTATGGGTCAGAAGGGTCACTTCGGGCGCGTCACCCGGGATGCGTTCTAGGGCCCAGATGCGTCCGGTTTCGAAGTCTCCGAAGATGTATTTGCCCCAGAGTTCTGGCAGCCGACTTCCGCGGTACACGTAGCCCCCGGTAACCGACTTACCGAGATCATGACCGTAGGTAAAAACGGGTGCGGCAAACGCATCTAGATCGCAGTTGCCGCGGTAGCAGCGGTCTCCTTCGACCTGATTCCACCCATAGTTGTGCCCATTTTCGATGATGTCGATCTCTTCTCGAGCATCTTGGCCAACATCGGCCGCCCACAGTTCACCAGTTGAGCGATCGAAGCTCATTCGCCAAATGTTTCTCAGACCCCAGGCGTAGATTTCGGGTGCCCCCATGGGCGCTACGCCGGGCTGGCATCGTTCCGCGGCGAAGGGGTTATCCTCGGGGATTCCATATGCGGTCCCACAGGCAGGATCCGCGTTGTCGACATCGATTCGTAGAATGGTGCCCAAGAGGGAGTTTGTCTGCTGTCCATGGCCCAACGGATCGCCCCCGGCTCCCCCATCTCCAACAGCGACGTACAAGAAGCCATCGGGCCCGAATTGGATATCGCCCCCATTGTGGTTTCCGAACGGTTGACTGATGTCTAGGAGGACGCGCTCAGTGGTCGGATCTGCGACGCTCTCGCGTGCAGCGCTGCGCTGAAATTCACTCAGTACGGTGCGGACGGGATTCGAAGCCGAATAGTAAATGTAGAAGCGGCCATTCTCGGTGTAGTCCGGATGGAAGGCCATGCCGAGGAGCCCCTCTTCGTTGTGCCCGCGACGGACTTCCTCTTCTAAGAACACCTTCGTTTGTGCCGGGTTCCCTGCATCTGCGACGAGGATTCGGCCGCCCTGTTCGACAAAATAGATGAAGCGGTCGTCGTTTTGTGGTGCCCCCATCCACAGGAGTCGATCGAAGCTGAGATTCGGGAAAGCGGAGGCCAATCGCATGGCGCCGACCGGAGGGGCAGGGGGGAGTCGACAGTTTTCGTTCTCCACTCGCGGAGAAAGCGGCCCTGGACCCTGCTCGTATTGGTTTGGTCCTGGGGCATCGAGGGCTGCATCACTGCTGTCGGGCGTGCCGCCAATGTCCGGCATCACCCTCATTTCAGCATCGACAGCCGGCGCTGATGGCGTCTCGCTGGGACCTGCACACGCCATCAAACAGATTCCGACGACCACGAGGCCCGCGTGTGAATGGGGACCCCTAAGTTTCACTGTACCTCGAGAGGAAGGGCACGACCTTCCGGAGGTGCGTTGAGGATCGGCCGTGCCGTTCCTCGGGGGGTGGGTCCATCGAGATTGTATTTCTGCCCGAAGACTTTCTTGATGGCCTGCCGGGTGCGCATGGACAGATAGCAACTGGTGAAGGGAAGGGTCTGAGTGGGGTCGAAGTAGGGATTACGCAATTTGGCCAGCTTGACCAATACGAGCACCTGCTCGGCGACGCTCACAGGACACCCAGCAATTCGAATGACATTGGGCGCGAGTTCTTTTCGCAAACGAGCAGAGGTGGTGACCATCTTGATGAAGATGTCACTCCCCTTGGCCTTCCGTGGAGATTTCTTGCTCCGGTCGACGTAGAGGCTCTCGATATCGATCATTTGCCCCGCCAATTCTCCATGGAACTCCGTGCAATCGCCCATGAAGACCACTTTCTCTCCAGGGCTGACTTCGATGGCGCCATCATATTTTCCGAAGATGACATGCAGTCTCGGCATCTTCTCATCGGTGGCCGTGTCTGCTAGCCGCAGAATCTCGATGGCCTCCTCGAGCGCACCAGGGCAGCCTCCCCAGCAGTAGTCGTCTGTACCGTCGCTGGGGGGCGTACCGCCATACGCGCGAATATTGGTGTCGGCGAAGTAGTCTTCCACTCGAATGAGTCCAACCCGGAAACCGTCGGCTTTCTTTTGGGCGTCGGCCAGAGAGACATCGCCGACGATGTCGATCTCATCGAGAGAAACGGGTCCAAAACCACGCTCATGGGCCAATCGAATATGAGCCACGCTCAGGGGGTCCACGCCGATGATGTGGCAGCAGACGGCATCGAAAGCCACCTGATTGTCCCCCATGATCACCAAGCCCAAGTCGAATGGGATCGGGGTCAGCATTCGACCCTCTCCCGCGGTAATGGCGTCGATGGCGATGAATTGTGGCTGAACGATGTATTGGAGATCAGCGATCTTGTCATTGAGTCGATGGTCGTGATCGACCAGCCGATGTCGGTCGTCTTGGATCCCGATGTAGTTCTTCATACTAAAGGTGACCGTCGTCCATGGATGTGCCTTGAACTTCGGACAGTTGACGAAGAAGTCCGCCCGCGCCACGGGCTCCGGGGTAAAGATGGAGTCGCGCAGACGCTCGGGGTGATAGAGAGGAATCTCGGCCTGCGAGACCTCATCGAAATGATGAAGTTTTACGCCGCCTACTCGTTTTGCCATGCCGTAGTAGTCGGCCCCTCGAAATGCGAATCGGGTGGGGACGGTGATGCCACATCGTTCACCGACAGCCAATTCCTCGAGCGGACCCTCTGCACGGTCCTTGAGCGCTCGCAAAACACCTTCGGTGAATTCTGGGCGGGTATAGGCGTGGGGAAAATAGTCCCCCGATGCCACTACATTGGGCTTGACCAGGGTGCGTCCATGGGGACGTAAGTCCAACGTTTCCAGGCCTTCACGGACAAGGACTCGAATGCGCTCCATATCGTATTCGGGACACGCGCGGATGATGACCGTTGGACGCTTCATTTGGACCTCCCCCACAAACTTATCTCGAACAGGATTTCAGTTCATCTGATCCCTGCCTAGATGGATTGAAAGAAAACCGGAGCATTCGATTTTCGCACCCTCAATCATGGTCCAAGGGGCACCCATTTCTCTCCAAAAAAAAATAACCCCCCGGGCTGGGCACAGTGGCCACATCCCGGGGGGTTGGGTTTCTGGGTTCAGGCAGCGGCCCAGAAACCGCACTTCATCAGGCCGGGCAAACCTTCAGAAGCAGCCCTCGTCGATTGGGCAAACCGTCGAGGGCGATAACCCAAGGGCTGGGCAAAGCCCGTTGGGCCATGGGGTAGGTCGTGCCGAGAAGGCGACGACCCGCTTGGCCAAGACGATCGGGCAAACCATCAAGGCCACGTGCTCGCCAGTGGGCGAACACGCTTTGGGAGATGCTAGGCATCTCCCACTCAGAAAGGCCCTAAAAAGGCCTTTCATGAGAACATAAATTTTTAGCATTACGGTGAAATTTCGTCAAACCAGCTTGGGGTCAAACGCACCCAAACTTTCCGAATTTCAGTAATTTGTCTTCCTTTAAAACCATGCCCTCTCGTCGGGAGAGATGCAATACGAACAATCCGTCTTGACTGATTTATGTCCACTTCGTGGCGGCGGGATTTATTTACCTCCCAATTGAGGCTCAAATCGCCAGATCCATCATGGCTAAATGTGGGCGTGCCATCCATTCATGAATCAAATTAGCGCATCCCAAATGAGTGATGTGGACTGTCTTATGCCCGCTGGTTAGACGTCGTCCACGCCTTGAAATCGCCGCGATGCTCTTGGTTCACCCTGTCTAGCGACAGCGATGCTCTTGGTTCACCCTGTCTAGCGACAGCAACGAAACCCGATGGAGTCGTGACGGAATTCTAGTGGCTTGAGGTCCGAGGCCTGTCCACACGCCATGCCGCCCGGCAGATTAGTGGCATATCCACCACCGCGGACGGCACCGAGGTCGATGTCTGGCTCGGCGACCCATTCCTTGAGGTTGCCTGACAGATCGTGCACACCGCGCCTGACACAGTCTGCCATCTCGGCAGTGGGGAGAACCTCGTCCTGGACTCCCCGACGCCCTGGATCGGCGTCGTTTTCTCCGCCATTGCATCGGTCAGCAACGTATTGCTGCCCATAGGGATAGGATTCTCCGCGCGGGCCACCGCAGGCTCGCATCCATTCTGCGGGGGTACAGAGTCTGGCGCCCGCCGCCTCGCATGCGTCTGCGGCCGTTTGCCAGTCTACATTGGCCCAGGGCTTCACATTGGGGCGACTACATGCCCGAGTCTCAATCAAACCGGCCCGTGCGTCGTCGAGCTCTCGCGACACGCCCGGTGCGCCCGATGTGGCACCGGGACGGCTTGCCTCGTAGGCGTAAATGGAGAGTCCCCCCAAGTTAATGAAAACGTCGACGTGATCTTCGTCGGCGACGCCATCACAATCACCGTCGAAGCCATCACAATCATCGTCGATGGGTGATCTCGGCGCTCGCGGTCTGGCATCACATGCTGTCGTCTCTCCGTTGGCCGTGCACTGAATATGTCCGTTTCGGGCGCATTCTCCGATGCCCACCGTGCATGGGCGCGGCGTACGTCGATCTTCCAAGAAGAGGGCAGCGACGAAATCTTCGTCGACTCGCCCATCACAGTCGTTGTCCAGGCTGTCACACGCGCCCAATTCGCTGCCTGCTTGCCAATGGGGTCCGCGTGCACAGCGAAATCCGCGCTCCCCGTCACAGATCGGGCCGTGTCGACGCGGTGTGCAGTGCTTTAGTGGAGGTGCGTCATGTGACCGAGACCGCTGGAGGCAAGCCAATCCCGGGTGAATTTGATGGCACTCGGCATCTGTCTCGCAGGGGAGTGCGTCGTCCATCTCCAGGGCTGGAACGCAGACGCCCTGTTTGCAGCGGTCGCTCGCCTCGCAGTCGCCGTCCATGGCGCATTCGATGGCACAGACCCCGAGTTCACCGCAGGTATCTTCCGGGATGTTTAGGTCTTCGCCTTCGTCGATGGTGCCATCGCAGTCATCGTCGAGGCCATTACAGGCTTCCCGTCGCTCGATTGTGGAGCGCACTGTGCAATTGTACTCGCAGCCGTTGGCAGGGTCTCCGTCCAGATCTATCCAATCTGCGTCGCAGTCGGCCACCCCGCATCGACCCTCGAGGCAGCCGGGTGAGGCATTGGGAGGGTAGGGACACTGCACGTCGCAGGCACCGCAGTGACCCAGGTCAGACATGAAATCAAAGGTCTCGTCGATGGCACCATCACAATCGTTATCGGTGTTGTCACAGCTTTCCCGTCCGCCGGCGGTGATGATGCAATCGTCCTCACAGCCATCGGCAAAATCGGCGTTGTAGTCAACGAATCCGGGTGCACAACGTGCGATACGGCATTCGCTTACTTGGCAGATTACCTCTGCATTGGGGGCCATGCAGACATGCCCACATGCCCCGCAATTGTTCACATCGTCGAAGGTGACGGCTTGCACGGCGTCGAGTTCATCGGGATCGCCATCGCAGTCATCATCGAGACCGTTGCAGATTTCGTTGCGGGGCACGCAATTACTCCCTTGATCTACGACCTGCGCATCGAGGGGGAGGAGCGCATCGTTGGCGACGTAATTGGCAAAGGGATCTTCGGGGGTGGGATCGCCACAGGCGATGATCAATAGCAACCCGCTCAGATGAATTAGCCCGCTCTTCATCGACTTCCCCGCATCTATTTCATCGGAGACCAATCGTCCTACAGCACGTATTGAGTGGCTGCCCTACGTGGTCTTCTACGCGATCCATTCTCCAAGATGGACGACCGATCGCCGCCCCCATGGCCCTTAGGATACGGATCAATTGGGGCGGGTCTCAACCGTGGTGCGTCGATTCAGGCCAGTATTCATGAACTCAAAGCCTCTATTGAGTAGACTACGTGCACCAATGTTCCGGGGAGATCACAAGATGCGCCACCTCGTCCGCGCCCTCGCTGCGACCTCGTTGCTCTGTTTCGCTGCCTGCGAATCAAATCAGCAGCCGCCGATCGACACGGGAAACAACGGTTTCTATCTACCTGACGTGAACGTGCCGCTCGATGCAGCCCCGTCTGATGCCGGCATGGGCAGCGAGACACCCGATGAGGCCGTTCCAGCACCCATTCCCGACGCTGAGGTCGATTCGGCGCCAT
>Ga0115011_10002982_pt1 | contig 11632 bp, 6 predicted proteins | sample TroAtlMetagenome_2_FD_88705 | JGI IMG/M metagenome (GOLD analysis project Ga0115011, IMG submission 88705) | Marine eukaryotic phytoplankton communities from Atlantic Ocean - Tropical Atlantic ANT8 Metagenome | ecosystem: Environmental > Aquatic > Marine > Oceanic | place: Tropical Atlantic... | reverse complement strand
TGGCGTAATCGAGAAAACGATCCCGCTCTCCGGCCCAAACCTGCATAACGACCTCGACCGACTCTGCCCGGGGCACATACGTTGCGGCCACTGCCGCCTCCAGCCGGACGCGCGGATGTTCATCGCCGGCCCGCTGCCTGAGCCGGGCCAGTGGCTTGACCAGGCGCGTGCCCCACTTGCCGGCCACGCGCGTGGCATAGGCGCGGACGCGATGATCGTCCGAGGCCAACAGCCGATCGAGCAGGCTTGGCCGCACCGTCTCATGCGCCTCGTACACGCCGATCACCTCCAGCAGCCATTTATCGTCCGCCACCTCCCAGCGCTTGGCCAGCCAGGCGTCCGCCTTGCGAATCACCTGCGGGCTTGGCCGATAAAAAAGTAGTCGCTTGGCCTGATAACGCGTCCAGCGTTCCAGCGAGGACAGTTGCTCCAGCAGATCGCTGACCGACATCGCAGCGAGATCCGGTTGTTGAATCGGCGGAAAGCCATTGGCTGTGATCCGCCAAATACGCCCGCTCGTCTTATCGCGGTTGGGGTTGGCGTAGCTCGCCTGATAATGGCCGATGATCGGGTTCGTCCAGTCGGCCAAATACATCGCGCCGTCCGGCCCGACGCTCACGTCCACCGGCCGAAACGCCGGCGTCGAGGACGTCACCACGCGCGGGCGCTGCCTGCTCTTGAAGCCGGCGCCGTCGTCGAGAATTTCGTGCAGTTCCACCACCGAGCCAAAGTAACCGCCGATCAATGCGTTGCCCTGAGTCTCCGACGGCAACGCCTGTGTCCCGATGATGTCGATCGACGTTGTCTTGGGGGATGTTTCGAACAGCGCGCCAGTCGGGTGATACTGCTCCGGCGAATTGCGGTACGACACGCTCGCCTCCGTCGCCGAGCTGCTGCCGGATGGATTGCCTCCGCGCACCATCCCCGGCACCGTCCAGTAGCCGTGGGGCCGGTCGCCGCTTTTGTGAAACACCTGCCCGTAGTCGTCAAACGTCACGCCCCAGCAATTCGCGCCGGCCATGCCGCCTCCAAAAAATCCCTCAAGCCGAAGCTCCCGCGGACGCAGCCGCCACACGGCGGATCGGTCCAACCGCGCGATGCCCCACGGCGACTCCACGCGCGACATCGCGTGCAGCCCCTGCGTAAACCAAAGGCTGCCGTCCGGCCCGTGACTGATGCTGTTCACGAGCTGATGCGTGTCCCCGATACCAAACCCCGAAAAGAGCACACGTCGGATATCAGCACGGCCGTCCCCGTCGGTATCCTTCAGGTGCAACAGCCGGTCAAAGTCACAGACGTACAATCCGCCCGCGCCCGGCTCCACCCCCTGAACCATGGTCAATCCCTCCGCAAACCGGTGCGACCGGTCCGCCCGGCCATCACCATTCGCGTCCTCCAAAACGAGTACGAAATCGGTGCGAGGCGAACTGGCCAAAGTCTGCGGGTAGGTCGGCGAACAAGCCACGTACAGCCGCCGTTTTTCGTCCCAGGCAAACTGAATCGGCTTCACCACGCCATCAGCTTCGGAGGCGTAAAGGTTCACCTCGTACTGGTCGTCCACGGTGAAAGCCGCCAACTGCTCCTTCGGTGGCAGCGTTTTTTTCTCCGGCTTGGCCAAGGGGATCGGCTTCAGGCTGTACGGCGCAACCGCTTGGCCAAGCGCCAGCGCGTGAACCCTTTTTTCGGCCGCCTGCAAAAGTGGCAACTGCCGTTCGAACGAGGCCTTCAATGTCGGCAAGCCTCCACCAGCCCGGCCGTATCGTTGGCTGATGCGATCACCATAGACGAACGACCAGTTTGCCGGCCGCCAACAGTCAAACCACAACTGGTTTTTGCGGACGATCTCCTCGCGCATACCCGGAGGCAGGGCCTCGGCCAAACCAACACCCACCCGCCGGGCAACCTCCGCACCCACCCGCTCCAACCCATGCTCTGTCAGGTGGATTCCATTCTCCGTTAGGCGCTCGGCCACGCGCGAACCCGAGCTGTCGACGAACGGCGAATATAGATCCACAAACACCGCACCCCGTTGAACTGCAATCTCCCGAATTGCCTTCGTGTAGGCATACACATCGGCATTCCGGCTGAGGAGGTCCGGCGCGTGGGAAGCCTGCGGCGACTCAAACGGCAAGGGCGAAAGCAACACCACACGCCGGGTGCGTTGCGCGAACTCATCCAGCAGTCGATTATAGGCCGCAGTAAACTCGGTGAGGCGACCCGGACCGTCGAGAGATTCCATCTGGCCGAACTGAACGACCAACATCGTCGCCCCCGCGGCATGAAGCTGTGCGGGCCAGCCGCCAAAATTCACCTCGCGCCACTGCTCGTAAACCGTGTCCGCCTCCCATGCCATGAAGCGAAACCTCGGTTTGTGCGCGGCAAAACCGGACGCAAGCATCGACTCCATCACGCCGGATTTTTGTTCGCGAACGAGATTCTCCTGCCCGATGAAAACGACCACTTCATCGTCCGCCATTGCAAACTTGACACCCGCAAAACCCGCGATCGGCTCACCCGGTTTGCCCACCCCGAAGCGGCTGTAAATCTCCTCCGCCGGTGGCACCTGCGAACACACCACCCCTTGCGCCAACCACAACGCGGCAAAAAGGAAACCCCATCGACGAAAGTGCATGCGGGAAAGTCGGGCACACGTACCCCTCGTGTCAAATCCCCATTGAGTTGCCCCAGCCTCGTCCGCATACTGCGCCGCCACATGGGTTGCGTTTCCGAACCATCCGCCGCAGACAGCAGCCGCTGGCGAACTTTCATCAGCCGGTACTGGTTTTTAACACTGCTGGTTTTGATGATCCCGATCGGCCTATGGTTGCCCGAGGGGGGGATTGCGATCAAAAACACCGGATGGGCCACCCCAGTGCTCGTCGGCGTAATGATGGGCATCTCCGGCTTCACGCTGGACACCGGCAAGCTCCAGAGCCAGGCGACCAATCTCGGCGCCATCGGACTGGTGCTCGTCTCGACCTACTGCGTTGCGCCGCTCGTCGCGTACGGCTTGGCCATCGGATTGCAACCGGAAGGGAACGCCCATTTTTTGACTGCGGTGATGATCTTGGCAGCGCAGGCGAGTAGCCTCGCCTCGGCCCTGGCGCTGACCGTGCTCGCCCGGGGCAATCAGGAAATCGCGCTCATTTTTACTCTGCTGTCCAGTTCGCTCACCGTCGTTCTGACGCCGTTCATTCTGCAGCTCAGCGTCGGGGCCGAGGTGGAACTCCCGGTGGCCAGCATGATTTTAAAAATGCTGCAGGTAGTCATTTTACCGGTCTTGATTGGTCAGGTGCTGCGTTGTTTTCTTTGGGATAAAACCCAGCCGTTCATCAAGGGCATTCGGTTGGTGCCGCAGATAATCATTCTCGCTTTCGTCTACTCCGGCTTCTCGGTGGCCACCGGGCAGATTCAGGGCAACACGGAAATCGTCCTCCGAATCGCACTCGTCTCGGCCCTACTGCACGCGATCCTGTTGGGCTGGAATTTTGGAATGAGCCTGCTCTTCCGGCTGGATAGCGGCACCGGCACCGCATTGGTTTTTTCGGGCTCACAAAAAACGCTGCCCAACGGCATCTACCTATGGGAACGGTTTTTTGGGGATAACCCGATCGGGGCCCTGCCGCTGGCCATCTATCACCTGATACAACTGGTGGTGGACACGTTTCTCGTTCCCTTTTTCGAACGGAGAAACACCCGCGACTGATCGGCCGCTTGGCCAAGCGCTTGGCCAGGCGCGTTCGCGTTAATTCCGCAGCCAACTCCGGAGCGGCGAGTGTCGCACGAGATCGAGGAACAGTTCGTTGAGCCGCGCCGCCTTGGTCTCCTCCAAGCGCAACGTGGCCATGGCGGTCAACAGCAACACCACGGCCACCCCCGCGAAATATAGAGTGTACTCATTCCACTCGACCCCCAGCCAGATCGATTTACTGGCTGACATCACGTCGATCATCACGCCCCAAAGCGTCGGGGAAAGGCCCATCGCCAGGTTGCCCACCACGGCGTATACCGCGAAGTAATGACTGCTGCCCAGGCGCGGCACGGTGGCCATCGCAAGGCGTGTCATCGACATTGTCACGCTGGAGAGCACGAATCCGAAACTCAGGTACAGCCCGGCCACCGCGTAAAAGTTCAACGGCACCACCTTGCCGGCTATCAACCCAAACACACCCACGCAAACCAGCCCCATGATGAGGCCGAACAAAATCACCGGCCGGCTCCCCAGTCGATCCAGCCGTGTCTTGAGAAACCAAAGTGTGCCCAGCGCCCCGACAAACTTGGCCGCCGAGGCGAGCATGATGTGGTTTGCCTGCATACCGGCCTCGGCCTTGAGATACTTCACCGTGAACGCCGCCAAGCCGCCAAGCGCAATGGCCATGAACAGCTCCGTCCAGAGCAGTTTTCGAAACGGTTTGGCCGCAAAAATCTCCGCCCACGGAGCCTGCTGTTTTTTGCCGGCCTCCTCCTCCGGTGGGGCCACGTCCGGCACACGCCGAATGAACGCGATGCTCACCGCCCCCATCACAAAACTGAACGCAAACAGCACGGTGAACTGCCCACTCGTCGGCGATTTGCCCAGGTAAATTGCCACCAGCAAAAACGCCACAAGACTCCCGGCGTTGGCGAACGCGCTCTCGAGTGTCAGGTATCGTCCACGAATCGTCTCCGGGATCAGGCCGCGAACCCACGGAAACCAGGCGCAACTGGCGATCCCCCGGATCATGTTGAACGCGAACAGCAGGACGATCACCAGCGCCAGTTGGCTCTGCGAATTCAGGACGCCGTCCATCATCGGCACGAACACCAACCCCAACACGAACAGCAATCGAACCGTCCAGCCGGTCGCGATGAAAAACCGGTAGCCCCAGCGGCCCACGTGGGCGGCGGCGGGAATCTGGAAGATGACCATCAGCGGAGTCATCCCCGCGATCAATCCCATGACGGTGGCACTGGCACCGAGACTTTCCGCGTACAGGAAAATCGGGCTGTCCATGATGATCTGGCAGGACAGGAAGTTGAGGAAGAAAAACCAGAACAGACTCTGGACCCCATTGGGAAACGGCGACTTGGTGACGGCCTGACTCAAGGCCAAGGAGTGGGCCACACGCCCGACACGTGCGTCAAGTGAAGTCAGCGGCCGCCCGGCTTTTTGCCGAACGTCGAGTTCATGTTGTTGTTCAACAACCCGCCGCGCACGGTTGGACTGGACGACCGATTGCCCTGATACAGCAACGGCATGCTGCGCTTGGTCGACATGGCCGGCGGGGCGGCGATGATCGACGAAATCGTGTTGCCCTGCCCCGCGGGCTTGATGCCCAGCGCCGGTGGCTTCACAGCGTTTTTCATTTCATCCACGCCGATGCCGGTGACCGGAGTGGACGCTCCCGGGTTCAGGCTCGCTCCAAAATTCAACGGCGCCAGACCAAGCGGCTTGCGCGACTGCTCCCCGCCATTGGCGGCGAATGGTGACGTCCCGCCAAAGACACTCTGTTGTTGCCCGTTTTTTGTCGAGGTGAAGAATCCGCCCTGCCCTCTGCCTCCCGCTTGGCCGCCGGGCGTCCGCGATCCACCCGAGCCGACGAACCCGCCCGCGCGGGATTCGCCGGTACCGCGCTTGATTCGGAAAGGATTGCTAGAGCCGGTTTTCCGACGGGCGAATGGGGATGAATCCGAAAGCGCCGTGCGGGTCGCGAACGGCGAGTTGCCACTAAATGCGAGGCCCGTTTTTTCAATCCGTTGGGTCAACTCAAGGTCGAGCTTGGTCTCGTCCCGGTTCAGTCGATCCTCCTCGTCCTCCTCCGGTCTCAAACGGGTGGGATCCTTCTGTCTGGTTTTTCTGTTACGCCCGTTTTTGTCCGGGGAATTCTGCTCGTCGCCCTGAATGAAACTCTCGACCACCCCGTTCGATCTCCGGTACGGGTCGCGAAACAATTGTTTCTCCCCGTTCGTCCAGTTGTCCTCGGAAATGATGTCCTCCTTTTCCTCGTCGTCCCCCCCCAGCCCGTGGAAGACCCAGTTCTTTTTTCGGTCGAACATCTCGAGCAATCTGCGGGAAGACTGCTTGTCGAGTTTGCTTGATGCGGTGGGATGAATCGATGCGCCGACACCGCTCGCGGACTTGGCCGTGCTCAGGAGGCTGCGCCCGGTATCCATTTTCACATCGCGTGCACGCGACTTGAACGCAGAGCTGCCTTTCGACGAGAAAAAACGGGCTTTCTCCGCAAAAACCACCGGGGTAAACGCAAAACCGGCCAGCAAAATTACTGACAAGCAGGCAAAGTTTTTCCGTTGAAAATTCAATTTAATGGCTGTTCCCGCGGCCGAAACCGACGCATATGAGACATCGTGGGCCGGTGAATGTTCAATTTTCCGGCTCGGATTTCGAGCGAATATTGATGGGATTGGTAAAAAGCAGCGAGTTCGGAACCAGTATTTTCTCGTCGTCCTTCTCCAGCGTCGTGTAGCGCAGGTCAATCGCCATGACGTTGCCCTCGAACGATTTCACGTTGATCCACTGCCCCACCCGAAACGGCCGATAAATCAAAATCAATACCCCCGAGAGCAGGTTACTGATTGAGTCCTTGAGCGCAAATCCCACCGCGAAGCCGGTCAGGCCAAGGCTCGCCACGATGGCGGAGACGTCGATGCCAACCGTCCCAAGCGCCGTAACCAGGCCCATGATCCAAATTACCACATTGGCCACCCGGGCCAGCAAGTTCACCACGCTGGCATCGATCCCGGTCGCTCCGCCTGCCTTGCGGATAATTTTCCGGATCACGATGGCCAGAATCCAGAAACCAAGCAGGATCAGAAGGGCGATTCCGATTTTATGCGACCAATCAATCGCCAACCGGGACCAGTCAAGCTCTCCACCAGTCTGCTCCCCCTCATTCGCAACCGCTTGGGCAAATGAATTGTTCGGCAACAGTATGAACATTAGCAGCCAACATTTGCTCCGCGTTAACAAATTCATTTTACGGCCACGAGCCTGTTGAAGTTTGCCGTCACAGGCAAGTCCAGTGTGTCCTGTTGCTTGACAAGGATTGTGACTGCCGCAGCATACCGCAGTGCCTTACCGAACGACTTCCATGCCGTGTTTCCTAGTGGCTGTCTTGGCGCTTGGCCAAGCGATGGGTGCGCTTGGCCAAGCGAAAAAGCAGCCTCCGGCCACCACCGCAATGAAGGCCGTGGGGGATCAGGTTGAGGCGGACTGGGTCGACGGCCGCTGGGCCAACACCGAGGTCGGGCCATTCCTCGCCTCGACCATCCTCACGCCACGGGGTCGGGTGGACAAGGGCATCGCGATCAAGGTGGGCGACAAGGCTCAGGCCACGGTCTGCTTCAACACCGAACTGCTTGGGTACAACGCCGCCTGGACCGGGGGATTTTTGAATATGAAGGCCAATCGCTACGGCCTGACGAGCTGGCCGGACCCGAAGGGGGACATGATTTTTGTCAACGGCAACGAGGTCGGCTGGGCGCATGGGTCGGATTGGAATGATCCCCGCGCGAACAGGCGAGGCCCCCTGCCCCGGCACTGGGCCAAGTATCGCGGACTGTATCGGCACGGCAAACGGGTGGCACTCCACTACATGGTGGGGGACGCCACAATTCTCGAGTCACCCTGGGCCGGCGAAGTCGGCGAGCAACCGTTCCTCTCGCGCACGCTTGAAATTGGCGCCGCCCGGAAATCGCTTTCCAGCCTCGTTGCCTCCGATCCCAAGATGACCGCCACCTTGGTTGATTCGACCACGGCAAAGCTCACGGACGACTCCAAGGCAATTTGGGTGCGGGCGCTTGGCCAAGGTGCCACGCTCAGCGTGTCCGGCAAACGAATTTACCTCAACATCGCCCCGGGCAAGGCCAAGCGCTTGGCCAAGGTGTTGATCTGCAACTCGGAGAAGGGGCTCAACAAAGTAACCGCTCGTCACTCTGCCATCGAATCTCCGGCACGGTTCACAAAAGGCGGTCCGGGGATTTGGCAGCTACTGAAAACCAAGGGCATCGTCGGCAAGCCAAGGGATGGGTTCGCGGTCGACACAATCAGGCTGCCGTTCGACAATACGTGGAAGGCGCTGCTCTTCACTTCCGGCCACGATTTTCTGGAGGATCAATCGGCGCTGGTTGCCACGGTGCACGGGGACGTCTGGCGCGTGACCGGTATCGACGACAAGCTTGAGTCGATCACGTGGACCCGTTTCGCCACCGGTTTGTTCCAGCCGCTTGGCCTAAAGGTCGTCAACAACCGCGGCTATGTGATTGGGCGAGACCAGATCACCCGCCTACACGATCTCAATGGCGATGGCGAGGCGGATTACTACGAGAATTTTAACAACGACGTGTTCGCCACCGGCGGCGGCCACTCGTTTAACACCAACCTCGAGACGGACTCGAAGGGGAACTTCTTTTTCACCAAGTGCGCCGAGGGCAACCCGCACGGCGGCACGGTCCTGCGCGTCGCGGCCGACGGTACAAAACTGGACGTGTACGCCACCGGCTTTCGCAATCCGAACGGCATGGGCGTCAGCCCGCACGACATCGTCACCGTGGGTGATCAGCAGGGCGGCTGGGTGCCGGAGACGCGCGTCGATGCCACGCGTCGGGGCGGCTTTTACGGCTACATGCCGATGCATCATCGCGCCGACAAACCGCAGACATACGATTTGCCGTTCGCGTTCGTGCCGCGCGTGATGGACAACTCCGCCGGCGGCCAACTCTGGGTGCCGGCCAACCACTGGGGAACGCTAGCCGGCAAAATGGTTCACCTGTCCTACGGACGTTGCACGGCGATGATCGGCATCCCGGATCGGTCAAACCAAACCCAGGGCGCGATGATCAACCTGCCCGGTCGCTACCTCTCCGGTGCAATGCGCGGCCGGTTCAATCCGCACGACGGGCATATGTACATTTCCGGCCTGCGCGGCTGGCAAACCTCCGCCGTGCATGATGGCTGCTTCCAGCGACTGCGACTAGTTGGCGGTCCACTGCGACTCCCTGTCGACTACGCGACCGCGCCCGGGCAAATCGAGATCACCTTCGACACTGCACTCAACCGCGAACTCGCGGAGGACCCCGAGAGCTATTCGCTCGAGCAATGGAACTATCTCTGGAGCAATCAGTACGGCTCGAAGGATTGGTCGATTCGTGATCCGAAGAAAAACGGACGCGACACCGTGCCGGTCAAGGCAGCCAAGTTGAAAAAAGACAACCGGACGGTCGTCCTCGCCGTGCCGGGCCTGACCAAGGCCATGCAGTTTGAATTGAAATACGACATGGACGACGCCATCGGCAAACTCGTCCGAGGCTCCATGGCTGGAACAATCAACAAGTTATGAGTGAGAACACCCAAGCGCCGAATCCCCCCCTTTGGCTGGTGATGCTTGCTACGGCGATGGCCGGTGGCATGGGCTGGGGCATCCGCGGGCAGTACGGACACGAGACCGGCGCGATGATCGCCGGCGTACTGGTAAGCCTCGTGTTGGTGTTTCTTTTCTGCCCGGGCAACCGGTCGATCCACGTCGTCCGGGCCGCCGCGCTGGGCACGATCGCGATGGGTTTCGGCGGCTCAATGACGTACGGCCAAACCGTCGGTCTCACCCACGACGGTCCACTCAGAGGTGACTGGGCGGCGCTGAGCTGGGGCATGCTTGGCCTGGCGATCAAGGGCGGCGTGTGGATTGGCTTCTGCGGACTATTCCTTGGCATCGGGCTGGGCGGCAAACGCTACCGGCCGTTCGAGATGTTCCTTTTGATGCTTGGGATGCTCATGGCGGTCGTGTTCGGGTGGTGGCTGTTCAACACCCCGCACGACCCCGAAAATCAACGGCTGCCTTTCTTCTATTTTTCCGACCATTGGCATTGGGAACCTGGGGTTGAACTGAAACATCGCCCCGAAATCTGGGGTGGACTGCTCACCGCACTTGTTTCAGGCATCCTCTATGCGGCCCTGGCCAAGAGCGATCGGCTCGCCCGCAACCTCGCGCTCTGGGGCATGCTCGGCGGCGCGCTTGGCTTCCCCCTCGGCCAAGCACTGCAGGCTAGCAACGCGTGGAACCCCGGGATGTACAACGAAAGTTTCATCGGCTTTTTCACAAAATATTTCAACTGGTGGAACATGATGGAGACCACATTTGGTGCGGCGATGGGTGCGGTGCTTGGCCTGGGCCTGTGGCTGAACCGGAGGCGCATCGGCGTCTCGTCCGAGCCGGATGTCAGCCCGTTGCCCGGCTGGCTGGTCGGGCTGCTTTTGGCGGTCCACGTGATGCTGATTGGGTTGGTTGAGTTCAGCAAAATCCACTGGATTGACGGCGTGTACGACCTCGGTGTGATGATGGGATTGATACCGCTGGTGCTCTGCGTGCAGGGCCGCTGGGGGCCGTACCTGATGCTGCTGCCGATCACCCTCCTGCCGATCGCCGGAAAGACGCTTCGTGCGTTGATTGACCCGGCCCTGTACAGCGTCACTTGGCTGGCCTACTTGATTTTGCCGATGCTGCTCGCCACGACGATCGCGGTCTGGTTTGCGCGGCAGGCCAAGCCCGAAGGCGAGCATCCGCTGTTCGTTCGCTGCGCCCTACTCTTTTGCGTTTGGATTTTCCATGACCTGAACTTTGCCTTCTTTGACTTCCCCTGGCCTTGGAAGGACTGGGGAGGTCGCCATCCGAATGCGCTGATCTTTTTTATCTCCATGCTGGGCATCACCCTCATGGTGTTTTTCTACAGCCCGGAGAAACGCCGCTGGCAATGGAACGCCTGGCCCGGCGACAAGGATTGACCGCGCTTGGCCAAGCGCACACCATCGCGGCCGTGAGAATTTGCCGTTACATGACCGCGGACAATCAGGTTCGCATCGGCTTGGCCAAGGGCGACGATGCTCTAATTGACCTTACCGCCGCCGGCGTGGAGTCGATCACTTCCATCCTCGAAAGTACCGACCCGAAACAGCACCTGACCAACCTGAGCGAACAGGACTTGCCGGAGGTGGCGAGGGACAATGTTACCCTGCTTTCCCCGATCGAGGTGCAGGAGGTGTGGGCCGCCGGGGTGACTTATCTGCGCAGCAAGGATGCACGGATGGAGGAGTCCGACTTTAGTGCCACCGCCTACGATCGGGTTTACGTTGCGCCGCGCCCGGAGATTTTTTTTAAGTCACTCCCCGAAAAAGTCGTCGCCTGCGGCGAACCGGTTGGTATCCGTGCTGATGCCAAGTGGAATGTGCCGGAACCGGAACTGGTTTTGATGATGAATTCGCGCGGCGACATCGCCGGCTACGCCGTGGGTAACGACATGAGTTCGCGAGATATCGAGGGTGAAAACCTGCTCTACCTGCCTCAGGCCAAGGTGTACCACCGCTCCTGCGCAGTCGGCCCGTGGGTGACGGTGGGGGCAAGCGAGGAGGAGGCACGCCAGTGGGAGATCAGCCTGAAGATTGAGCGTAGCGGCGAGGTGATGTTTGAGGGGAGCGTCAGCGTCAACCAGATCAAACGCTCCTTCAGCGAACTGGCCGAATACATGAACCGTTCTCAAGTCTTCCCGTTTGGCAGCGCGCTACTCACCGGCACCGGCATTGTGCCGGGTGACAACTTCACGCTTGAGGAAGTTGACAAAATCTCCATTCACATTTCAGGAATCG
>Ga0115011_10002981_pt1 | contig 11634 bp, 5 predicted proteins | sample TroAtlMetagenome_2_FD_88705 | JGI IMG/M metagenome (GOLD analysis project Ga0115011, IMG submission 88705) | Marine eukaryotic phytoplankton communities from Atlantic Ocean - Tropical Atlantic ANT8 Metagenome | ecosystem: Environmental > Aquatic > Marine > Oceanic | place: Tropical Atlantic... | reverse complement strand
TGAGACTTTCCGCAGGGCGCTTCTTCGGGATCAGGATTACGACGAGGATGATGCTCTGAGAAATAGGTTTGAGAAGGAATTCGAGGATCAAAATGAACCGCTCAGGCCTGCCACAATCAAGGAGGCGGCGGAGAAGGTAGAGCAAGTACTACGAGAGGGATCGCTGAGAGATTTTCTGCGCTTTGCCCATCGCAGTCCGAACCTTTCTGAATTAGAGAGACGTGCGGCTTACCGGTATCTCGGCGCATTCTGGAACCAGTTTCATCAGGATGCGAAAGTTGCCTCTGATGGAAGGCTGCTGGATGTGATTGAGCATGAAGGTGCCGGAGCCCTTGTTTTCCAGCTTGTATCTACTGCGCAGGACGAACATCTGGAGATCAACCCACTGATCCTTATGCAGAACAAGCAAGGCTGGTCAGTAGCGCCGGGGGTGACCACGGACGGAAATTTTGCGAAGTTAGACGAGGTCCGTCAGGAACAGCAGGCCGAAGTGCGACGGCGTTTCGAGAATCAGCGTGAGGAGTTGACGAAAAGGGCAACTGCTGACCTCCGGAGCCGTTTTGGGAAAGCTACTCCGCTGGAAGGTGGCGTGGTAAGTGGGGAAGAAGCAGGTGCGCTGGTTCGTAAGTTTCGGAATCTGATACGGCAAGGAAAGCTCATGGAGCTGTTCTCCTGCGGGGCACTTCTTGATTCTAACGAGGGCATGTGGGAGGCCTTGAATGCGATGAGTTATGAATACCGCGGAGCAAGGCGCTCAGCGACACTCGATCATCAGGTCCACGTGCAGTCGGGGAAAAGCTGGGCGGCAGTCAGCCTCCGGGTTGATTCCGGGTCAGGAAGTAGCCCGAGTTATCCTATGTATTTAGTAGTCGCTACCGAAGAAGGTCCCCGTATCGTGGTAGATGTGGGTTTGCGTCTTGCAACAAACAAGGGTCGCGAAGTCCTGAATGAGCGTGTTTGGGAACGTATTGAGGTCTTCCTTGAGGAAGAGGAGAGCGCTCTTGTGCGATCGCTTTTTGAGGGACATGTTGAACGAAGTAAGACTGACCTGGACGCATGGATGAAGAGCAACACGATGGATCAGGGGCCCTGACCCGGTTTGGTTTTGAGCAGGCCTTTAACGCGGCTCGCCGGCTGGAGGAGTCTGTTGGGGGGGTTGTGGTAGGGCAGGGTCCTGTGGTTCGGAGAGTATTGGCGTGCCTTGTTTCGGGGGGGCATCTCCTTCTTGAGGACTTTCCAGGAACCGGGAAAACCACTCTCGCTAAGGCAGTAGCAGCCTCGGTGGGAGGAGCAGAGTTTTCACGGATTCAGTTCACTCCTGATCTGCTCCCTTCCGATGTGCTCGGGGTTTCCGTGTATGACCAGCAAATCGGGGAATTTCGTTTCATGCCTGGTCCTGTATTCACGGATATTCTGCTCGCAGATGAAATTAACAGGGCGTCACCTCGTACGCAGAGTGCGCTTCTGGAGGCAATGGCAGAGGGTCAGGCCACTGTTGACGGGAAGCAGTATAAAATGGACGGGCTATTTTTTGTGGTGGCTACCCAGAATCCGGTGGAGTTTCGAGGCACGTATCCCCTGCCAGAGGCTCAAATGGACCGATTTACGATGCAGTGCGCGCTCGGTTACGTCAGTGCCCCGGAGGAGGTAGCGATTATGTCCAGTCAGACACACGACCACCCTCTCGATCGCCACGAGGCAGTGTTGACCAGAAAAGAGTTGTTGGAACTTGTTTCCGCTGCCCGTGAGGTTCGAATTACCGATGAGATGAAGGAGTATATAGTTGCTCTGGTCTCTGCGACCCGCGGATGCAAGGAGGTGCGGCTGGCTGCGAGCCCTCGGGCCTCTCTGGCCCTCATGCGAGTCTCGCAGGCACTCTCTCTCTTTGAGGGTCGTGATTTTGTTGTGCCCGAGACAATCCAGCAACTTGCGGTCGATGTCATCGCCCACCGACTGGTGGTTGAGACAGAGGCAGAATACTCCGGGCGTTGCGCCCGTGTGATCGTAGAAGAATTACTGCAGAGTATCCCAGTTCCCTCCTGAGATGGTATCTGGTTTCAGAGAAAAGGGGTAGTCAATGATTCGTCGTAACACTGCCTCCCAAGGAGCGAACAGGGTCTCATGGTTCTATCGTGTGCTCTACCGGAGTTACTCTTGTGGGTCGACTGTGTCCCTGTTCTTCAGCCGCAGGATTACTCCTGTGGGCTGGGGGGGGCTGTCCCTGCTTCTACTGACTGCAATTCTTGGAGTAGACTTTTCCAAGTCCATTCTCTACCAGCTGTTCTCCCTGATTTTGGGTGCGTTGGCAGTTTCAATGATCTGGGCATGGTGCCGTCGTGGACGATTAAAAGTTGAGCGTGAGTTGCCGCAATATGCGATGGTCGGCGAGAGCCTCTCTTATTTTGTAACGATCACAAACAGGGGACGGAATGCGCTGCGAGGATTCTTTCTTGATGAATGGCCCCCAGATGCGAGGCCAACCCTGTTAAGTTTCGCGCGTATTGGAGAGCCAGGAGAGGAGAGAAGGAACGCCTTTGACCGATTTTTTGTTTATTATCGCTGGCGTTGGTTGCTTGAACGGCATCTGCTTTTTGAGGAGGGGAGAGGAAGTGGGCAGCAGATGGTAGGTCCGGGTGATTCCCTGCGGGTAAGAATGGAGCTGCTACCACGAAAGCGTGGTGTGATTCCTCTACGGGATCTTCGGCTTCGCCTGCCCGACCCTCTGGGACTATTTCAGCGCTGTCGCCGAGTGATTGATTGTGACGATAGTGTTATTGTATTTCCTCGCTGCTACCGTGTGCCCCCCCTGAATTTGTCGGGTCAGGCGTGTTTCGAACATAGTGGGGAGGCTCTTTCAAACACGGTTGGACAATCAGGGGACTTCCTCGGACTTCGAGATTATCGGAGCGGCGACCCCATGCGTCGGATTCACTGGAAGGGGTGGGCCCGGACCGGGCGCCCGATCGTAAGAGAATTTGAGGATGTGTCTCTGCCTCACTATGCGCTCATCCTCGATAACTTTGTAGAGCATGGAGATGAGAATCTCCTGGAGGATTCAGTCTCCGTAGCCGCCTCCATTGTGAGGGCTGTTGATACAAGGCGCAACACGCTCGATCTGATTACCATGACGGATGAAGCCCTTGTTGTAAGAGAAGGGCAGGGGGCCGCGCGGTCTGAAAATATTATGAAGGTTCTTGCCGAAATTGGAGGGCAACCGGAGGAGCGTCTGGAAGATCTGGAGGGAGTGGCCATACGGCACCGTGAGAGGCTGACTGCAGTTATCGTAGTGTTTACGGGATGGACCCTTTCTCGGGCTGATTTCCTGCGACGCCTTGCGATGACAGGACTGGAATTAACGGCACTGATCCTGTGCCGGGATGTCTCGAATGCCCGGGCCATGACCGAAGTAACTCCACTGCCCTGTCGTCACTACCTGATTGAGCCTCCGGCAATCGAGGAGGAATTGCGGAAACTTCAGTTATGAGAGGTAACCTCCAGTCCTTTCATGCCCCTCCTCGAATTCTGGAGGGTGGGGCTCTGCTTTTTTGGGGTGGCGTGACGGGGCATCCGGTAATCGGACTGCTGTGTGCTCTCTTGGTCGAGGCGCGCTCATGGACAGATCTCCGGTGGGAATTCGGCGAACGTGGCTTCGTTCGCGCCTGGTATCTTGCCATCGGGCTTGGACTGGTTGTTTCTGCCTGGGTCTGGCTTGAAGGGGCCAGTCCGATCTTTCTTTTTGAGGCTCTCGTGTGGATTCCAGTGTGCCTGCTGCCGGTGATCCTTGCCCAGAATTACGCCAGGGAGCCTACCATGCCCCTCAATACCTTTTCGGTGGTGGCGAGGCGAAAGATGCTGATAGACCGGAAGGCGGGCCGAGATGTGCGACCAATTCAGGTTCACATCGGATACCCTTATCTCTGCGCCGTCATGGTTGCAGCGGCGATGACCCGTATCGACGAGATAGCTTTTTTCGCAGGAGCAGGGGTTCTGATCACTCTTGCCTTGTTTTTTGCCAGTTCGGTCAGTCGGCTGCGGCCAATCAGAACCGTGATAGCGCTGTTGCTCGTTACGATCTTTGGGGCGGTAAGCTCGGTTGGTCTGAAGGCCTTATGGCTACGTCTCGATAGCCCCTACAGTCGAATGGGCGGGGGGTTTACCTCCGGGGATCTCTCCCAGACTGCGATTGGGAAGCTTGGGAGGCTCAAGCAGTCCAAGGGAATCCGGTGGCGAGTGGAGGAGGCTGCTACGGAGGGACCCCGCCTTTTCAGGGAAGCAGTATACAACCACTACTCGGACGCCCAGTGGTGGCATCGGCCGATTCCTGAAAGGGGTGAAGAGGGCAGGGGAAGACGGCTTGAAACCAAGGGGAGGAGTGAGCAGGAGAGTAGTGAAGTCGATAAGAGAGAGGGAGATTACGATCCTTTATGGGACCGTGTGACAGAAGATGGGCTTCTTGAGTTTGTCTTTGACGAAAAGGAGTTTGCACGGAATCCAGAAATGCGGCGCAGACTCACTGTCAAGGGGAAGGTAGACACCAAAACGCCCCTTCCACTTCCGGATGACGCACAAAGACTTTCAGGTTTTCAAGTCACGGATGGGGGAGTGGATGTCAATTCCCTGGGGACTGTCCGCCTCGAAAACCCGGATCATGGCATCGCCTCCTTTGAGGTATTCGTTGGAGGGCGCCCCTTACATGAAGCGCCGCCCGACCCGGACCGCGATTTACAGGTCCCTCTGGCCGAGCGTGCCCCCGGGCGTCTCGATACCAATGAGCGATGGGTGGAAAATCCCGCACGAAAGGGCATTCGAGATATTTGCGAAGCATGGGGACTTCGCGGGCTTTCCGCGGCTGAAGCAGTTCAGGTCATCAGGGAGAAGTTTTTCAGTAACGAATTCACTTACAGCATGTTCCTCAGGAGTGCGCATCCGAGTCAGAGGAGTTCAGCCGTTGCGAGGTTTCTCTCTGAGACAAGGGTCGGGCACTGCGAGTATTATGCGACCGCAGCGGTGTTGCTCCTCCGAGAGGCTGGAATTCCTGCTCGTTATTGTGTTGGGTATTCCGGGCAGGAAAAGAACGATAATGGAGAGTGGCTGTTAAGGGGGAGTCATGCGCACGCGTGGTGTAGGGTTTGGCATGGGACGATCCCTCCTGATGAGATTCCTAAAGGAAGGGATCTCTCTTCCTACGGGCTCTGGAAGGATTTTGACGCAACCACTCCTCGATGGCCTGAACTGGAGGGATCAGGAAAAAAATGGTCTCAGCACTTGGTCGACTGGTGGCATAACATTCGGGAGGATGCTCTGATCTGGAGAACTTCACCCGGGAATGCCGGGAAGATTAGTTGGTTTCTCGTGGTAGCAGCAATACTCTTCGTGGCCTATCTAACCCTGCGCCTGTGGAAGGGCCGAAGGCACCAGGAGGCGGCCTCCAGCTACCGCTGGAAGGCCGAGACAAGGCGCACTCCTCTACATGAATTGACTCACCCGGCAGAGAAACTTCTTGGGCCGAGGGGGGAGGGCAGGACATTTAGTGAGTGGATTCTCGGTCTCTTGAGTTTTTTCCCTGGCCTCGAGAGCGACCTGCGTCGGGCTTTATGTGTTTACTGGATAGCACGGTTTGACCCTGCAGGGCTCTCGCCGGGTGAGGCTGATAAATTCGCAGAGCTATGTGAGGAGATGAGAAGGCGCCTGAGCGCAGAGGATGGCCTGGCCGCTGATGGAGAAGACGTGTATTTGAGAGAATAAAAGAAGGCACCCGCAGAGGCGGGCAAGGCTCAAAGGCACCTGTCCGCAAAGGGCCTTAAGAGCAAGGCCGGGGGCTTTAAAGGTCTGATTGTTATTGTTTTATGATGCCTGAAGGCAGAGACGGAGAGACTGATGGGCACGGCCAATTCGAGGGAGGGGGCATTGGCGCCCCACGTTGAATCAGCCCGTTAGGAAAGAGGGCTAAAATGCAATTAATTTGCGTTTGATCTTAGCCCATTTCTGATGGTAAGCAGTCTTCAGTGGAAATTGTTCGCCATAATACCCTGCCCATGCCGTGGTCCTTTTGGCCGGTTGGTGGGGATCGGATTGGGGTTTTAGCCTCTGTTCTATGTGCGATTCACTGCGCAGCAACCCCTTTCCTATTACTATTTCTCCCGGTATTTGGGAAGGTCTGGTCGCATCCGGCCTCGCACTGGATCATGGCCCTGCTTGTGGTTCCACTTGCGGGAGTAACGGTTGCTACAGGCTACAAACGGCATCGGAGAAAGTGGGTCATTGCAAGTGGTGTAGTAGGGATCGTATTTGTACTCATGGGGGCAGCGGCGCCAGGTTTTGAATCGAATTCCGGACAGGATGCTAATAATTTTTCCGTCGTAGGGGGAGCAGAGAGCGGCTCGGAAGGTGTTGCGGATGATTGCGAGATCTGTGCGAGTCTCTCCGAGTGCGAGGAGAGCTCCTGTGGGGAGGCTTCGGAGTGTACGGAAATGGCCGCTTTGGAGGGTGATTCCGAGGGAGCTGCGGGAGAGTGCGTTGATGCATGCTGCCCCTCTATTCAGGCGACCGCAGAAGGAGGATGGAAACTCCACATTCCTCTGGCGAGTATCCTGACGACAATCGGGGGGCTTTTTCTGATTGTGACGCACATAGGGAATCTTTGCCGTTGTCCCTGTTGCGACACAGAGAAAGCGGTTGCTTGAAGTAACCGTCGTTTGTATTGCGCTCTCCCCCATGAAAGATAATTGGCAATTTGCCCTACGCAGCAGCGTCGAGCAGGTAGAGGAGGGAGATGCTCTTGCTCCGAAGTTCGACGAGCATGGCCTGATGCCCTGCATCATTAGTCATTCCGCCAGTGGAGAGAACCTGCTCTGAAGGTTCACCCGGAAACCAGAGTTCCTGTTCGCCGCGTCATTACCGGTGGAGTTGGATATACATCTTCCAAGGGAGATTCCGCGGGAGAAAGTTGTTGTCGGGGTTCCTGTGGGTGTTAGCTGGGGAGAGGTTCTCCTGAACCTTGGCCAGCATTTAGGTGAGCGTGATTCGCTGAGAGAGCTTAGGGGCGAGGCTCTCGGATGCTGTTGATTATTTTTTGCGGGTCGAACCCCTCTCCATCACTTTCATGAAGAACGATGGTGTAAGCTAATTTGAACTTCTCTCCCTTTTTGACCTTCGTTGTGATGTAAGGCTCCCGCCGTTCCTTAGGTTGCTTTGGGAAGGGGTTTGAAGCGAGCACACCGTAATCACGGCTGTGGGACCAGCAGCCTCGCGGATTTTCTGTATGAGGAATCACCATGATTCCGGCCCGTTTTTCACCAATGACACCCGAATAGTCTATCCAGCGAAAATTTCGTCCCCAGGTCCCGCTGCCGTTCTGCTCTCCTCGATCATTGAGAATTCGGCCCTTACCTCCTTTGACCCGGAGGGGACTAGCGATACGAAGGGCGAGACCGCTCTCCTCCTGATCTCCAAATAGAAAGTCCCTGTCATCGTTGTAGAAAGTAGCCTCCCAGGTGATCTGTATTCCTGTTGGGATACGACGAAAGCGGTAGCTCGTGTCTTGAACGCAGACTGTAGTGGTGCCTGTTTTGTCTAGATAGCGGTCCCGGGTTGAGAATGATGCCTCCAGCCCTGAACTCGTTGGTCTCTCGAGGTATCTTTCGAATTTTACTCGTGAGGTTAATCGCCAGTAGTCGTTGCCGTCAATCCAACCGAAACTCATCCAGAGGCCAGGGTGCATGAGGGGGTGAATGATTCGCTCGGGGTCTTGGGGCTTGGGATCAAGATCGTCGGGACGGCGGGCCGGGAAATTCCGGGTGACTTGTATTCCAGAGGGAGTACGCATGTTCACGAAGGCACGGCGAGTCAAGTGTTCATGAGCGAGAAGGTAGGTCGCTATCTGCGTTTTTCCGAAGTGAAGATGCAGTCGGTCACCTTTCTGACGAAAAACGAACTTCTCCTCGTCGCTCAAGACCCTTTCGGGTTTCTTCAGGCTCATAAGCCAGGCTGTCAGATCGGCTAATTGCTGGCGGGTCATTAGGGCGCCAAATCCGGGAGGCATGGCTGAGACGGGAAGGGTTTCCCTGCTCACGATGTCAGATCTTTCAATTCTGGAGGTTTCCCCTCCAAGCATGGCCACGGTGACGTGCTTGCCTGTCTCCTCAAGAACGACCCCGGAATAGCCTTTGCCGCTCTGGGTGGAGATGACCTGCGCGGCGAAACCTTCCACGATGCTGGCACTCGGATCGAGGATGGATTCCAAGAGTAGCCTGGCGCTCGCCCGTGATCCGATGTCACTGAGGTCGGGCGCGTAATTGTTGCCGCGCCCCCTGACCTGATGGCAAGAGGCGCAATTCGCTCCATGGACGCTCAAGAAGAGATCTTGGCCACGCTTGAGGTTGGCCTTGGGGAGGAGGGGTAGAACGGCCTCGATGGTGGCGGTCGTCCCGTCAGGAGCAAGGATCTTGGGCCGAACAGCGAGGATGTAGTTGCCCTTCCTGGCCTTGATCCCATCGCGACTTGTTCCGAGGGTGAGAGGGCCGGAAGGCAGATCGGCACGGTAGACTCTCATCGTCCGGGGGTCATCGCCCTCGATCAGGAGAGGAGTTGGTTTCCATTGCCTGCGGGCCCAGCTGGGCAGGGACTCGGCACGGGAATCATCGATAAAATAGACAGTGGAGGGGTAGCTCAGGTTCAGCGTGACCGTAATCCCATCCTCAGCGTCTGCATCATTGCAGGCAGTCTGGAGGAAAGTCAGTCCCTCGAGTTCTGGAGGAACACGGGTCATGCGATAGGACCGATCGGTGTAGCAGGGAGTGCCGGCCCGCAGGATGGCAGCCCGGTAGGCGTGACCGCTACTTGCCTTGACGCCTGAGAAGGGGATCACTAGAGGTTCCGGGGGTTGGACCTGCCCAGTTGCAGTCAGGGGGCGCCCGCGATGTTCAAACTGGTGTTTCCCTCCGAGGCGACGGGTGCTGAGATCCGCGATGGGGCCATGGGAGTCCTTGGCATGCCTTTCAATCTCCTGGTCGGAGAGGGAGTCCTCTTCAAGGAGGCCCAGCAGGGCCGCGAGGCGAACCCGGGGTCTCTTGTCGGAGAGGAGAGCCCTGCGCTGGTTGGGAGGAAGAAGGTCGATGAGAGCCCCCCACGCGGCATAGTAGACAATCCGGTCAGATTCACGAGAAGCCAGGTCGAGGAGCGACGCCGTTGAACCCGAGGCTTTAAGCTCCCTGAGAGCGCTAATCGCCGCCAGTCGAACCTTCGGTTCCTCGTCTGCGAGCGCTTGTTGGATGGCCGGGTGCAGTCTGCCGTTGAAGGCCGCGACCCGGATCGACTGGATCTTCCGATTGGTGGTTTCCCCGAACCAGGCCTCGGGATTAATTCGACCAATGGTCCAGACCAGCCAGGTTTCGAGGGCGACGGAAAGGTCTGGTCTACGGAGCGCAGCACGGAGAACGGGTTCGATACTCTTGCCGCGGCGGATTAGTTCTTCCTGAGCGTTGGTGCGCCAGACCGGCAGATGGCTTCCTAGATCGGCGATGAGCCCTTCGACTGTCCTTGTATCCCTCGACGGAGTGGAGGGAGAGTAGTCCCTAGGCCAGAGGCGATAGATTCGACCTTCATTTGCGAGCTTGCCATTCTTATAATGGGCGCCGTATTGGCGGCCCCAGCTGGTGATCCAGATTGCCCCGTCGGGACCCATCTCAATATCAACAGGGTCGAAAGACCGTCCCTTACTCAAGGGCATGGTGCGGCCACCCCCAGCATGGGCCAGAATCTCGAGTTCTGGTCGGTCCGGCTTGCGCCAGGCCCCATCCCATTTGCTCCGATATATTAAGATTTCACGGTTGAGCCAGTCGCTGATGAAGAACACGTTGTTGTATTTGTCGGGGTATCCCGGGATGGCACAGTGAATCACGCCTGCACCCGAACCCTCGAAGAGTGGACCACTGGAAGGAGCGGTCGGGAGATGATCGTCACCCTTCCAATCGTAACTCCACGGATGCCCCCATCCAAAGTGAGAGCCGAAAAATGGAGTGAAGATCTTGTCACCCATGGTCTGGTCATTGTCGGTGCCGAACCAGTCAAAGCGCTCGTCGAATGAAATGTCCCACGGGTTGCGGAAGCCCCGCGAGATGATTTCCAGATTCGAGCCGTCGTCGTTGCAGCGGAGAATTCCTCCGGTGACGCCCCAGTCGTCGCGGGGATTCTGGTAGTTCTTTTGATAGGTTGCCGAAGTGAAGGCGACTGGTTGTGGCTCCGGTGTCCCGGGCGGGACCTCGATGCCCCACAATTCACGGAAGGATGCCGGAGCAAGACGGTCGGGCAGGACGGTCAATCCCTTCGAGTTGCCCTTGGACATGTAGAGACGCCCGTCAGGTCCGAAGTTCAGTCCATGCAGTCCATGCTCGAGATTCCCCAGGTCGGTGTAGACCCGGATGTATTCGTCAGCCACGTCGTCGCCGTTCGTATCTCGAACACGGGTCAAATCAGGTGCATTGGCGATCCAGAGCCAGTCTCCCTTCCAGGCGAGGCCCTGGATGGCATTGAATCCAGTGGCGAACTCCTGCCGGGTATCGGCGACGCCATCATTGTCCACGTCCTGAAGGATCCAGACCGAGTCGGGAGGCGTATTAGGAGCAGGAGAGCGATACTGGGGCCCCATGCCTACGCACGGACGCCCCCTCGCGTCAAAGGTGAGGGCACAGGGATTTCGTACGATCGGCTCCTGGGCGAAGAGGGAGGCCTTGAGGTCTTCCGCGATGACGGGGAAATCCTCAGGGATGGCACAAAGGTTGCCCACCACGCCGAAGGCGGCGGAAAGGGCAATGGGGAAAGAGGGTATGAAGGGTGCTGGGATTCCCGGTTTTAATCACCAGCAGGGTAGGGGTCAATTCCAGGGGGGCCGGGGCTAAAGATGAGCACATGTGTTTGATTGCAAGGAGGACTGACGTTAAGAACCGATAGCTCTTCGCCATGCGTCCTCTTGTTTTCCTCTTCCTTTCCCTGGTTCTGACGTGCACTTCGGGTGCTGAGCGCCCACACGTTCTTTTTATTGCGGTCGATGACCTGAATGACTGGGTCGGCTGCCTCGAGGGGCATCCGCAGGCACTTACCCCCAACATGGATCGTCTCGCTGCCCGGGGCATCCTCTTCACCAATGCCCATTGTGTGGCCCCGGCCTGCAATCCATCCCGGGCAGCGGTCTTCAGCGGCCGGAGTCCAAACGTGACCGGAGTCTGGTCCAACCAGAGCGGATCCCTCGCGCGCCGCTATCCGAAGGCCCATCTCCTCACTACCACGTTCTCGGAGTCGGGCTACGAAACCCTTGGTGCGGGTAAACTCCTCCACTCCCGGGGAGGAAAGTCCTTTGGAGAATACTATGGAGTGAACCAGCGCTGGAGTCCCCTCTCGAAGGAGGCGGTGAAATACACCCGCAAGGAGCTGCCCAGCAAGGCAAGGGCGAATCCTCGGCATCTCACGAAGGATAGCCTCGGAAGAAAGGTTCTTCTCCCGCTCAACCGCATGCCCTCGGACCGGAAGCCTGCGCAGACTGACGGGGAGTCCTTTGACTGGGGAGGTTGGGACGTGCCGGATGCGGACTTCGGAGACACCAAGATCACGGACTGGGCGATTGGCAAACTGAAGGAGGAG
>Ga0115011_10002980_pt1 | contig 11634 bp, 8 predicted proteins | sample TroAtlMetagenome_2_FD_88705 | JGI IMG/M metagenome (GOLD analysis project Ga0115011, IMG submission 88705) | Marine eukaryotic phytoplankton communities from Atlantic Ocean - Tropical Atlantic ANT8 Metagenome | ecosystem: Environmental > Aquatic > Marine > Oceanic | place: Tropical Atlantic... | reverse complement strand
CCACGAGCTCTCCTTTTTCGGGTCACGACGACCTTTCGGAGTCACTCGTTTTCCCCGCGCGTGGAGAGAGATTCAACCACACATAAAGTGTGCATCGAATCATCCGTTGAACTTTCGCGCGAAGAGTAGACGCAATCTCGTGTGCGCGTTCGATACCATCTCCACGCAGACGAGAGGGAGAGACGGGGAGAAAGAAAAGGGGAGTATCGACTTTGGCGTGAGCGCGCCCACAACTGTAACAGACAGAGTAATCCAAAAAAGAAAGTGAACACGGGAAAGTTCAAGGTACAAAAATGTTTGCGTTCATGGTAGCCGCTTCCGGGTTATTCTTGCACCAAATGAAACAGAGATCGGACAAGGCTTCGGATACGTTTGATCCAGACGCCGTGCACGACGCGACGATCGTTTCCGAGATGCGCAGGTGTGGGAGCATGAAATCAATCTCTTCTTCTCTAAATTTGTCAATTTTGAACACCTCCGAGGATGAGGAAGATGAGGAGGAATGTTCATCTTTAAGAGATGTCAGCGAAGAAATAGAGGAACAAACTGAAGTTCGATGCAGATTTTGCTTTCAAGACGAAACGGCCGGGGATTTAATCGCACCGTGTGCGTGCACAGGGTCGCAAGAATACGTGCACTTGAAGTGTTTGCGGATGTGGCAAAAAGTTTCTCTGCGGTCGAACGGATGCGCCGAGAAAAATTGCAGGGTGTGTAAACAAAAGTACACCTTACCGTACATCCCTTTGAAACGTCGTGTTTCGTTTTACTTCTCCTTGAAAGCAAAGGATCGATTGAATGAATACACCAAGGCATGGTTCGACGTCGTCGCGACCGCAGTCATGCAGGCGCGGTTACAAGGAGTGATTTCTCCGCTTCACATCGTTCGACGGTCGAATTCGATCGCTGAATTAGCCGTTTTGATGGCCATGTCTGAACTACGCATTTTCGCTAAGCGGGCGGAAATAAACACGCCGATGGTTGCGACGCCTTCTACTCCTTCTCCTCCAAAATTCATCGACGGGGAGAAAATCAAGAAAGGAATGAAACTCGTCGGGTGGGGGTACACGACCTTGAACATGTTCGTCAAGTTTCATCACGCCGTGCACAAATAAATAAAAGACACGTGTGCGTTGTAAATATAAGAAAATTGCTGTAATATACTATTCTATACGATTGTAATAACGTGTGCATGAAAAGAATTCACGTTGAAAGCGCGCCACCTAATTTCGCAGTATCTAAAGCTTTTTCGATAATAGAAGGCGGACGTCTTGGAGGCGGATACGGACCGACTCTCATTTTCTTCTCTAATTGACCAAGTTTTTCGCGCAAGATGGCAGCTAAAGCGCTCAAGACGCCACAAAAATACGACGGTTTCAAAGCTTTCGCACTGGTCGATACCCACGCTGTCGAAGAAGACAAACACGCGGCGACAAACGCCGCCGTCACCGCCAACGCAATTAATGAAAATACGTGCAAAAACTTACGAAAAATGACAATCTTTGCCAACGCCTGTGCACACGATTTACAATTTTTCGTGTGAGAGTGGTACCTGTCCAACAAAGCCTCTCTAGTCTCTTCTTGCGGTGGTAATTTTGTGCTCATGCCTTCGGGCCAAGATGGACCACCATTAGCAACGTCCACGATCCAGTTTCTAAACGCGTTGACATACACATCCGCTGAGGACGGCATGTAACATGTTTTGGCGTACTTTTCATTTTTCACAGTTCTGAAAATTTCAATCATACGTTCTTGTTTGTGCAAGAAAATTTGATCGTCTTCCAATATAGCATTTTGATTCGTGTGGGTGTACCATTTCGGGAACAAACCGAATAGCTTTCTCGGCAACGCCGCTTTGAAAATAAACGGAAATCGAGCGATTAAACGACACTTCCCGGGCGCGATGGGAACGGCGTACACAACTGTCAAGGTGGTAAACTGGTCCGTTCTGAGCGTGTGTCGCATCAAAGCCGGCGCTTTGAACTCAGTGTATTGCGTCCCGTACTTTCCTTTTCTTGGACCTTCTTCCCACTTGCCGGTGAAACCATTTCGTGCGACTTTCTTATCCTTCGTGGTGAGTTCTAAGACCACTGGCGTGGCGTTTTCACGCTTACCCACGGAGTTATGGTGCGTAAACGGAACGTGCGAAACGTCCATCACGTTTTCCAACAAGGTCGAATAATCCATTGGTAAATCTCTAAACACGTCCTGATACACGCACATTGGGTCGTCGAGTTCTGGAATCAATGGTAACGGTGGTAAATCGTCCATCGTTTTTGTTCCGTCCATTTTCGTCGGGTAGCACCATAAAACACCTTGCGCCACTTTTGTGTAGTACGGCGTCGCGCACGCGCGCGGTGAGTTCAACGCGGTTTCCACCGCTTGACCTTCGCTCCCGAGTTGCGGAATAGACGTGCATTTCCCGCTCTTCCCTTCGAACGTCCACCCGTGGTAGCCACATTCGATTTCGCCTTTATCGTTGATGCGTCCTTCGGATAACGGCGCCAATCTGTGTGGGCACATATCCGCCACGCACGAATACTCACCCTTGTTCTTCCAAAATACCAAAGGCGTACCTAACAAGGTGAACGCATAAGGTGCGTCGTCTTCCAAATCGCACTCGAACGCTATGGGATACCACTGAGAGTGCCAGTCGAATGGCTCAGAGCCTTTGGTTTCCGCCGAAGGAATGGACTCGTCCACGTCTAAAACCGCACCCCTAGTTTTAATGAGTACGCTTCTGTTATTCTTGATTCTTCGTTGTTGTCCGCTGCTGAAACCATTGCTACTATTACTGATGACAAAACAATTGTTTTGCGCCGGTGACGTTGCATTTCGTTTTCCGAGAAGAAGATTTCTTGTTCTTATTCTCTTCTTTAACAGAGAAGACGAGGACGACGAAGACGCGAATAAAGGGGAAAATGATCTCAACGAAGATGAAGTGAACAGCTGCATCACGATTGCGCTAATTACTCAAGGCGCTTATCTGAGCGCCTCTTCAAATAAGTGCGGATTAGTCTGTGTGAAAACCTTCTCTCTCTAACAAGGTCTAATTACATTTTTTTCTCCTCTTTCTTGTCTCTATTTTTATAAAAACTCAAATTAACGTCTCATGCCTCGACCGCCACCACGACCGCCTCTGCCTCCCATCATGCCTCCTCGACCACCACCACCACCACCTTGCGCGTCTTCGCTTCTAGGGTTTCGCACCGTTTCGTCGATGGAAAGAATCAAACAGGTAGCCTCGCACGCCGCGGCGATGGCGTTGCACTTGACCAAAGCCGGTTCCCAAATGAAGTGCGCAAAGGTATCTAAAATCCCGCCCGAGTTGACATCGACACCAAAATTCAAACCTTCATGGTTTGGAGCGGCGTGCTTTTGTCGAAGTTTGTTCAAAACGTCTGTGGCATCGCACCCCGAGTTGTCACACAGTTGTCTCGGAATGACTTCTAAAGCGCGCGCAAATGCGTGAATGAACAGTTGTGATTTCCCTTCAACAGTTCGAGCGTGCTCTTTCAAACATTTACTCAATTCCATATCGATGGCACCGCCACCAGGTACTACTGCTGCGTTTTTCGTCGCGCGACGAACGATTTCAATAGCATCGTTTAAACTTCTCGCCGCTTCCTCAATGAATTGCTCGGCGCCGCCTCGTAAAACTAAAGTACACGTCTTCGCTTCCGCACATCCACGGAAAACGTTGAAACGTTCGGAACCGACTTGTATTTCTTCAAATACTTCGCACGTACCTAATTGCTCTTCGTTCAAATCGTTTACGGTCGTCTGCACAGCCGCACCAGTTGCTCGCGTGCATCTGTCCAAGTCCGCCTGTTCGACTCTCCCGGCACAAAACAAGCCTCGGTCGGCGAAGTATTGCGTAGCTAAATCACCAATAGCTAATCGAGACAAAACAACGTTCGCGCCAGACTGAACGCACTTTTCGAGCTTATCGTAGATGATGTTCCATTCGGCATCGACAATTTCTTGGTACTTGGACGGGTCGTTCAATCGTACCTCGGCGTTGTCTTTTTCCGATTTCAACTCCAACTCCAAATTTAACGCTAAAATCTTCGGTTTCACCATTTTCTTCGTCATTTGCTCGAAACCGGCGTACGAAAATGTCTTCTTGAACGCCACTCCATCGACGAGAAAGGAATCTCGCATGCTCGCGCCTAAAACCTTCTTCACGCCAATCATTTTCGGGTCTAACAGATCTTGGTCCAGGTGACCGACGGCGTCGACAACCATCTTGGCGAAAAATTCCTTCTCGCCACCGACAAGTTTGGATGACAATGTCGTCATCGCACACTTTTGCAACATTTCTTCTTTCTCTTCTTTCGAGTTCCCTTCGATGGAAACCGAAACTTCTTTGACTTTTTCCAGGGCGAGTTCGCTCGCTTTACGAAAAGCGCGAATGATATTCATTGGATGCACGCCATCTTCAATGAACGGTTTCGCTTCTCTCAAAAATTCTCCACACAATAAAACAACCGTAGTGGTTCCATCTCCAACCTCCGCGTCTTGCGATCGAGCAATGTCCACCAATGTTTTCACTGCCGGATGGACTATTTCTAACAACTTCATGATCGTGGCTCCATCATTCGTAATCGTCGTCACGCCTCGGTTATCGACGACTAATTTATCTAATCCTCGAGGACCTAATGTCGTTCGTATGGTATCCACGATGGCCATGCACGCGTTGATGTTCGAAATCAGTTGGCCTTTGCCTTGAGAAGAGTCCGTGCCTTCCTTTAACAAAACAATTTGCGGCTCTGTTTGTCCACGAAAGTGATTTTTAAAATGAAATGAATGAGTAAGTTTTAAGAAGAAGGAAGAAACGATTGCGGCGCGCGGTCATCGTCGCCGTCATCCATACATCCATACATCCATACATCCAGATGATGATGATGATGATGGACATCGTGACGAATGTCCGATTCATCGCACGAATGAAACACACACACACACACACACCAAAGAGAAAGAGAAAGAAAGAAAGAAAGAAAGTCGCCGTCGTCGTCGTTGACCAAAAAACAAACAAACAACGCAACAAACTTACGGATCAATCGCCCGTCAGGCATTTGCATGAGCGTCGTCATGGTATCTACTTAGAATGTTTGACGAGTCCTTGTCGTCGTCCTACGGTCTGTTATCGAGAGCAGCACCAGCAACAACACCCGCTGCAGAAGCGCGCGTCGATTAACAAAAAAGTGAAGGCGTTTGCTTTTTTCTCGTTTCTCAAAATTCTCCTTTCGTCGTCTTCCTTTCGTCATTCGTGTGGTCCACAAAACAAAACAAAACAAAGTGCAAGAGTCAAAAAAAAAGGAAAAAAAAAGGAGAATTTTTTTTGTGTTGTCCGTCGTGTACGAGTTTGGTATAAATGAAGAAAAATTGGTTCGAGAGCATTCGCGCATTCATCATTCTTTCGCGCGCTCTTTTCTTCGCGGTTTCTTATTCACAGAGAGGAGAAGATACAAAGAGCGGCGAAGAAAAGATGACATCAACGAGTCGTGGTGCCATCATCACCACCACTACCACTACGACGACGACGACGACGACGACGGCGATGAACAGCACAAACAATACTCCATTTGAGACGCGCGAAAGTGTGTCAGAAAAATCATCGTCATCACCGCCTTCAACAACACATACTACGGATACATCAATAATAGCGACAACACAAAAGGAAGAAGAAAAAGGAGTAGGAAAAGACGCATCGGGCATCTCCAAAATACGCTTTCGGAGGCAGAGTTCGGTGCACGACATCGGTCCCATGGAACTTTTGTCCAGGAAAACAACCGTCTTAGAGGTCAAAGAAAAGCTGAAAGAGTTCTTTACGGAGGAAGAACACGTGAAAAACGAGGAAACGAATAAAACATCATCAATAACGAAAAACTTAACGACGGACGATATAAAGTTACTTTACTTAGGTAAAGTTCTAGACGGATGCGACGACGTGACGTTGTTTGAGCTTGGGATTCCATCCGCCGGCGTCACGACGATCATGCACACGCACGTCGTGCCACCAAACATGCGCCGGAGAAGCGCGGCACAAAAGTTTGCCGGGTTAACGACGAAGTTAATGAGCAGCGGAGATGTTGATGCGAATGCCAATGGACAGCCTTCGTGTTGTTCGATACAGTAGAAACATTTTATTAGCCCAACTTTACTATAGTAGAAAACAAAAATTGTACCTACGTATATATACGAAGTGTTCCAAATATATCGTTGCGCGCGGATTATCAAATGAGATAATAAATGAGAAAAAAAAGTCTAATACACGACACTTCCGCCAAAGATCTTCCATGCACCGTCAGCAGTTCGCCGCATTTCATATCGTGCTCTATATGTCGACTCGTATACATCGTCATCATCCACTTTGGATCTATCCTTCAACACAGCCAATTCCGTCAATCTCGCTTCCACGATGGCTTCGTCTTCGTTGTAAATTTCAATCTTTTCAATCACCAACTTATTCAACTCATACTCCCAGCACCAACCGTGGGACGCGACATCTTCCGCTCTCAACGTCCATTGCCTCAACATCGGTCCGTCGAGAATGTTGCTCAATGCGCGAGAATCGTGAGAGCTACCGAGTGCTTTCGCTTTGATTTGCTGCCATCTCTTCACGATAGACTCCGCGGTACTTTCGTCCATTGGTTTCTTCACCGGTTTTGGAAGCGAAATTTTTGGCATCTCAATCTTGGGCACTTCGATTTTCGGCACAGTTGGTAGCTGTGGCGGCTTCAAACCACTAATACCACCACTACTATATTTGGTACTTTTGTCTTTCGTCGTCTTGTAGTTATTATTGTTCGTATTCTTTTTCGGCGCGTGCGTAGATTTCGTATTCATGTTTTTCTTTTCGGTTGCGCTTCTTTGCCACGAGGGCATTTTCACGTTTTGAAAACCGCTCGAGTTATTACCGAAGAAGTTCATCGCGCTGAATACGATCGCTCCAGTAAAAGCTAATCGCGAGATGACACCTAATCGATAATGAACAACACCTTTTTTCAACGGGACTGGAACGTCGTCGCTCGGGAAGAAAGATCTCAACATGCTCAAAGTACCCTTCGTCAAGGCGCGCTTGGCCGCAGATCCCGCACCTTCAATCTTCGCAAACGCAGGAGAAAGTGCGTACCTTTCGACAAAACCAGTAATCTTCGGATTTGAGAACCACTGTTCCAAAGAAATCGGCACGACGTGTGCCGAATCTCTGAAGAGGGGAAACGCGACTTGCTGAATCCATTGATCGACTAAAGCGCACACGCCTTCGACGACATCGCCGGATGGAGAATTTTCTCGAACGAAAGTTGCCATTTCCGAGTTTGAAGTTTTCTCCGAGGACAAACCCAAAAGCTCACACGCAGCTTCAGTTTTACCGAGCAAAATTAAGCACACAGTGCGCTCGATGGTGACGTCCCCAATTTCTGAAGTTTGGTTGGTATTCTTCGCAGCAATTTCAAGCTGTTCCAAGATATCATCCGCATCTACTATCAACAGCGGGTTGCCACTCATGAGACCGGCGACGATGTGCGAGATGGAAGCTCTGTACACTTCGTTTGGATCGGCTGGGACGTGATCTGGCGCTTCTACAAACATAGAGGCGTGCTCATACGAGGTTAAGACGCGAGATGATTGTACATGCAAATCTGCTTTTGAAATCAATGCCGTGTCGTCGTTTTGAGCTTCGTTTTCATCACCCCCCGATCTCGTCCACAGGCACTTTTTCAAAGCTATCAAACCGAGTTCACGGTCTCGCGTTTGATCCAAAGGCATCGCGAGCAGTTCTAGCGCGACGCCAGGTAACGCATCGTCGAGTTCCTTGTAAATTGCATCCTTCAATTCCGGGGCAAAAGATTTGGACTTGCCACCCGGTACCTTCTCCAAAGTTTTCAACGCCAATTCTAGCATGTCGCTTCCTTCCACGTAACTTGGTCGTTTTCCTAAGCTATGCAAAGCTTCTTGCGCGTATTCACACATGGCCATAGAGGACGCTAACGCGACATCGCGCTTCCCATTGCTGTTTACTGAATCCCCGCCTCTCCTGTTTTTCGCCGTTAATATGGCATCCGCATACTCTAAAACGCTTTGATTCTCGCCCGCTTCGAGCAACATCGCTAAAGCCGCTGGTGCTTTTTCGAATTCAATCGGTGTTAACACGCCCTTTCGTAAGTCTTCGTCGTGGTACGCTCGGGCTTCTTTATCGGATAAAACAGCTACGGCTTCCTCGATTAAACTTTCTCGACTTCGACGTAACGTATTTGAGAAGCCTTCAAAGACCTGAGCGTACTTCATCGCCTCACCCGCTTTCGGAATAGTCGCACGTGTCGCGCGGGCAGGAGTTAAGTCCAAAATTCCGTAGTACGATATCGGTAAAAAGACGTGCGTGTTTTTCATTTCGTTCATAATCGAATCTTCTTCACTTGGTGCGGGCCTTTCTTCAGAAATCTCAAACACGTCTTTCTGCACCGGTAAATTAAACGAAGTCACCGTTCCCTGTTCTGTCTCTCTTTTGTCATCTCCTCCTCCTCCAGCTTCCTCCTTTTCCTTCTTCATGATATTCAGGCGTTCGGCGTAGGACAATATTTTCGGTTTTTCTTCTGTTTTTGCGTTGTTTGAAGCATCATCATCTGCTGAAGAAGCCGCCGGCGTGCTCCAAGGCAATGGATCCTCTTCCGAAGGCATTTCGTACTCCTTCTCGTCATCGGTACTATTACTTTCATTGTTCGCATTACCCGCGTTTACATCATCACCATCGTCGGCGGCAACTCGCAGTTGTTGTTGCTGCGCATTTTTGAAACGACGACGATCAGTACTACGAATGCCGGGAATTCGTCGTCGATTACGCGAAGAACACGACGACGACGGGACAATGCCCCCGGCGGACACGCTCGAAGTCGCTCCTGCCGTCGATCTCACGACAGCGGACTTCTTCCGAGAGAGTTTGGTCGCGGTAGATCCGATGCCATTCGAAGTAGCAGCACGAGGGAGCGCGTTCATGAGTTCTATTTTGAAACGAATTCTTTTGGCGCAATCGACGAGAGATATTTCTCATTTCTGCTTTTTTTATTTGGCCGAAACAAAAATGGAATTCTCTCGCGAGGAGGCATTACATTTAGACTGGTACAGCTAAAACGCACGTGGATTTTATTATAACAAAAACTACTACATGTTACGGTATCAATATTTCTCTTACAGTATTACTTATTAATCAATCTTCACGGCGCCGTAAATCATCCGCACGAAGACGTAACACGCCATAAATCCTATCGTTCCAGTTAAAATACCAAAACCGTACGAAATCAAACTCATGTACGAAAAGTACATAATCGAAGGTACCGTTTTCTCGATGTCCAAATTCATATAAAAATAATACGCCGAGTATAAGAAAACGTATAGACTCGAGCTCGCGCACGTGAAGAACGACCTCCACTGCCATCTGTAGTCTTCCGCGCACAGGTGGAAGTAACACAGCACGATCGCAATTTCTGCGCACGTCACGCACAGGATGGCGAAAACTATAAACAAGACGCCGAAAATGTAATACACTTGGTTCAACCACATGGATGTTAAGATGAAAAAGAGCTCGATGAACACGGCTCCGAACGGTAAAATGCCCCCAACCAATACCGCGAACGTGTGTCGGATGAACCACGGTTGCGGCGGAACTTGTCTTGGAATCTTATTCGTTCGCACCGGCGACTCCGCCGCATCCTTCTTGTACCCAAAGTACGACCCCGCAAAAACAAGAGGAACTGAAATACCGAACCATAAAAAGACTAACGCGAGTAATGTGCCAAACGGAACCGCCCCAGACGATCGCTGACCCCAGACCAACAAGTTCAAACAGAAGAAAATGATCGCAGCTACACCCGGGAACATCAACGAAGTTCTAATGGTGATGGATTTCCACGCTAAAATTTGAAACGTCTTGGCAAATCTGCCGGCGACGTAGCCTCCGACAAATCCCATCAGGACAAAGAGGAACAACATGGCGGTCATTAAACTCCCACGATTCGCAGGCGATAGAAATCCAGCCACGGCGAATACCATCAAAACAAAAGACATGCCGAATAGCTGTGCACCGGAACCTACGTAAACGGCCAAAGTGCCCGCCATTTTAGGTGGACGGAACACGTCACCGTGGACGAGTTTCCATCCCGTCTCTTCAGCATCTTGCGACATGGCGGCGTCGTCGAGGAGCATTTGGTCCAGTTGGTTGTAATTTGTGATATCGCGACGCAAGGTCCGAATCATGATCACCGCGACCATACCTGAAAGGAAAAGTATAATCATTACAGAATTCACAATGGAGAACCAGTGAATTTGTTGATCTTGCATGCTCAAATAGGTGTCCCATCGCGATGCCCAACGTATGTCACTCATTCTAAATCGAACGTCGTACGTAAATATGATTTCCTCGCCTGCGGCTAATAGTTGCGGCGAACCCGTACCGTCGTCTTCGTTGTTGTTACTATCGTTTATATCGAACGGCGACACTGTAGCTGATGAAGAGGAAAAGTCCTCCACGCTTTGCTGTTTCGTGCACGTTTCCAATCTCGGATACGCTTCGTTGAACTCTTTGTCTGTGTCGTATTCGTGTTTAATCGACATCGGTTCGACTTCAAATCCGACAACTCTTACTAAATCCGTCTCCAAGTCTTTATGGAAAAGAATAGTGAACCGGACGTGATTGTTTACGAAGATATCGTCATCAGTTTGATATCCAACTGGGAATCCTCTGTCGTACGTTTTATACTCCTCGCCCGTTTTCGAGTTTATGTTCTCTTTCGGAATCGCCACCGGAAGATTGTCTAAAATCATATTCACTCGGTATTCGTCTTGGATAATAGTTTTCAATTTCTCCACATCCTCAGGCGATAACGGATCGATTTTGCAGAGCACTTTACAGCTCTCGTCCGTGCGCATTTGTATTTGATATTTGGAATTGTAAATGCGATCTCCTCGTAAAACCTCCCCGAGGTTCTCCGCGGAGGAGACCACCACGTCTGGTTTGCAAAACGGCAACTCCCAGTAGTAATCTCTCGGCAAGTGAGACTTCATGGATGTTAAACTGTTCATTTTCAAGTTGACTAAATCATCTCTCTCGAAATCTATAATGTTGTTAATGGTGTTTGATGCGATGCATGGTTAGTCGTTGTTTCTCACTCGTGTCTATAACAGTGTCAAAAGAAAGAGAGAAGAAGAAGAAGAAGAAGAAACGATGATTTGTGTACGAGGATGATTTACCTTGAGGAGCGACGCCCGGGAGATAAAACCCGTTCGCGAATTTTGAGAGCGAACAAAATGCGACGATAAGGAAGAAAACCAAAGATGAGGGGGAGGAGAAAGATGAGAAGAGAATGGTGGATGGCTTGTTCTTCATCGTCGCGTTTGATGTCATTTTCTTCTTCTTCTTCTCTTCCTTTTTTACTGGAGGAAGTGGTCGTGAAGAGTGAAATATAAAAGGCAAAAGGAAGAACTCTCGAAATTCAAAATATCCAAAAAACCAAAAAAGAAGGCAAAATTTCTTGCGTTTTACACGACACAAACGAAAACGTTCGAGAGCGAGCGAGCGAGCGAGCGAGCCAGAAAGAGAGAGAGAGAGCGCAATGTTCAGCATCCAACATCACT
>Ga0115011_10002978_pt1 | contig 11636 bp, 13 predicted proteins | sample TroAtlMetagenome_2_FD_88705 | JGI IMG/M metagenome (GOLD analysis project Ga0115011, IMG submission 88705) | Marine eukaryotic phytoplankton communities from Atlantic Ocean - Tropical Atlantic ANT8 Metagenome | ecosystem: Environmental > Aquatic > Marine > Oceanic | place: Tropical Atlantic... | reverse complement strand
GAAATCGTGGGGTAAAGCCTCTAAAGCTAGATTAGAAGAATTACTAGCAGAAGCTAATGGAGAATTCACATTAGTTACTAAGAAACAAAAGAAAGGAAAGTTTGGACGAATATTAGGAACACTTTCAGTCTCGACAGCAGATGGCATTGTTGATGCTAATCAAGTTTTAATTAATGAACAACTTGCTATACCATATATGGGCGGTAATAAAGAAGAGAGTAGAACCGCAGCAGGAGTACTAGATTTATGGAACACATATTATGAAGGGACACCAAAATAAAGTTGAAAAAGACTTTAATGAAGTAAGGAAACAATTTTATGATTTAGCCTCTCAAGGTGATGAGGCTATATCGCTTATGTTAGAACTTGCACGGGAATCAGAACATCCCAGAGCATTTGAAGTACTTGGCCAATTAATCAAACAAAACGCCGAAATATGCGAAAAGATTCTTAAACTTCACGAAAGTAAAAAGAAAGTTGATAAAGATGATATTCGTGCATTAGCGCAAACTGAAGGAATTACACACAATAACGTATTTATAGGTTCTACTGCAGAATTACAAAAAATGCTACGTGATGAAACAGTAATAGAGCCTGACACAAATTTCGAAAATGAGTAGAGCAGAAGTAAGTAGAGAAGAAAATTGGTATTTAGGAAATCCCAATGTCAGAGGGGCTGATTTTGAACACCCGTGGACTAAACCGGAATTAGTTGAATATAAAAAATGTTTAGAAGACCCATGCTACTTCGCAAGAGAATATTGTAAAATTATTAACCTTGATGAAGGATTAGTACCATTTACATTATATCCATATCAAGAAGCAATGTTTCATCAATTCGAAGATAATAGATTTAATATTGTTTTAGCATGTCGTCAAAGTGGTAAATCAATTGCGGTTGTAGCATATCTATTATGGTATACGATTTTTAAAGGTGAACAAGTAGTAGGTATTCTCGCTAATAAGGAAGTTATTGCTAGGGAAATGTTGGGTAGGATTACTCTTATGTTAGAGAATCTACCATTCTTTTTACAGCCTGGTTGTACATCTCTTAATAAAAAATCCATATCATTCTCAAATAATTCAAGACTTATAGCATCAGCCACATCATCGAGCTCTATTCGTGGTATGTCACTTAACCTCGTATACCTCGATGAGTTTGCATTCGTTGATAATGCTTCTGAATTTTATACTTCAACTTATCCTGTAATCTCAGGAGGTAAAACATCTAAGGTTATTATTACGTCTACTGCTAATGGTATAGGTAATATGTACCATAAGTTATATGAGGGAGCTATTCAAAATACAAATGAATTTAAGCCATATAGAGTGGATTGGTGGGATGTGCCTGGAAGAGATGAAAAATGGAAACAAACAACCATTGAAAATACCTCTCCATTGCAATTTGACCAAGAATTTGGTAACTCATTTCATGGTACGGGTAATACATTAATATCAGCTGAGGTATTATTAGCATTAAGAGCTAAAAGTCCAATTAAAGAACAAAGTGCTGTTAAAATATATGAACACCCTAAAGAAGACCATAATTACCTAATGTTTGTTGATACGTCTAGAGGACGAGGACAAGACTATTCAACATTTACGGTTATTGATGTGAGTGAAGACCCATTTAATCAAGTATGTATTTTTAGAGATAATAATATGAGTCCATTATTATTCCCTGATATGATATATAAATATGCTATGCATTATAATGAATGTTATGTAGTATGTGAATCAAATGATGCTGGACAAGTTGTAGTTAATGGTTTATATTACGATTTAGAATATGAAAATGTCTTTGTAGAGAGTATGGTTAGGGCTAATGCTGTTGGTGTAACTATGACTGCAAAAGTCAAACGTATGGGTTGTTCAAATATAAGGGATATAATGAACACCAAAAAATTACAAATAAATGATGAAGAAACTATAAGGGAAATGAGCACATTTGTTGCAAAAGGGTCATCATATCAGGCTGAAGGTACTAATAATGACGACCTTATGATGAATTTGGTCTTATTTGGTTGGTTTACGACTACCCCATTCTTTAGAGAGGCCACAGATGTTAGAATAAAGCAAATGTTATATAAAGAAAAAGTTCAACAATTACAAGATGAAGTCATACCTGTAGGTCATATTAACCCAAATAATACCGAACATCCATTCGGAAAAGGGTGGCAAGTCTGGGAAGGATGAAAATTATAAATAAGTATATTGAGATAAATATCGCATTATGAACAATCTTATAAATAACATGACAAGGGAAAAAATATGGCAAATCTAGTCTCACCTGGAATCCAGGTTAAAGAAATCGATGCGACTAATGTTGTACCTTCAGTAGCAAGTACAGTTGGAGGCATGGCCGGCGCGTTTACGTGGGGCCCTGCTGATGAGATTACTACCGTAAGCTCTGAAACAGAATTAGTCAACACGTTTGGAAAGCCTAATGACACGAATTATGAAAGTGTCATGCAAGCGGCCCAATTTTTGTCCTATGGCGGCGCTTTAAAAGTTGTCAGAGGCGTTGGAACCTCAGCACGTAATGCAACAGCATCAGGTACTGGAATTCTAACACAAAATAGGACTGTCTTCGACAGTCAATCACCTGCGGCAGGAGACTATGTGCAAGCACGTTATCCTGGTACGTATGGTAATGGAATTGGAATATCAATTTCATTAGCTACCCAAGCAATGTCTGCATGGTTTGCAGCAGAAGTGGAAGGAGCACCCGGCACATCAGCCGGAGCAGCAGCGGTAGGCGGCTCAAATGATGAAATGCATTTGTTAGTATACGATGTGAACGGCACAATCTCTGGGGTAAAAGACAGCGTACTTGAGCATTGGACATATCTATCACAAGCAAGTGATGTCAAAGATGAAAATGGTACTAATATATACTATAAAGACTATATTAACGAACGGTCTCAGTACATTTACATCGGTAATCATAAGTCAACGATGACTAATGCTGGAGCTTCAGCTGCAGGTCAAGCGTTTGCTACGGTTGCAGGTTTCTTTGTAGCATTAACCGGAGGTGTCAGTGATGATGTCTTAACTACCGGCGAAACTACAACAGCTTATGGTTTATTTGCTGATAAAGAAACAGTTGACGTAAATCTAGTTTTCCAAGCTAATACAAGTGGTTCAGAAGCAGATAACCTAGTTATTTGTAATGATATCATCCAAATGGCAGGAGCTAGGAAAGATGCAGTTGGGTTTGTATCACCATGTAAGTCGGATACAGTAGGTATTGCGGCAGCCACGGCGAAAACAAACTTAACAAGTAACAGGACTAATGTTACATCATCGTCTTATGCATTTATGGACTCAAGTGCCTTATATGTATATGACAAATACAATGATAAACATCGTTGGATAGGTGCAGCAGGTACTATGGCAGGACTAACAGCTAACGCTGATTTAGTTGCGGATGCATGGTTCTCACCAGCTGGATTTTCACGCGGTAACTTACGTAATGTAACAAAATTATCTTATAATCCTGACCAAGCAGCAAGGGATGAATTATACAAAGTGGGTATTAACCCAATTGTAACATTCCCTGGCCAAGGAACAGTATTATTTGGTGATAAAACATTACAAACTAAACCATCAGCATTTGATAGAATTAATGTTAGAAGGTTATTTATTGTATTAGAAGCAACAATTAGTACTGCATCAAAAGCATCATTATTTGAATTTAATGATGAGTTTACAAGGGCACAATTTAGAAATATGGTTGAGCCTTTTTTAAGAGATGTTAAAGGTCGTAGAGGTATTACAGACTTTAAGGTAGTTTGTGATGGCACTAATAATACTGGTGCTATTGTAGATACTAACAAGTTTGTTGCAGACATTTATGTTAAACCTGCAAGATCGATTAACTATATCACATTAAACTTTATTGCTACTAGAACTGGCGTAGAGTTTACTGAAATCGCGGGAGGTAATTAAAGATGGCAATATTAGGCGTTGATGATATGAAAGGACAACTTATTGGAGGCGGTGCACGACCAAATCTATTTAGAGTTGATATGACATTTCCGGCCAATATGAACGTTGGCGGTCCTGATTTGTCGAAAGCTTCCTACATGTGTAAAATGGCTTCATTACCAGCTTCCACAATTGCGAATATCCCAGTACCATTTAGGGGTCGTACATTGCAGATAGCAGGTGATAGAACATTTGAACCATGGAGTATTACTGTGATTAATGATACTGATTTTGATGTAAGGAAAGCATATGAAATGTGGATGAATGAAATTAACCAGCATAAAAATAATACTGGCTTAACTCGTCCAAGTTCTTATATGGCGGACATGCATGTTTATCAGATGGACAAGAACGGTGACATTATCCAAGGCGGGGCCTATGACCTAAGAGGTTGTTTCCCAACTACTTTGGGTGCTATCGAACTTGACTATGGTGCAGAAAATACGATTGAGGAGTTTACGGTCGAATTCCAAGTGCAATATTGGGAATCAACAGGAACATCGTAAATCATCATAATAACTTAAGGAGCGTCGTAAGACGCTCTTTCTTAAGTGTTATAAATAATATTTAAGAAAGAGCGTTTTTAAGGATATTAAATGGCAGACCAGAGAAATAGTTTATTTGGCTTTCGCTTTACAAGAAAAGCCTCAGAAGAAAAAAAACCAGTATCTTTTGTAACAGATGCAGAAGATGGTGCGTTTGAAATATCCCCTAGTGGTGGCTACTTTGGCCAATATATGGACCTACAGGGAGATAAATTCACAAATGACAAAGAATTAATAATGAAATATCGTCAGATATCTTCATATCCTGAAGTGGATATGGCAATTGAGGATATCTGTAATGAAGCCATTACTGAAGAAAGTGGTGTTATTATTGAATTAAACCTTGATAAACTTCCTCGTTCTCCAAAAATTAAAGATTTAATACAAGACGAATTTGTTAATATTTTACAAGTACTTAATTTTCAAGGGTCAGCATATGATTTATTTAGACGTTGGTATATAGATGGTAGATTATTTTTCCATGTTATTATTGATGAAGGCAAACCCGATAATGGTATAAAAGAATTAAGACAAATAGACCCTATTAAAATTCGTAAGATTAAAGAGATTGAAAAGGTTAGAGACCCTAAAACAGGTGCTGACCTTAATAAAGAAGGTGAAGAGTTTTATTTATACCAAGATGAACATTTAGTAAATTCAGGCGAAGGTCTAAAAATTAATCCTGATACTATTATACAGTGCAATTCAGGTCTATTAAATGAAGAGCGTAATAAGGTCATTGGTAACTTAAACAAAGCACTTAAACCTTTAAATCAATTAAGTATGATGGAAGACTCTCTTGTCATTTACAGGATTTCGAGAGCACCGGAGAGACGTATATTTTATATCGATGTTGGTAACCTACCTAAGGGTAAAGCTGAGGAATACCTCAACAATACTATGAATAGGTATCGCAATAAGATAGTATATGACCCAACAACTGGTAACCTTAAAGATGAAAAAGTTCATCGTAATGTTATGGAAGATTTTTGGTTACCTCGTAGAGAGGGTGGTAGAGGTACTGAAATATCTACTCTCCCAGGTGGACAAAACCTTGGTGAAATTGAAGATATACAGTATTTCCAACAGAAGTTATATAAGGCTTTAAACATACCAATGTCACGTTTAACAGAAGCAGATGCGTTCTCAATAGGACGTTCATCAGAAATTACTCGTGACGAACTTAAATTCCAAAAATTTATAAACAGAATTCGTAACAAATTTTCAACACTATTCTTTGAAGCACTTAAGCGACAGCTAATCCTTAAAAAGATTATTGTGCCAAGCGAATGGCATGAAATCAAAGCAGGATTGCAATTCCAATATTCTAGAGACAACTACTATGCTGAACTTAAGGATTCAGAAATCCTTAAAGAACGTATAGAAATGGTACAAATGATGGACGAATATATTGGTTTATTCTGGTCTAAAGAATGGGTTCGCCGCAATATTCTTAAATTGTCTGATGATGAAATTAGGCAAATTGCTAAAGATAATAAGAAAGACCCACTTAAACCTGGGGATATTAACCCTGAAATAGCAAATTCTGCTATTTAATGCGGCATATTTCCTAGAAATAAAATTTTTTATAAATACTATACAGAAAGATTATGAGCACAAGAAATTTAATTGATAATATTAAAAAGGGTGACGCACAAAAGAGTAATAATGTTTTTAATAGCATTATGCAAGATAAAATACTCAATGCGTTAGATACACATAAACAAGAAGTTGCTTCAAAGATGTATGGAGCATCAGATGATACTCCAGTTGCAGAAGAACCTGCGGTGGAGACACCAGAAGGAGAAGAAGCAACAGATGAAAACGTTTAAAGAATCATTTAATGAAGTTTTAGAAGCTAAATTAAAGCTCCCGAAAGGTGAAAAGGTAGCCAAGGAATTAACCAAACTTGGAAGAAAAAAGAAAACTACAGCAGTCATTACAAGTAAATTTAATTTGTATATTGACGGTATAAAGCTTGACAAATATAAGTCAGTAAAAGCTGCTGAAGAAGGACTAAAAGATTTCATCAATTTAATGGGAGCATAAATGAAGCTAATCGCAGAATATACAGACCATTCACTTGGATATTCAATCCAAGAGGGTAAAAACGGCAAAAAGAGTACTTTCTTAGAAGGTATTTTTATGCAAGCCGAGAATAAAAATAAAAATGGTAGAATTTATACCAGAGAGGTTTTAAGTTCTGCAGTTGACAAATTTGTTAACGAACAAGTAATTACAGGACGTGCGGTAGGTGAGCTTAATCACCCGGATAGTCCTTCCATTAATTTGGATAAAGTTTCTCACAGAATTACCGAGCTCTCATGGGACGGTAATAATGTGATGGGAAAAGCACTTATATTAGATACCCCTATGGGTCAAATTGTTAAAGGTTTGGTTGAAGGTGGTGTTCAATTAGGAGTGTCAAGTCGTGGTATGGGAAGTTTGGATTTTAAAGATGGTGCCAATTATGTTAGGGATGATTTCATGCTTAACACTATTGATATCGTTCAGGACCCTTCAGCACCTAATGCATTTGTTAATGGCATTATGGAAGGTGTTAATTGGGAAGATGACGGTAGTGGCCATTTTATAAAAAGCCGAGCTATTGAAGAAGGTGAGATAGAAGTGAAAGAGTCTAAAGAGTGTTACTCGCAAGAGCAACAAACTGCAGGTTTTGAGCATTTCCTCTCTAAACTATAATCTCTAAAGGAGAAAACAATGTCTGATATTAAAGACGAAGTTGTTGAAGAAACTGTAGATGAGGTTATTGTTGAGGATACGCAAGTAGAAGCTCCAGAATTAGAAATTCCTGAAGCGCCTCTAACAGCAGCTCGTACAGTATCAGCAATTAAAGCTTCTTTGGCAGAAATGTCTAAAGAGGGCCTTGACGAAATCTTTGAAGCAGCCGAAAAAGCTAAAGCGAAAGCTAAGCTTGAGGATGACGATGAAGATGAAGATGAAGGCGATGAAGACGAAGGAGATGTAGAAGAAAAAAGCTCGAAAAAAGAAAGTAAAAAATCTAAAGACGAGAATGTAGATGACGAAGGTGATACTGAAGGTAAGTCAAAAGCTAAGAAGAAAAAAGTCAAAGCTGATGATGGTTCTGAAGGTGAAACTGTAGAGTCTAAAAAGACCCAAAAAGAGTCTTTTGAAGATGACGTCGAAGCACTAATTAAAGACGAAGACACATTGTCTGAAGGCTTTAAAGAGAAAGCTGCTACAATTTTTGAAGCTGCATTAAATTCAAAAGTAAATGCTGAAACAACAAGATTAGAAGAGCAATATGCTTCTGACCTTGATGGTGAAGTTGAAGCTATTAAAGAAGATTTGGTTGATAAGGTCGACGGCTACTTAACATATGTAGTTGAAAACTGGATGAAAGATAACGAAGTTGCAATTGAGCATTCTTTGAAGTCTGAAATTACTGAATCATTTATTAATTCACTAGGTCAATTATTTAAAGAACATCACATTAATGTTCCTGAAGATGCGGGAGATATTTTAGATTCCCTATCTGAAGAAGCTAAAGATGCGAAGTCTCAATTAAATGATGCTACTGAAAAGGCTATGGAATTGTCAGAAAAAGTTAAAGCTTATGAAAGACAAGACATAATCCGTGAAGCAACAAGTGGTTTAGCAGCAACTGAAGCGGAAAAGCTAAAAGAGTTAACTGAAGCTGTTGAAGCTGATGATAACGAAACTTTTGCAACTAAAGTAGCTACAATTAAGGAATCTTACCTTAATAAAGATACCCCGGTGAGCGATACTCCAGAAGTGGACGCTATTACAGAGGTAACACAAGAACCCCAAGAAGTTAGCGATAAAATGCAGACGTACTTGGACGCAATCAAGCGAACTTAATTAATCCATAAAGGAGAATTTTAAATGGAAGAAATTAATCAAATACAATTACAGGAAAAATGGGCTCCTGTACTTGATTCACAAGACGCCGGTAGTATTAAGGACGCTCACAAGCGTGCTGTAACTGCAGTTGTTCTTGAGAACCAAGAAAAAGCTTTCGCTCAAGAAGCACAGCTTCAAGAGGCGGCTGCTGCCAATAAAACTGGCGGTGGTGTAGACAATTGGGACCCAGTCCTAATCAGCTTAGTCCGTCGTGCTACTCCAAGCCTTCTAGCATTCGATTTGGTTGGTGTACAACCAATGACTGGTCCAACTGGTCTAATCTTTGCAATGAAGTCACGTTATAGCACTCAAGGTGGTACTGAAGCCTTGTTCAACGAAGCAGATACTGAATTTTCAGGCTCTCCTTCTGGTGACTTATCTACGCACTCAAGCGACCCGTTCGCTGCTGAAGATACTTCTGGTCCTGACTCAGATACTGTACACGAGTATCAACCAGGTTCTGGTATGGCTACAGCTACAATGGAAGCTGCGGGTACGAGTGGTTCACCGGCTATTCCTCAAATGGCGTTCTCAATCGATAAGACTACTGTGACTGCAAAGTCTCGTGCTCTTAAAGCTGAGTACACAGTTGAATTAGCTCAAGACCTTAAAGCGGTACATGGTCTTTCTGCTGAAACTGAATTGGCAAACATTTTGTCAACTGAGATTCTAGCTGAAATGAATCGTGAAATTATCCGTTTAATTAACGTTAACTCTCAAACATCTGGCCGTGGTGCCACAGCTGGTACATGGTCAATGGACGTAGCTGCTGATACAGATGGTCGTTGGATGGTTGAGAAATTCAAAGGTATTGCTCATGCAATGGAGCAAGAAGCCAATGATATCGCCGTTAATACTCGTAGAGGAAAGGGTAACTTTGCCATCGTTTCTCATGGTGTTGCTGCTGCATTAAATGCTGCAGGCGCTATGGATACTGGTTTAGGACTTTCTGGTGGTCAAAGCATGGACTCAGACGTAACTGGTTCTCTATTTGCTGGTACTATGGTTGGCGGTATGAAAATTTATATCGACCCATATGCAAGCGTAGACTACTTTACAGTTGGTTATAAGGGTACTAACCCATATGACGCTGGTATGTTCTATTGTCCATATGTTCCATTAAGCATGATGAAAACAATTGGTGAGTCTGACTTCCAACCACGTATCGGATTTAAAACTCGTTACGGTGTTGCTGACAACCCATTCGTTACTGCAGGTAATGGAAACAACGTATACTACAGAAAACGTAAAGTTTTGGCTCTATAATTTCTTAGTAGAAATACATCTAATCCCGGCGAAAGCCGGGATTTTTCTTTATAAATACATATATGCCAAATTATTTAAATCCATCATCGTTCGTATTAACACTTGACTCACAGAAATATTCTGGGGTAGAGTTTACTGTACAAACTATGATGCTTCCAGATGTTTCTTCAGATGGTGCACCTTTGCCATTTAGGCAAGTAAATGTTGCAATGCCAGCTGATAAAATCACATATGGTTCATTTGAGGTATCATATCTAATTGATGAAGACCTTTTAAATTATAAAGAAATTTATGATTGGATGAAACATAATGTAGAAACAAATCGCCAAGTTAAAGTAATTGGCACAAATCATGTAAGAGACTTAACATTAACCATTATGAACTCTGCTAATAATGTCACAAAACAAATCAATTTTGTTGATGCTTACCCGACAAGTCTTTCATCACTACCATTTGATATTACTACAACAGATGTAGAATATCTTACTGCAGTAGTATCTTTTAATTATTCCTATTACGAATTCATATAAAGCTGTTTACTTTTCCCTTAAACTATGATATAATATCAGTATATGATTATAAAAAATAAGTGGATTGGTACACGTAAAAAGACCAGTATCGGTAGACGATGGATTAAAACTTCATCTATGAATAAAAATAAAAGAAAATCATTTAAAAAATATAGAGGCCAAGGGTGAATATTGAAGAAGTATTAGAAATGTGGAAGAAAGATGGTCCTATTGATGATTTAAAATTAGATGACACAACTGTACGTATGTCAAGACTACATAGTAAATATTTAGAATTATTAACAATTGCTAAAATGACTCGTAAGAAGTATGACTTAGAGTATAAAACATTACTTAAAGATAAATGGCTATATTATAATGGTAAATTATCTAAAGAAGAGATAGATGCATTTGGCTGGACATATGACCCATTTGGTGGATTAAATAAACCACTTAAAGGTGATATGAATTACTATTATGATGCAGATACAGATATCCAAAGAATACAAGCTAGATGTGAAGTACAAAAAATTTTAGTAGAAACTCTTGAAGAAATTATGGGTACTATACGATGGAGACATCAAAATATTGGTAATATAATTAAATGGAGAGCGTTTGAGTCTGGTGTATGATAGCATGTATATGCAGAAATATAAGTGAAAATAAATATAAAGATAAACAAGCTTTATATAAAAGATTATTAGAAAATGATAAACAATGTTGCAAGTGTTTAAATAGATATGGAATCTATAACTGTAAAAGTGAAAAACAATGCATTCCTATACATCGATTGTGATGATAAAGGAATCATACAAGAGTTAGCAGAGTATTTTACATTCTTTGTTCCTAACTATAAATTCACCCCTCAATTTAGAAACAAATTATGGGACGGCAAAATACGCCTACTCAATATGCGTGACCAATCTTTATATTCAGGATTATTTGGTTATGTAAAAGCCTTTTGTTTAGAGAGAAATATAGAACTTATATCTATATTAAAAGAACCACCTGGGAAATATAATCTTCCAGGTATGGATTATAATGATGACTTATCCTGGATTAAATCTATACCACTTCCGTGGATACCTAGGGATTACCAATTAGAAGCTATTAAACATGGCCTACGAACGAGGTCAGGACTTCTAGTATCTCCTACAGCTTCGGGTAAATCATTAATAATATATCTCCTTATGAGATATTTTTTAGCTACTAATGATGATAAAGTATTACTTATTGTACCTACAACTTCACTCGTTAAGCAAATGTATGGTGATTTTGCTGAATACTCAGAAAAAGATAATAGTTTTAATAATGACGAGATGTGTCATGAGATTATGGCAGGCCTCGATAAAGGTCACAAAACTAAGAGAGTGTATATATCAACATGGCAATCAATATATAAAATGCAAAAGGATTACTT
>Ga0115011_10002977_pt1 | contig 11636 bp, 17 predicted proteins | sample TroAtlMetagenome_2_FD_88705 | JGI IMG/M metagenome (GOLD analysis project Ga0115011, IMG submission 88705) | Marine eukaryotic phytoplankton communities from Atlantic Ocean - Tropical Atlantic ANT8 Metagenome | ecosystem: Environmental > Aquatic > Marine > Oceanic | place: Tropical Atlantic... | reverse complement strand
GCCGTTTGCGACGGGATGAACCCCCTTGCCTGCTATGTAAAATTCATTTGTTGATCCGGCTCTAGATTTAATTGCAATAAAAATATAGAGTCCAAAAGTGATGCCTACAAAAAGATAAGTCAAAGATTGTATATCCATCATTGACCTTCAATCATTTAGATTTTTCTTGAATTCTTTGTCTAGGTTTTTCATCATTTTTATATAGACAAAAATGATTGCAACAAAGATTAAGATGCTGCCTTGTTGAGCGAACCAGAAACCAAGCTTGAAACCAAAAAAGCTGATCTCATCAAGCTCATTTACAAAGATTATCCCAAAACCAAATGAGGCTAAAAACCATATAAGCATTAGAATTAAGACAATCTGTATATTTTTTTTCCAGTACCTATCTAAATTCTTGCTTGAATCATTCATGACATTGAATTTAATTTCATTGACATGTGCTCGCCAACTTTTGTTAATGCAGAAAAAGGCCTGATAAAGACGGATAATTTCACCATTTTCTCTTTATCATTCCACTCAATTAAATCAATACCTGTTACTTCCATATCATCCAATTTTGTCTCAAATACAAGACAGGCTTTATTCTGGTCTGTGAACTCTGAGATATATCTAAAATTAGGGTTATTCAAAACATCATTGGCAGCAATGAGATATTTTGTGACCATCTCGACTCCAATGATTGGTTTGTAAACAAGCGGTGAACGGAATTCAACCTCATCATCCATCATTGTTGAATCAACGATCTTGTCTTCTATGCTTTTATGCCAGCGACTTAGAAAGTTTGTCATCAGAGTGGTTTTTTGGAAAGCCTGACGTAAGCGTAAACGATCACTGTTACATACATACAGCCCGCAAAAATACCGCCAGCAAGGTCTCTTGTACTGGGGTCCAATAACGCTGCAAAAAGATCGCTCAATGAATTACCAAGGAGTGCTCCGAATAATCCTCCCATGACACCAGAACCACCTAATTTTTTGTCAATATCAATACCTAGAATAGCCAGAATTGCCAACACTCCATTGTCAACAATACCGAAAATATCCCCATCAAAAAACACATTATCCATCTCGTTTCACTCCTCGATTTGATTAATTATTCTGACCTAAATAAGTTATCCATATTTTTAAATGCTTTTAATTCAATTGCATTACCAGAGGGATCTCTCAAGAAAGCTATAGCTTGTTCGCCAACTTGATCCTTAAACCTTATCGTTGGTTCTATCAGAAACTCTATCTTCTTTTCACTGAGATCACTAGTGATACTTTTGAAATCAGACCAGCTTAAAACCAATCCAAAATGAGGCACTGGAATTTCATGAAAATCAACTGAATTTGAAATCTCATTTGAAGATTTCTCACTGAGATGACAAACCAATTGATGCCCAAAGAAGTTAAAATCAATCCACTCATCGGAACTTCTGCCTACCTCGCATCCAAGTAAATGATGATAAAACTTTTTTGAATCATCCAAATCATTGACCGGTATGGCTAGATGAAAAGGCTGCAGACTGTCCTTGCTATTGCTCATAAAATTCTATGATTGCTCCGTCTGGCGATGAAAGTGAAAGAATAGTAATGTCTCCATATGGTTTCAGTTTTACTTGATTAAGAATGATCGATTCCTGACCCCTCTCTTTCAGAGCTTTCACAGTTTGATTCATATCCTCAACTGGATACTTAATTGACAATAAACCCAAGTTTGGAGCCTGACATTTATCACTGTGGTCCAAGCCTTTGATATCCATAAACTCAATCATCTCGACCCTGCCCAATTCACCGGCAACAGGATAGTAAATTGCAGTTCTGTATTTTGTTTTTGTGGTGAGGTTAAGCGGAATGCCTAACGGAGTAACAGCTTCCTCTTTTGCCGTGAAAGGAGCGCCATAGAAAAACGTATTGAATCCGAGTAAATCAACAAAAAATTTTCTGCTGTTTTCTCGATTTTTGATCATCTGCATGATATTGAATGGTTGAGACACTCGTTCAAATTGAGGAAAGGCCTTCGGCAATGGTGGCTTGAGCCTGTCATACCCTTGAATCTGAATGCCGTCTGGTCCTTTGAAGATCACAACATCCAGTCTTGATTCACCAAAAGAAATCTGTGCGACAGGTGTTTCCGTCCACCATCCCATTTCTATGGCTTCATCATAGATGTGTCTCAATCCTTTCATTCTTACCATAAGACTGAAGTAACACCCCGTATCCCAAGCTCTAGAACCTGGCCTCATCGGTGATTTATAACCTGCATTTTCGAAACGAATCAAGCGAACAAATCCGGCTTCAGAATCCTCAGCGGCAAGCAATAACTCCTCCGCACTTGCTTCCACAGTAAGACCATACTGCTTGATTGAAGATTCACTGGATTCCCCTCTATAGATCTCCCTAAAGCCCCCAATTCTTTTGAAAAATTCAGCAGTTCTATCCAAATCTGTCACGCTGATAACTACCTCTTTCCAAGGCATTTCTGTGATTGGTTCGGGCTTACTGTCTGGATGGTTGGAATGTCCGGTAAGGATGAAAAAGGCAAAAATTGAGGCAAGCAATAATATTTTCTTCATATCGATGCAGTAAGTTACTGTTTGTTACTTGGTAAAGTTCATTTATTGTATACATAATAGTTTAGAAAAATCGATTTTATGGAGATCAAGAATGGCAAAAATTTATGACTACTCAGTAAAAGATAAGGATGACTCAGAGATCAAAATGGGTGATTACAGAGGTAAAACCCTACTCATTGTCAACACTGCCAGTAAATGCGGTTTTACTCCACAATACGATGGGTTGAATGAACTGCAGAAAAAATATGCAGATCAGGGTTTCTCTGTATTGGCTTTTCCATGCAATCAATTTGGAAAGCAAGAACCGGGGTCCAATTCAGAAATTCAAGATTTCTGTTCTCTGAATTTTGATGTTTCTTTCCCTGTTCTAGCAAAGATCGATGTAAACGGTGAAAATGAAGAGCCTTTGTTTGGCCACTTAAAATCAGAAAAACCAGGGATAATGGGGTCGAAAGGAATCAAGTGGAACTTTACAAAATTTTTAGTAGACAAAAATGGTCAGGTCTTGAAACGATTTTCATCCAAGACGACTCCAAGTGAAATTGAAAAAGAAATAGAATCAATTCTTTAAAAAATCATGTCGGGTTACTTCATTGTCAGATGCAAATACTTTGATGATTCAGACTACAGGGGTTATGCAAGACTTGCTGCAGATGCTGTGAGAAATTTTAATGGCCAATTCCTTGTAACAGGACAAGGAGTTCAGAATCAGCAAGAATCAGGGCATCTGCCAAAAAGTGTTGTTGTTAAATTCGATTCTTACGAGGATGCATTGGCGTGCTATCAATGTGAGATCTATAAGAAAGCTTTAAGCTTCATCAAAGATAGTTCAGATAGGGACTTTGCAATCGTTGAGGGACTGGATTAATCAAGCAGATTTTCTGCTCTCCTCCTCGCTTCTTTTGATGTCTCTTGATCGAATATCCATTCGAAATTCGTCTTCGTTCACGCCCTTAAACCTATCACGAACAAATGATGGGATCTTGAGATCATCAAGAGAGTGGAAATGTTTATTGATCTCTCTGCCAAAGACAATGAATCTTGCATCATATTCATTGAAGCATTGCAGAGCCTGATTCATAGTGGTTTGATCCTGATAGTATCTTTCATCAAAAATTCTCATCAAGGTATCTGTACCAACCACAAAAGTTGATTTTGGAAACAGCTTAACTTTTTGTTGAAAGGTTGGAGCATTTGTCAGAATCCATTGTTGGTCATCAGAAAATTGATCGATGGTTTTTTTAATTTCATAAAAACTAAGGGGTGCTTTGTCTACATTGCTGACCGAAATTTCAAAAACAAGTCCCTCCTCAATTTTTGATTCTGCCAGCTCTTTAATTTTTAAATGTCCTTCATGTAAGGGATTGAAAGTTCCTGGAAAGATTAAACGAGATGCTTTCTCCTCACTTTTTATGCATTCAATCTCACCATCAATCAATTGCTTCCAATCCTCTTGAGATCTCACAACTTCATATTCTATGTTTTGTGAGAGCTCAGGTAACTCAGAACGGACGCCGCATGCAATTCCAATCAAAGCTTCAAGGCATTCAGATACCAACTCCTCTTCTAAGTCTCTGGTCCTTTTACCCTTTGTGAGATAACAAGAAATTACATGTGTTGCTTCGCTTCCATGGATGCACACAAAAAATCGATGGGATCCAAGTTTCTCATAGGTGGTGGATAATGTTGCCGTCACAGCAGCGCCCAATAAATATTCTCTCTTTGTATCAGGCGCTAGCTTCTGAGCTCTTTCAAAAGCAATCATTGCCATATTAATCGTGGTTTGTAACCCACAATAGTGGCTCGGTTTTATACCTAAATATTCATCCATGGATTCTCTTGAGTATGGAATGTATGACTCAAGAATCGTGTTGCTGGCCCCTGGTACTTTCAAGAAATCTGAAATGGCGGTACTCCCACCACCACTAGATACATAAACCAATTTAAATGGTCCAGTATGAATTGACTGGATATTTTTCAATTCCATCGATTACTCAAGATCTTTTTTGATTGGCAATAGAACTCTTTCAAGCAACTGATGTCGTCTATTCTTTCTTGTGGTCTCGAGGTCATTGCTTGGTATGAATTCATCAAAGTCTTTTTCAGAAATAACATGCTTGTCCTCAAGTATCTGCTCAAATGTATCGATTCGATCTCTCAGAACAGATATTTCTTGTGTCAAAGTCATGATCATCGCCATGAGATTATCAATCGAACCGTCGTCGAGATATTTTGGCTTCTTGCCTTTAGCAACTCGGGGAAGTTTTATCTTTTTACTCATGAATTGATTGGTTTTTGTGCCAGATAGACAGGCAACTTCAAATAAAAGTCTCCCGTGTACCCTTTGTTATATTTTGCAGCGGCTTCAGCTGAGGTAAATTTAATCGTTTCATCAGAAAAACCCGAATCTTGAATGATCTTTCTCATATTCATATTTCTCAAAGCACCAGAAAAGTTTTCATTGTTATTGATCACTTCCCAGTCTTTTAGAAAATCATAAAGAGGATTGTCTTCCTTCTTGTGGAATGGGTAAACATCAAGATGTATCATCCACCCTCCTGGCTCAAGCAATCTGAAACATTCATTAATAATTTTTGGGAGAGCGTCATGAGATGTTTCGTGCAAAAGTAATGTGGATGTTACTAGTCCAAAAGATTCTGATTCATAAGAAGTCTTCTCAACATTTTGCTGGCTGAAATGAGCCTCTACTCCCAATGCATTGGCCCTGGCATGAGCATATCTTAAGCAAGGCAGTGCCACATCGACACCAAAAACTTTTGCATTTGGATACTTCTTAGAAAAAGGCAATGTGGAGTTCCCAATACCACAGCCCATATCTAGAATTTGATTTGGCTCAATATTTTTTAAATGCTCATCAATGTAACAAATGATTGCCTGCGCCAAAAGATCATTTTCCTCGCCCATTGCGTTTCTGGAGTAGATGGGCAATGAGATATCATAAACAGCTCCTGCTGAGATATCATTCTCGATGCTTTCACTGTGATAACCGCCTGGTTGTTGATGAATATCATAAGCCGTCAAGTATTTAGGTATTTTCATAGACTGATCAATCTCCAAGCTTCCGGTGGTTTGATGTTTATCTAAATTATTGATCATTGAATCTAAATTTCTTTCAACAGTATCAATAACGGATGTAAACATCATTTGCTGACTCAATCTTTGCAAAAGACTCCAGCTTTGATAACCCTTGTCATTAAGCATAAGCGTCTTCACTTCTGACTTATCGATAGGTTTTCTATCATTGGATCGAAGAAACTCTGGCTCTATGTTCTTTTCGTAATGAGGAGTAATCAATGAATATATTTCATCGGTTAAATATGCTCTTAGATCCGTCACAAAGTCTTGCCTGACTGATTCGTCATGGCTCGGTTGTGGTTGCATTGTGTGTTTTTGCTTACTCATGTCAGTATCAACGAATTAATTATAGTTGAAGAGAGAGAAGGCTTTAAGTAAAACATTGATTTCTTGAGCCCTACACTAAAATCTACTAAAGTATTTTTAGCTTTAGAAATGAGGAATAATGCAATGAAAAAATATATCTTATCGATGTTTATGGTCCTGATATTGATGCCTATAGAAAGTATTGATGCAGGCGGACACAATGAGGGAAAGAAACTAACTGCGGCTTCAAGCGGTTTTGAAGGCAGAGAAGAAATGCTGGGACGAGCCATGTCAGTAGTCTTAAAATCACTGAATGAAACCAAGCCTTATCAGCATGATATCAATGATGCTTTGATCAAAATGATTTTGACTACAATACAATTTGCTAAAAACAACAATATGATTGATGAACTAATAGAAAATGAAGTTCAAGCAACCCTTCCAATGTTGGAAAGAGTTCGTGACAATTATCTTCGATCCGGAGAAATGGAATCAGTAATGGTTGGCATGATTGATCGCACAGCTTGTTCTTATCAACTATTTCTTGATATCGAGAAAGCTAATGCGGAAAGAAGTTGGACATCACCATTTGGCTTAATATTAGAGCAAACGGTTCGCTTGGGTCAGCATGATCTGACTGAGAAAGAAGTGCATGATATCTGGATAAAGAAACGCTTCAATGCTTTTGCTGAAGTAATTGGGGTAGAGCTTGAGATATCTGATATCGGTGAAAATGGAATGGTCTCTGTTAGAGCTCTAAAACCAGTCTCTTTGGCTAAAAAATAAAGCCTTAAATGATCAGTTCAGTCAATGACTATACGATCTATGCGATCGGTGCACCGATCATATTATTTTTAATTATCTTAGAGATAATCATTTCTGCTGTTAAAGGTCTTAAATATTACAAATACAAAGACTCCCTTGGCTCGATTGGCTTGATCACTGGCAATATAGTTGTCAATATAATCACCAAAGGCCTGATCATTGCTTTTTACCTTTATCTTTATCAATTTAGGCTATTCGACTTTTCAATATTAGGATCACTATGGATCGAAGTTCTTTTGACAATGTTATCCATTGATTTTATTTACTATTGGTTCCATCGAACGTCTCACCATGTAAGATTCTTCTGGGCAATTCACATGAATCATCACTCCAGTGAAGAAATGAATTTCTTGGTTGCTCTGAGACAAGCATGGTTTAATCCAATCTTTAGGGTGCCATTTTTCTTCATCCTTCCATTGATTGGCTTTAACCCATTGCTCACCCTAATTGTTGGAGCTGCTTCCACACTTTGGGCTGTTATACAACATACAAAAATGATCGGAAAACTTGGCCCTCTTGAGTGGATCTTCGTCACACCATCGTCTCATCGTGTGCATCATGGAGTGAATGATAAATACATGGATAAAAACTTTGGAAATATACTGATTATTTGGGACAGAATTTTTGGAACATATCAGCCGGAGCTAGAAGAAGTGATTTTTGGTTTAAAAAGAAATGTTAAAACATCAAACCCATTTAAAATTACTGCATTTACTTGGCAAGAAATCCTTATAGACTTTTCGAGATCAAAAGATACCGAAAATAAAATAAAATCTATCTTTGGCTCTCCGAATTGGCAGCCCAAAGAATTAAAGGTATAAGCAAAGATGAGAAATATTTTTATAATTGCTGTAGCTATGTTTGTGACCCTACTGATATTCTATATTCTGAGTTTACTGGCACCGCCATTGGTTGATGCAATAAGCAACTATTTATCAGGAGATTAGAATGGATAAAAAATTAATAGATGCCATAAGGGTTATTCATGAGCCTGATGGATGGGTTCACTTTTCTTCAATTGGTCCTGATGGTGGCCCCCATGTCACTCCTTTGATGATGGGAATTCATGAGCAAGGCTTGTTGTTTAGTTTTACAGGAAAACAAAAAAAAAGAAACCTAGAAAGAGATCCGAGGGCATGTGTCTCCATATGCAAGCCAGTAATCATGAGCCATGTAATTGTCTGGGGTGAGGTGGATATCAGACATGATGATGAAGCTCAAGAAATATGGAATGTGATGATTGCTGAAGCATTTGGTAAGGAGAGACTGAATCAGATTCAAAGAAAATTATCTCTTGAGCAAACAAGTTTAGGTGTGCTTAAACCAGATCGATACAGGATCTATGACATAGAGTAGATTCTGATAATTTAAGATGAAATCAAGTTATTTTCTTGCCTCAGTATTGGCATTAACCTCCTCTTTTATTCTTTGCTCTAAAGAATATCCTTGGCTGTCAAAATTGGACCATAACAATGGGGTCTTTGAGTCAGGTGAAAAACTAATGAGCCTTGAATATGGTCTGTATGCATTGGAAAAGAAGCTGAGCAATGAAGGCTCTATAATCATTGCTATACATGGATCAAAAAGTCGAGGCTATGAATGGATTTATCCATTGAAAACTCTGGACTCTAAAAATCATGATGTATATTTTTTTAGATGGAATGATCAAGGGTGTCCTGATACTTCTGCTATTAAGCTAAATAAACTAATCAATGAAAAGCTTTCTAAAAACACTGAAATTCAAAGAGTGGTATTGATCTCACATAGTTATGGAGGCTTACTGACAACATGGTTTTATAAAAATTGGTCAAAAAATACTCCGATGGAGATACATGCCATTGCAAGCCCATTAGCAGGTATGGAAATTGTCAATAATATTTGTGGCTATAGTCCACCAACAAAAATAAAGAAAGAAGTGAGTGTGAGCCAATGGCTTACCCAAAAAAATCTTGATGCAGCATTTAAGGATCTTGAAATTGACCCTCAAATTATCAGTCTTAATCGCAATAAAACTTTTCTTTTGCCAACAAAGTATAAAAATAGACGTCTAGGACACAACTGGTCAATCAGTTATGTTGCGGATGAGATTATTAAAACTCGTGAGAAGAAAAATTAGCCTTGCCAATACTGCAACTGGTGTTATTGTTTTGGCGATCACAAATATAAAGTGAAGTTTAAATATTTTAATTTATTCCCAATGGAGTTGTTATGACTGAAAACCAAAAATGGATTTTAAAAAAGAGACCGACTGGTTTGGTTGATGAATCAAATTTTGAATTTATTAAAGAAAAAATTCCCGGACTTAAAGATGGAGAAATCCTGATCCAAACTGAATACCTATCAGTCGATCCAACTCAAAGAATGTGGCTTACGGATATGCCTGGTTACTTACCCCCTATTCAGATTGATGAAGTCATTAGATCCAGTGGTATGGCAAGGGTTATTGCATCCAAGAGTGAGCGCTTTCAAGAGGGTGAACTTGTCAATGGTCTTGTTGGATGGCAGACCCATCTTGTTACAGATGGAAAAGGGTTTACGAAAGTCCCTGAAATATTGCCTATACCCACAATGATCAATGTATTGGGCCTGACTGGGATTACTGCTTATTTTGGATTATTGGATATTGGTCAACCAAAGGAAGGGGATACAGTTGTGGTGTCCGGTGCAGCTGGAGCAACAGGCTCTGTTGTTGCTCAAATTGCTAAGATAAAAGGTTGCAATGTAATTGGCATAGCCGGTGGAGAAGAAAAATGTGCCTGGCTTGAGGATTGCGGTCTTGATCATGTCATTGATTACAAAGCGACAAAGGCAACCAAAGAGATCGGTAGAATTGCCAAAGATGGCATTGATATCTATTTTGACAATGTTGGTGGTCCATTATTGGAAGCTGTGTTGTTTAAAATTAATCTCAATGCGAGAATTGTGATTTGTGGAGCAATATCAAACTATGCTTCAACCGATATGCCAGTTGGGCCAAGAAATTTGAGCAGCTTAATTGTCAATCGGGCAAGAATGGAGGGGTTTCTTGTGCTTGATTATTTAAATAGATCAGATGAAGCCATCCAAGAGCTTTCAAAATGGTTGATGGATGGAAAGATTAAACATCGTGAAGACGTTCAAGAAGGAATTGAGAATTGCCCAAGCACCCTCAATCGTCTTTTCACAGGACAAAATATAGGAAAACAGATTCTTAAGATCTGACTGAGATTTAAACAATATAAAATGGCGAATAAATATGAAAATATTTTCAATCTTACTGGCAGTGATTGCGTCCATACCACTCGTGGCTGAATACTCCATGGAACATTTCGTACCTTCTGAATTTATCATTCCTGAAAAAATGGAAACCAAAGAGTTTAGATTACGGATGCTGTCTATTGATGACGTAGAAAAAGACTTCGAGGCTGTTACCTCAAGCAGGGAACACGTCAGCAAAGTATGGCCTGACAGCGATTGGCCTGATGGGCTTACCCTCAGACAAAACTTAATTGATCTTGGTTGGCATGAAAAAGAGTTTCAAAACAGAACCTCTTTTGCTTACACCATGGTGACATTGGATGAATCAAAAGTACTGGGTTGTGTCTATTTCTATCCAACAAATAAATCTGATTATGATGCTGAAGTTTATATGTGGGTCAGAGAGAGTGAGTTAGAAAATGGTTTAGATGAAAGGCTTTTTAATGAAGTTCAAAAGTGGCTTGAGAAGGATTGGCCATTCAATAATCCAGGTTATCCGGGCAGGACAGTCAATTGGGAAGACTGGAAGCGAGCACCTGAAGAGTGATCAAAGTTTCAACCCCTCACTGTCATTTCTCCAGCAAGAGGTTGAACTATTTTTAACGAGTAATTGAGTAACCAGTCTGCTCAAGCACAAATCGGTCTTCGGTTAAATTAGCAACCTCAATGACTTTTCCATCTTCATTAAACATAAAGCGAGTAACTGTATAGGCCATAAAATCGAGGTCTACCATATTGTCGGTTTGTGTTGCATGTGACAAAACATAGACAATATTGTCCTTTGATAGAACTTCAATAATCCTAAACTTTTTTGCAGGCCATGAATCTGCATCTCCAGAATTCATATTCTCGAGGACTTGCGTTTTGGTAATTTCGCCTCTCACAGTGCCTCTTGCCACACTGATTTCCATCTGCTTTCCACCACGGTCAATGACAGCACTGATTGCCTTGCCTGGCAATCCCCTAAAAGGAAGCTTGCCAAAATTCTCAGGCGAAACTTTTATTCCCTCGACTTCTAAGAATAAATCGCCTACTTGCAATACACCATCTGCTGGGCTATCGGGCGTTACCCGACCTATTCTCATTTCGTTTTCTCTTGGATCCCAATTGAATCCAAAACCAACGTATCGACCTTGAACGGATATGCCGTCATCCGCCATGTTTTGCTCAACCATATTGATTGACACATCTTTTCCAGTGTAACCGGCGGTGACCCAATCAGATGCGATTGTCTCATTTTCATTTGAGCTTCCATGCTCGTCAGCTTTATGACCGCCAGATACCAAAGGCAAGGAAATCATTAAACAGATTATTGTTAACGTCTTAACGTATAAACTTTTATTCATTCTTTTCTCCTAAAACAAAAAAGAGGCCTCATTTGAGGACTCCCCATCTTCACTTATTAGCTTACAAAAATAGAATCCATTCATCAAATCTCATTAATATTAATTCGACTCTCTAGTAATATAGATGCATGAGTGATTTAACTAAAACACCAAAAGAACTTGAAATTGAGATTAGACGACCTCATTTTGAACTTGAGTCTGATCTTGGAGAAGACTGGTTTGATGGCAGTGCTTTCAAGACAGCATTTGAAAATGCATTCTCACTC
>Ga0115011_10002976_pt1 | contig 11642 bp, 14 predicted proteins | sample TroAtlMetagenome_2_FD_88705 | JGI IMG/M metagenome (GOLD analysis project Ga0115011, IMG submission 88705) | Marine eukaryotic phytoplankton communities from Atlantic Ocean - Tropical Atlantic ANT8 Metagenome | ecosystem: Environmental > Aquatic > Marine > Oceanic | place: Tropical Atlantic... | reverse complement strand
GGCTTTGATTGGAAATCTATAGTGATCTTTGCCAGCAAAGTATCAACTGTAGTGATTTTACCAAACCCCCAAGAACGATGAATGCAGAAACCAGCGCTCACCAGTTCTGCTAGGTCATCAGTCAGCTTTGGATCCAGCTTACCATCCAAAACCAGCCTCTTGAACTCTCCTTGAAGCTGATCCGTCTGCCCGGCATGTTCGGGCGTTTGATCCGTTGTAGACATTTCTTCCTCACTCATCTTTTATCAGGTAAATTCTCGGCTTGGACCGCCAAAAGCGGCATCATACTCCTGTGTCATACCCAAAACCAAGACAAATTGCGATTGATGTACTTACTCTTTCTCAAAAAACAAAGGTTCCGGTGGAAAGCCTTTTAGGCAACGCCTTAAAAGATGCCAAACTAAACCCTAATGACTCCAATCTTTGCCGTGAATTAGTATCTGGATGCGTCCGCTGGCGACGACTACTAGACTGGCTAATCAATCGGCACACCAAAAAAACCAAACAAAAGCCAATTATTCAGGAAATTCTCCGATTAGGACTTTATCAAATATTCTTTCTCAACCGCATTCCGGAGCACGCGATAGTTAATGAAAGTGTCATTTTAGCCAAAGTCAATAATCACACGAGACAGAGTGGATTCATAAACGCACTCATGCGCCGGTTTTTGAAAGAAAAAGAATCTGTTTTCAAAATTATTTCACATCTTCAAGATGAACAGCCTGCCCTTGGGCTGTCACATCCCGACTGGCTATTCGAAAAATGGGAACAACAATGGGGTCGTGAAAAGGCTATTAGATTATTAGAATGGAACAATCAACCAGCTCCTACTTATGCCAGGCTCAACCAACTCAACAAGGAAACCGAAATCTTGATCAAGCGGTGGGAATCAGAAAAAGTAGAGGCAATACCATTCGATTGCGATTGGGCAAGGAAAGGAACAATATACCAACTAAGAAAACATCCAAAAATCGAAACACTTCAATCCTTTCGCGATGGACTCTTTTATATACAAGATCCTAGCACATTACTCTCTATTAATTTCCTAAAACCACAATCTGGACAAAAGATACTCGACCTATGCGCAGCGCCTGGAGGCAAAACAAGTCTAATCGCAGAACAAATCAATAACCATGGAGAGATCACATCGACAGATATACACAAGTCCCGACTTGAACTAATTCAAGAAAATTGCAAAAGACTTAATATCACTTGCGTTAAAATTGGACTAGCAGAAGAAATTCTAACCAATAAAGAAAATTTTTTTGACCGAGTTCTTGTCGACGCTCCGTGCACAAATAGCGGAGTCATTCGAAGGCGACTTGATTCTAGGTGGCGAATGAATTTGAATATGAAAAAGTCTCTCGCTGAAACACAATTTAAACTTTTGGAAAAAGCATCTTATCTCACAAAACCAGACGGATTGATTGTCTATAGTACATGCAGTATTGAGCCAGAAGAAAATGAGCTTATAGTAAATCAATTTCTCAAAAAACATCCAGAATGGGAACTTGAATGTGACCGCACACTACATCCTGTTGAAGATCACACCGACGGAGCATACTCAGCGAGACTGTCAAAAAAACACAACTAAGAACCCGGCATCATCGAGTTCTGAGCAAACATAAATTCCTTAACAATTTCTCCTCCAATAATGTGCTCCTGTATTATTCGCTCTAGCACATCTGGAGTACATGAGTGATACCAAGTTCCTTCTGGATAAACAATGACAATAGGACCATTTACACAAGCACGAAGACAATTGGCCTTAGACCGGAACACCTCAGGAAAGACTCCAACTAATTCAAGTTCCTTCAACCGATTCTTCAAAAAAACCCAAGACTCCAGCCCTGATTCTTTGGAGCAGCACTTAGGCTTGCTCTGATCCGCGCACAGAAAAATATGATGCTTAAAATTACTAAGCCCAAGGGTTGCAGAAACCTTTTTTAGATCCTCATCAACCACAATTATTGGACCGGCTTTAACTCTCGAACCCATATATTACGATAACGAACCGGATTTCCATGATCCTGTAACTGAATATGACCTGGCCCATGCTCTCGATAAGGCTGGGTTTTCTTGTGACCTAAAATACCAGGTATCTCAACACCATGCTGGGTAACCACCCCATTGTGCAATACTGTGATCTTAGCCTTTTTTAAGAGCTTGCCATTTTTAAATTCTGGCATCTCAAATACAATATCATATGACTGCCATTCTCCTGGAGGACGGGTAACATTAACACGCGGAGGCCTAAACCCATAAAGTGAGCTAGCCTGACCGTCAGGATAAGTAAGATTGTCGTAATTATCCTGGACTTGCACCTCGTATAGACCTGCCAGAAAAACACCAGAATTACCCCTGCCTTGACTACTTCCTTTAACTTCAGTAGGCGCTGCCCACTCAATGTGCAGCTGAACACTGCCAAATTTTTGTTTTGACCGAATGGTCCCCGATTTTTTTCTACACTCGAAATAGCCATCGCCTAAAACCCATTTTGGATCGCCTCCCTTATTGTTTTCCCAAGCATCAAGATTAGATCCATCAAAAAGTATAATCGCATCCGAAGGCGGCGTTCCGGATTTGCTTCTAGGAGAAATAGTTCCGGGATCAATCTGACGCGGCTGAGGACGGAAAGGATCATGCACCACCCAGGGAGTACCAGGAATCTTTGGTGTGTTAGTATAACCAAAACGAACACCTTGCAACGACTCGAGTTTCAATAATCGATAATTACTCATACCACTACCACGATTATTTGTTGAAATCCCACAATTATATGACACCAAACCAATAATGTCGGACTTAGCAAGTCGAATCCATTTATTTGCATTTCGGTACTCATAAATAAAAAATGCCCCATCGAAGCCAACTCTTAAATCAACTTCGCCATCAACTTCAACTTGTCCAATTGATGATTGCTCGCCATTTCTGCTACGAATAGCATGAATAGTCCCATCACTCCTAAAAATACTCACAAAGCTATCAGCTGTTGAGCTCAAGAAAACCCCACCAGCCCCCTCGACTGTAACCTCTTGCACAACTCCTTGAACTAATTCTCCAAAATCACGAGATCGCACCTCCCATCCATCTTCAATATCTCTGTAATTACTCCAACCTTCCTTGGAAAAATTAGCATCCTCAAAGATAACCTCATCTGCCGCCTTGCCTGAAAACAAGCTCAAACCTAGTGCCGTTACTAGTAAAATCTCTTTTTTATTCATAAATAATGCAGAACAGACGTATTCTTAGCTGCTCCTCAGAGCAGACTCCATAACAAAAAATTGAAAATGATAGGGAAAATGGCTTGATTCAATGATATCATTTGAATACTTTTCCCGGCCTTTTCGGGGGGAAAAGGGATGACAACAGATGCAAAGTAAACCAAAATCAATCAAAACCCGCAAGGCGGTAGCCAAGCGTTTTAAAATTACCGGCTCTGGTAAAATTGTACGTAGCCGTCCGGGAAAGCGACATCTGTTAGCTAGTAAAAATGCTAAACGTCGTCGTAAATTGGGAACTTCTGCTTTAGTTGACAAGACGGACTACTCGCGAGTATTGGAAAATCTACCGTTTTCCCATTAATTAAAGTTTAATATTATATATAAATGAGAGCCACAAACGCAGCCGCATCCCGTAAACGCCGTAAACGCACACTAGAGGCAGCTAAAGGATTTCGGCTTCGCCGATCCAAACTTTATCGTTATGCCAAGGATGCCCTCGAACATGGTCAACAATACGCTTACCGTGACCGCAAAAACAAGAAACGAACATTTCGTGGCCTATGGAACCTTCGAATCAACGCCGCTGCACGTGAAGCCGGCATAACATACAGCAGATTTATAGAAGGGCTCAAAGCTGCCAAAGTCGATGTCAACCGAAAGGTATTGGCCGATTTAGCAGCAACTGATTCAACTGCGTTCGGGGAACTAGTAAATACAGCTAAGAGTGCACTAGAGGCCAAAGGCTAAACACAAGCAAGTTTGACTTTTTCTTCGGGCGACCTTTAATGGTCGCCCGTTTTTATTTATTTAAATGGCATTCACCGACCAAATTGAGCCTATCAAGGCTGCTGCTCTTCAATCACTACAAGCTGCCGAAAGTTTGAAAAATTTGGAAGATGTCCGAATTGAATACTTCGGAACCAATGGAAAGTTCACTGCTTTACTAAAACAAATGGGAAGCCTATCAAAAGAGGAAAAACCCTCTGCAGGTAAAGCCATCAATTTAGTTAAATCAGAACTAACCCAAACATTAAATCAACGCCGTGAAGAATTAGAAGCAGCAGCAGATTCTCCAAAGCTAGCTACTGATTTCACCTCACCAGGCCGACGCAGACCTCTTGGCAAAAAGCATCCGTTCACTAAGGTGACAGAGGATATTGTTAAAAGTTTTCGGAAAATTGGTTTTGCGGTAGCAGATGGACCAGAAATTGAGTCTGAATACTATTGCTTTGACGCATTAAATACTCCAGCCGATCATCCTGCACGAGATACTCAGGATACATTTTACATTAATACTAAAAATCGCCCATTACTCCGAACTCACACTTCATCAGTCCAAATTCGAGTAATGGAAAAAACACCACCTCCAGTAAGAATCATTGTACCCGGGCGCGTTTATCGACGAGATACAGCTGATGCTACTCATAATCCGACATTCCACCAAATCGAAGGACTTTATGTGGATAAAAATGTGACAGTAAGCGACTTAAAAGGTACCGTAGAATTTGTATTTAAGGAACTACTCGGCAAAGAAGTAAAACTCCGTTTTCGACCACATTATTTTTCTTATACCGAACCCAGCTTGGAAATCGACTTTAGCAGCCCACTTGTTCGCAAAATGGGGAAAGAATGGCTAGAAATAGCTGGTTGTGGGATGGTGCATCCAACAGTATTTGAAAATGTCGGATACGACCCTGAAAAATGGAGTGGCTGGGCATTTGGCTTTGGGATTGAACGGATTGCAATGATTCGTTATGGCATTAATGATATTCGGCTCTTTTATGAAAACGATAAGCGATTCCTTGAACAATTCTAATTTTTCTATAATCGTATCGTTCCTATTTAACAAAAAAAAAACTATTTTGCCTGAATGCGCTTGATTGGTGATGCTTAATTGTTACTTTTTTCGATCTACTGATTATTCCAATCAATAGAATATAGTTTCCCAAACCAATACTGATACGAAGTGAAAATATTCGCTGGTAATTCCAATCGCCCCTTGGCTGATTCTATTTGTAGCACGATAGGAATCGAGCCGGGAAAAATTATGCTCAAGGCATTTCCAGATGGGGAAACATTTGCAAAAATTGAGGAGAATGTCCGAGGAGAAGACGTTTTTGTTTTACAGTCTTCATGCCCTCCGACTAATCATCACCTGATGGAGCTATTCATTATTATTGATGCTCTCAAAAGGGCTAGTGCAGATAGAATTACTGCAGTTATGCCGTTCTATGGATACGCCCGACAGGACAGAAAAGACCAACCTCGAGTGCCAATCTCAGCCAAGTTAGTAGCCAATCTGCTGGTAGCTGCAGGTGCAAATCGAATCCTAACCATGGATTTACATGCTCAGCAGATTCAGGGTTTTTTTGATATTCCTGTAGATCATTTATATGCATCTCCTGTCATTTTCGACTACCTTAAATACAGTAAACATAATGACTTAGTAGTTGTCAGTCCGGATGTAGGTGGATTGAAAATGGCTCATGCATATTCTGAAATGCTTAATGCTGATTTGGCTATAGTAGCGAAGCGGCGAACAAGCGCCACCGACACTGAATCTGTCGGAATTATTGGAGAAATTGAAGGAAAACGAGCCCTTTTAGTAGATGATATCACCGAGACAGCAGGTACTCTTGTGAATGCTGCAGCAATCCTCAAACAGAAAGGAGCGGAGAGTGTCCGAGCATGTGTTTCACATGCAATTCTCAATGATTTAGGAATAGAGCGACTTAGAAATTCTTGTATTGACGAACTGATAACAACTGATACTGTGCCCCGCCCCGAAATTGAGGGGCTGAACGTGACAACCCTGTCTGTTGCTAATCTACTAGGCGAAGCAATACAGAGGATTCACAACAACTCCTCAGTGAACTCACTGTTTCGGTTCAAAGGAGCACGCACCACCTGAAACTTTCCGGGAAACCTTTGTTGATTTTGTTTGTATAGTTAAAATATGAAAGCGATCTCTTTAGCCGCCAATGAGCGAGAATTAATTAAGACAACTGGAAGTAAAAAACTCCGTAATTCCGGTCGTTTACCTGGCATTTTATATGGTAGTGGAGATCCCACAAATATTGAATTGGAATCCATCCAGTTCGAGAAAGCAATCAAGTCAACGGAAGCAAAGAATTTTCTTGTAGAACTGGATCTTAACGGCAGCAAAAGTATGGCTTTAGTGCAAGACTTACAGAGGCACCCCATTTCGAGACTATGCATTCATGTAGATTTTAGGCGATTATCAGAGGATAGTATTATATCAGCAAAAATCCCACTTCACACTTCAGGAACCCCAGAGGGTGTAAAAGTAGGTGGTATTTTGCAGACAATGTCACACAATTTAACTCTCAGAGGCAAAGCGCTAGATATACCTGAGCGCATTGAAATAGATACTAGCCACTTAAAGGTTGGAGAAGGGCTTCTACTTGATGAAGTAACACTTCCTGAAGGAGTAACCGCCGTAGGCAACCCTAAAAGCCGAATAGTCGCTGTAGCCGCTTCACGTATTACGGCTAAAGCCGGAGAAGCCGGAGAAGGTACTACTGAATCTACATCAAGTACTGAAGCAGATCCCTCTGTAGAAAAGAAGGAAGATTAATTTTGTTCAAACAACGAATTAAATGATTCGTTTTGTTCTTTGAGATGGCCCATTATGGAAGAAACTTTCCTTATTGTGGGGTTAGGCAATCCTGGCAAGGAATATGCCAACACACGACACAATATCGGGTTCGTGATAATTGAGCGCTTAGCTAAGCATTTTAGTTTTGATTGGAAGGTGAATAAAAAATTCACCACACATTTGGCGAAAGGTAATCAGAATGAAAAAAAGATCATCCTCACCAAACCTCAAAATTACATGAACCTAAGTGGAAAAACTGTAGCCCCCATGGCGGGATATTATAAAATTAATGCAGCACGGATTATGGTTATAGTGGACGACTTAGACTTACCATTAGGCTCGCTGCGAATGAGACCCGACGGAGGCAATGGAGGTCACCGCGGACTTGAATCTATAAGTGAATGCTTAGGAACCAGATCTTTTCCCAGACTAAGGATTGGAATCGGACGCCCTAACCGCAAAGAAGAAGTTTCGGGGTTTGTGCTAGGCCACTTTAACCAGGATGAGACAGGTCAATTAGAAAAGGTAATTGAAACCGCGAAAAACCAACTTAATTGTTGGATAAATAAAGGCCTACAAATGGCCATGAATAATTACAACGGGGAACTTTCCCCTAAAAAATAAAGAAGAAACAGATGACGAAATACGAAGGAACGATCATCCTTAGAGAAACGGGACGCGAAAATACCGTTGATGAATTGCAAAGCCTAATCACTGCTGAAATTGACTCAAGCGGAGGCAAAGCTGGTGAGTTCAATGCGGATGGCCTTAAAGAGTTTTCCCGTGTTGCTAATCGGAAGAACCCAAATGGCTATTACATTGAAGTCGGTTTCGAAGGGATTCCAGAGAATACTGGGGATCTAAAAAAACGATTACTAAAAATCAAAGACATATTCAGAGTTTTCATCACAAAGCAGACTAAAGATAGTTGATTTTAATCAACACACCCCATTAAAATCTCCATATGGCCAGTTTTAATAAAGTTATACTCATGGGAAACCTTACAAGGGATCCAGAGTTACGCTATACTCCTAAAGGAACTGCTGTTGCCAAATTGGGGCTAGCTGTAAATCGTACTTGGCGGAACGCTGATGGACAACAGCAGGATGAAACCACGTTTGTGGATGTTGACGCGTTCGGCAAACAAGCAGAGACACTGGGGCAATATATGCAAAAAGGACGCCCTATATTAGTCGAAGGACGCCTTAAACTGGACCAGTGGGAAGACAAAAACACAGGCCAAAACCGTAGTAAACTAGGAGTAATTCTTGAAAAATTTTCTTTTGTCGGGGGAAGCCAATCTGGAGGAAGCACAAATACTCCTCAGTCATCCGCACCACCTCCAACTTCAGATGTCCCACCATTTGAAGACGGCCCATCGGACGACGATGTTCCATTTTAAACTCTAAATATTAATTAAAAAACAAACATGGCAAAGACCAACGTAATTTTAATCAAAAACGTAGAAGGCTTGGGAGCTGAATCTGATCAAGTAAATGTAGCTACAGGCTTCGCACGCAATTACCTACTCCCGCAAGGCCTAGCTATTCCTCTTACACAAGGCAACGAACGCCACCTAGAAGCACTTCGAAAACAAAGACAGGAACGAGAATTGCAAGAAGCAAAAGACGCCAAGGAACTGGCAGCAGGCTTCAAACAATTAATGCTCATTATTAAAGCGAAAACAGGAGATAATGGAAAAATGTATGGATCCGTTACTCCTTCAAATATTGTTGAGGAGCTTAAACAACAATTTGATGTTAAAATCGAACGAAAAAAACTTCATATAGACGAACCTATTCGTTCCATTGGTGACCATAATGTTGAAGTGCGACTCCATTCTGATGTTAGTACAACTCTCAAAGTTAGAGTCGAGAGCAGTAATCCTATTCCAGAAAGCCCTGATAATGGAACAAAGGCTGAAGAGGGAAAAGATAGTCCATCTTAGAAAGATAGCTTTTTAATTTATTATTAAAGCAGGGTCTCCCAACCCTGCTTTTTTTGTTTCTAGCTTAGAAAAATTAAGAATGTTTTTCTACCATCTGTCGAAATTCATTAAACAGATCACTTGAATCGTGAGGACCTGGAGATGCTTCAGGATGATATTGAACGCAAAATACTGGTTTGTTTTTGTGGCGCAATCCTTCGACTGTTTGATCGTTAAGATTTATTCGATTCACATCTACTTCATTCGGTAATGTATCTGAATCAACAGTAAATCCGTGATTTTGCGATGTGATTTCTACTCGGCCTGTATCCCGATCTTTTACCGGCTGATTGGCTCCACGATGACCAAATTTCAGTTTACTGGTCTTACCCCCCATAGCCAGACTAAGTATTTGGTGTCCTAAACAAATACCAAAAATAGGTAATCCTTTTTGTAGTAATTCAGCAACTGCCTGTACAGCATACGTCACCGCCGACGGATCGCCTGGACCATTAGATAAAAATATCCCTGCAGGTTTATGTTTTAAAGCTTCAGCCGACGGAGTATTCGCAGGTAAAACTGTTACCTTGAAACCGTGCTGCCTCAACATTCTCAAAATATTGTATTTAATGCCGAAATCGTAAGCAACGATTGGAATCTCTGCATCAGGCAAAACCTCTCGCTGAACACGCCCATCCAATTCGGTCGGACCATAAGGCAACCGAAATGCAGGACTAATCTCATCCTTTTTATCCCATTCGAAGGCGGACTTGTGGGTTACCTCTTTCACAAAGTCCACTCCTATTAAGCCAGGCCAGTTCCTAGCTTTTTCTAAAGCTTCTTCAGCAGAAATATCAGGACTTGTAGTCAAATAACCGTTCATAGCTCCTCGAACACGAAGCTTTTTTGTTAAAGCACGAGTATCTATGCCTTGGATTCCAGGAATAGCATTAATACGCATATACTCATCAAGCGAATAGTCTGAACGGTAATTACTTACTACAGGAGAAAGCTCACGAATAATAAATCCACTGGCATGCGTTTGATAAGATTCTATATCCTGATCATTGATTCCATAATTACCAATTAAAGGATAAGTCATAGTAACAATCTGCCCCTTGTAAGAAGGATCTGTAAGAATTTCCTGATACCCCGTCATCGAAGTGTTAAAGCACACCTCTCCCGCAACAGATGCAGTTGCTCCAAACGCTCGACCTTCGAAGACAGTCCCATCCTCGAGCGCAAGTATGGCTTTTGGCCCCAATCCAGACATCGGGGAAGAGATTAAATAGAGAACCTTAAATCGGCAAGCGTGTTACACAAATGTGAACAACTAAGAGTAGATCTTACGACATAAAAATTGTCTTTATCCATATGAAATTTCTCTGCCAATTGATTCGTTATGATCTAATCAACAAGTCGGAGACTATTTTATATTACAACTAAGTAAAACTTACTGGCTTCATTACACAGAAAACAACATAACATCTGCCTCTGTTCCTCTAATTTGTAATAAAAAGCCTTAAAATAAGGATTTTCAACTACATAACCGTTGACACTAAAGATGTCGTCGGTATCATTTCGCGCCCTTTTTTGGGGAATAAATGGCAAAACTCACCATTAACGATTTAGAATTACACGGCAAACGCCTGCTCATTCGCGTAGACTACAATGTTCCCATTGAAGAACAGGGCGGAAAGATGGTTATCAATGATGACACTCGCATTCAGGCGACACTACCGACTCTTAAGGCAGCAATCGACAAGGGCGCAAAAATTATTCTTACTGCCCATCTAGGGCGTCCTAAAGGAAAAAGAGAGCCTTCTCTAAGTCTACGCCCTGTTGCCGAAAAACTGACTAAAATCATTGGGAAAAATGTTGAGTTCTGTGATCAATGTGTCGGAGACACTGCAACCGAAGCAGTGAGCAAACTTGAAAACGGAGAACTGCTTTTATTGGAGAATGTCCGCTATCATGCTGAAGAAGAAGCGAATGATTTAGATTTCTCTAAACAGCTAGCTGCTCATGCCGATGTTTATTTGAATGACGCTTTCGGAGCTGCCCACAGAGCCCATGCTTCGACTGCTGGTGTTGCTAGTGTCATAACTTCTCGTGGTGGCCAATGTGCTGCCGGATTATTAATGAATCGCGAATTACAGTTTCTGGGTGAAGAACTTGAATCACCACAAGAACCATTCGTTGTGATTCTTGGTGGAGCCAAAGTATCGGATAAGATAAAGGTGATTGATCGATTACTAGAAAAAGCTGACACCATTTTAATAGGTGGTGCAATGGCCTATACTTTCAAGCTTGCCAAGGGGCTGAATGTTGGAAAATCACTAGTCGAAAGAGATAAAGTGACCGTTGCACAAGCCGCGCTTGATAAAGCTAAAGAACGCAATGTACAGTTTCTAATTCCCACTGATAACATTGTAGCAAAACCTATTGAGATTGATGGTAAATTTTCTTTTGGAGATCACCACGTAAACGATAATCAAAATATACCCGATGACATGGAAGGTGTTGATATCGGACCTAAATCCATCGACCTTTTCAGTAATGTGATCAAAGAAGCAAAAACCATCTTATGGAATGGTCCCATGGGTATTTTCGAGGATCAACGGTTTTCGGAAGGAACATTCTCAGTAGCTCGTGCCGTTTGTGAAGCTACCTCTTCTGGTGCTAAAAGCATTATTGGAGGAGGTGATAGTGTTAAAGCATTAAACAAAGCCGATCTAGGTAGTCAGGTAACCTTTATGAGTACAGGAGGTGGAGCCAGCCTTGAATTTCTTGAAGGCAAGGAGCTTCCAGGGGTGGCAGCACTTTCCGATAAATAATTTTTAGAATGGATAAAGAACGCAAACTAATCATC
>Ga0115011_10002975_pt1 | contig 11643 bp, 7 predicted proteins | sample TroAtlMetagenome_2_FD_88705 | JGI IMG/M metagenome (GOLD analysis project Ga0115011, IMG submission 88705) | Marine eukaryotic phytoplankton communities from Atlantic Ocean - Tropical Atlantic ANT8 Metagenome | ecosystem: Environmental > Aquatic > Marine > Oceanic | place: Tropical Atlantic... | reverse complement strand
GGCTCCACGACCTCGGTTGATGAAGGCGAGACCGCGGCCGCGCGCGTCCGATTCAATGCCGGTGAGTTCGTCATCAACCTTGAAGGGATGATGCGCACGGCTCAGCCCTATGACATCCCCGGCTATGCCGAGTCGGACATTTTCCGTCTCTTCGAGGAAGCCGAAGAGCATGACGATGATCACGACGACGATGATGATCACGATGATGATCATGACGAGCACGAGGAAGAAGAGGCCTACGGTACGGTCGAGAATTCCGGCCTCGATTTCAGTTCTGCATCAGCCGGCATCTCCTGGGTTGGCGAGAACGGCTTCATCGGCGTCGCCTTCAAGCAGACCGATGCACTCTATGGCATCCCGGGCGGCCATGGTCATGGTGAAGAAGAGCATGACGATCATGATGACGATGACGACGATCACGACGACGACCACGAGGACGAGCACGGCGATGAAGAGATCGTGCGGATCGACCTCGAACAGACGCGTTTCGATCTGCGCGGCGAGTGGCGCGACCTCGGCGCCCACATAGAACGTGTGAAATTCTCCTTCGGTACGGGCTCCTATGAGCATGTCGAGCTCGAGGGCGACGAGATCGGAACCCGGTTCACCAATGATGGCTGGGAGGGCCGCGTGGAGGCCCGCCACGTGCCGATCGATTTGTGGGGCGGCAGCTGGGAAGGCGCTGCCGGCGTGCAGGCCTTCAACCGCGACTTCTCGGCCATTGGTGAGGAGGCCTATGTTCCGCCGTCTGAGACCTCTGATTGGGGTGTCTTCTTTGTTGAGCGCTGGGATGCCGAGAGCTGGGGGCTTGAAGGCGGTCTGCGCCTGGAGCGTCGCGAACTCGACACGGCCAGCGACAGCCGCACTTTCGAGACCTCTAGCCTGTCTGGCTCCATCTTTGTGCGCCCGGTCCGGGAAACCTTCCTAGCGGTCACCTTGTCGTCCAGCGAGCGCGCGCCGACCGATGTCGAGCTGTTCGCGGACGGTCCGCATGTCGCCAGCAGCACGTTCGAGCTGGGTGATCCGGATCTCGACATCGAACGGGCGATATCCGCCGAGCTGACCGCCCGCACCCGTCTGGGGGACTGGTCACTGGAGGCTTCGGTCTTCCGGGCCGATTTTGATGGCTTCATCGCGGCCTATGCGACCGGCGCCGAGGAAGATGGTTTCCCGGTCTTTGCCTACAGCCAGGATGATGTCGTCCTGTCCGGCTTTGAGGGGCGCCTTGAGGGGCCGCTCGGTTCTGTTGGGGGCTGGAGCCTCGATGGTGAACTGACCGGTGAATATGTCGAGGCCAGCCTCGATGCCGGCGGTGATCTGCCGCGCCTGCCACCGCTGTCGCTCACGGCCGGAGTTTCTGCGTCCCGGGCCGGACACGACCTCCACCTCGAGGCCGAATGGGCGGACGTCCAGGACAATACCGCCCCGTTCGAGTTCAAGTCCCAGTCCTATGTGCTGGTCAATGCACGCTGGTCGTTCGAGCCAGTCCCGACGCGTGACATGCGGGTCATTCTGGAAGCGCGGAACCTCAACGACGCCGAGGCACGGCTGCACACCTCCTTCCTGAAGGACCAGGTGCCGCTGCCGGGTCGGAATTTCCGCGCCGCCCTCGTGCTGGACTTCTGATCTGACTGACCGCGACAGCCTGCCGCGCGGCGGGCTGTCGCGCGACGAAACGCGCACTGCCTTTGCAGGACTGGCGGGTCCAGAAAGTCCCTAGATTTTATAGGGACGAAAGGATCAGCCCATGAAACGCCTGTTCTTCACCGCCGCGCTCGCCGCACTTCTCACCGCCGCTCCCGCGTCTGCGGAAAGTGGTGACTGGCTGGTCCGCTTGCGCGCCCTCAATGTGGCGCCGAACGAGAGCGCCGACATCGCCACCATTGGCGGTGATGTCGATATCGACACCTCCGTCGTGCCCGAGCTCGACATCACCTATTTCGTGCGGGACCAATGGGCCCTGGAGCTGATCCTGGCGGTTACGCCTCATGACGTGACGGCGGTCGGTACATCGCTCGGCGATGTCGACCTCGGTGACGTGACGCTGCTGCCGCCAACCCTGACCCTGCAATACCATTTCAATCCGGACGGTCAGGTCCGGCCCTATGTCGGTGCCGGTGTCAATTATACACACTTCTTCGACGCCGACCTGCCCGCCGGGTCCGCGCTGACGTCGATCGATCATGATGCGAGCTTCGGTCTGGCCGCCCAGGCCGGGGTTGATTTTGCGCTCAATGACGACTGGTTCGTCAATGTGGACGTCAAATACATCGACATTGATACAGACGTCACGATCGATGGCGCGATTGCTGCCGATGTGCAGATCGACCCGGTCGTGTTTGGCGTTGGATTTGGCCGTCGCTTCTGACAGTTGTCTCGCAGATGCAGTGCAATGCCGGTCCGTTTCGCGGACCGGCATTTTTCTTGCTTCACCCCCGCCATTCAGGTCTGCGCCGATCCGTTGCCGGGGCAGGTCATATCCGCTATCCAGTGCGCAAAGAACTGAAGGGGTTTTTATCATGGTCGACGCTGCCGCCACCGAGCCGCGCCTTACCGGAACTGTTCCGCTCTACAAAAACGTGGAACCGCTCAATCGTCAAAAGCATGCCAAGCATGGGGTGAATACGGTCTCGCAGCCGTTCAACTTCCTGAAAGACTGGCATTTTGTGCCCGCCATCAGCGCTGAATTCTCATTCGCCTGCGGCAGCTATCCGATCATCTTTCTCGGCGAAAAGAAGATGCCGATCCTGGTGATGGGCCTGCGTCAGGGTTCGAATGTCTTCGTCTCCGAAGACGGCCAGTTCGACACCGAGCATTACATCCCGGCTTATGTCCGCCGCTACCCGTTCGTCAGCGCGGCCAATCCAAACGACCAGCCGTCCACGGTTTGTGTTGATCTGGATGCCGAGTTTGTCGTGTCGGAAAACGCCGAGCGTCCCTTCTTCGACGACAAGGGCGAGCCGACGGATTACACCCGCCAGGCCATCGACTTCGTGTCAGCTTTCGAGAACGATGCCCGGGCGACCGAAGCGTTTGTCGAGCGTCTGATCGCGCTTGACCTGCTCGAGCAGAAAGACGTCAAGGTTGCCAACCCGCAGGATCCGGAAAATCCCGTGACTGTCGCGGAATACTGGGGCGTCTCTGCCGAGAAATTCGAAGCGTTGACCGCCAAGCAACTCAAGGAGATGCAAGGCAATGGCGATCTTGGTGCGATCTTCGCGCACATCATTTCGCTGCAGCGCTGGGAACGTATCCTTCGCCGGACATCCAATGTGGCGAACGCCCAGATGGCGGCTCAGGCCTGATCCATACAACGGACCCGAACAGGGAACGGCCGTGCCAGATTGGCACGGCCGTTTTCGTTTGTGATCACGGTTGTGGGAGCGAGGTTCGCCCCGGTGGCAAAAGCGACTATATCCTCCCCGGCAGGCCGGGCCTGACCGACTTCAACGAGGTAGATGAATGCGCTTTCTGACCGGGCTGTTGGCCCTGATCACCTTCGCCAGCATGGCTCTGACAGTCCCGGCTCACGCTCAATCCTCGTGGTCGAGCGGCGAGGCGATCATCGACGCAGACCTCGTTTCCGAACGTGCCGTTGTCGCGCCCGGCGACCGTTTCCATATCGGCCTCCATCAGATCATGCCGGACGGGTGGCACACCTACTGGCGAAATCCCGGCGATAACGGCCTGCCGGTCGAGATCGACTGGGACCTGCCTGAGGGCGTGGAGGTTGGCGAGGTTATCTGGCCGGCCCCGATCCCCTTGCCCCTCACCGACACGATCATGGATTATGGATACAAGGGTGAGCTTGTCCTGCCGATGCCGGTGACAATTGCCGACGGATTTGTCGGCGAAACCATCGAGTTTCGCGCCGAAGCGACCTGGCTTGTTTGTGACACCATCTGTGTCCCCGAAGACCGCGAGCTGTCCCTGACGCTTCCGGTTGGCCCGCAGCCGGAACAGGACGAGGCGGGGTATTGGTATATCCGCGGCGCACTTGAAAGCGAGCCACGGACCGACCCGGCGGTTTCGGCCGAGTTTGCCATCGAGGGCGGCCGGGTGATCCTGGAGCTGTCCGGCGGGGCATTTGCCAATCCGGGCACGATCTCGGATCTGCGCTTCTTCCCCTATCAGACGGGCGTGATCCGCAATTCCGGCCTGCAGACTGTCGAGGCAGGCGAGGGCCGTACACTTGTCTTGCTGGAGCCCGGCTATGCCGCCGCCAGCGCCGGTAGCAATGCCCAGGGCGGTGTTGTCACCTGGCGCGGCGCGGACGGGGTCGACCGGCATTCCGTGGCGATCGAAGCGCAACCGGGACCAGGCGGTTACGGTCTGCCGCCCTTGGCCGGGTCGACGACTCCCCAAGCCGTGTCCGGCGGCATTTTCGGATTGATGCTGCTGGCCCTCGGCGGCGGATTGATCCTCAATCTGATGCCCTGCGTCTTCCCGGTACTGTCGATCAAGGTCCTCAAATTTGTGCAGTCAGCCCACGCCGATCCGGCCGCTATCCGCCGACAGGGCGCCTTCTTCCTGGCCGGAGTGCTGATCAGCTTCGTTGGCCTGGCCGGCATGCTGGTGATCCTGCGCGAAGTCGGTCTGCCGGTCGGCTGGGGATTCCAGCTGCAGATGCCGATCGTTGTCGCCAGCCTGGCGCTCCTGCTTTTTGCCATCGGTCTGAACCTGCTCGGTGCGTTTGAAGTCGGAACCCGTCTGATGGGGCTTGGCGCGGGTCTGGCTGACAAGCCTGGCTGGAAGGGCGCATTTTTCACCGGCGTGCTCGCTGTTGTTGTTGCCGCCCCGTGTGTCGGTCCACTGGCCGCCGGTGCACTGGGGCTGGCCCTGACGCAGCCGGCACCGGTCGTCTTGCTCGTGGCGGCCGCCATGGGCCTGGGCCTGGCGGCTCCCTTCGTGATCCTGTCCCTGTCGCCGGGCCTCTTGCGCTTCCTTCCGAAACCGGGTGCGTGGATGGTGACCTTCCGCCAATTCCTCGCCTTCCCGATGTTCGCCTCGGTTGTCTGGCTGGCCTGGGTGCTGTCGATCCAGTCCGGTCCGACAGGCCTGTTGCTGCTCGGCGCAGCGATGCTGGCCCTGTCCTTTGCTGTCTGGGCGCATGGTCAGGGCGGACGGGTGTGGAGTGTGGTCGCCATCGCCGGCCTGGCCCTGGGTGTTGCCAGCGTGGTCCTGATCGCCCGCCTGCCGGCCACCACCAGCACCCAGTCCCTTTCGGCGCGTGAGGAGGCCTGGTCGCGGACCCGTGTGGCAGAATTGCAGGGCATGGGGCAGGCGGTGTTCGTGGATGTCACGGCAGCCTGGTGTGTCACCTGTCAGATCAACAAGCTGACTGTTCTGAGCAGTGATCCGGTCCTCGATGCCTTTGACCGCCTCGGCGTCGCCAGCTTGCGAGCCGACTGGACCAATCGCGACGAGACCATCGCAGCGTTGATCAGTGAACATGGTCAGGCCGGGGTGCCGCTTTACCTGCTCTACCCGGCTTCCGGCGGTGCGCCGCGTGTCCTGCCGACGGTTTTGACGAATGGTGGCCTGATCGACCAGCTGGAGTGGGCTGCCGACAACTAGCCCGGCATCGAGGGCTGGCGGTTCAGCCGCCCGATACAGCCGGGCAGCTGGCCGGAAGGTCGACACCGGTTAGGTCGGCATCGCTGTCGACGGCCGGGGCAATTTCACTGGCATCGGCCATCAGGTCAGCGAGGTCGGTGTAGATATGGGCCTGCTGCGCTGCCGTCTCGGCGGCATTGAGCGCGTCGAGGCGGGCGCTGGCATCGGCAGACATGCCGCGAAAGATGCAACGCAGGTCAAGCGGACCACCGGCCTCGTCGATGCGGCGGCTCATCAGCATGGCTTCCAGCGAGAACTGTTCCAGCTCGAAGGAAAGCGGATCCTCGATGTCCAGCGGTCGCGCGGGTGCCGCCGGTCGTTGCGCCGCCTCACGGGCCCGGGCGCGGGCCGTCTCGCCGATCGCCGCGGCGAAGGCTGCAAACTCGCTGCCGGGCCCGGCCTGGGCAGACGAGGTGGCAAACGCCGAGGCGGCAAGGACGGCAAACAGCACGGATTTCATCGGCGACTCCCTGGGTGACAGGCTCGCTTCTAGCAGTAACGCCTTGATTTCCGGTGAATCGAGCGGCATCTCCCCTGTCAGTATGCGTGCGCGGGTTCACAGGGCCTGCGCGCTGGTGGAAAACACCGCCTGATCAGGATCGTCGCGCAGGGGCGCAGCGATCGACAAACCGGAGACTGTGATGAAGGCCAAGAAACCTTTCCGACCCAAGGCCCGCCGTCCGCGCGGCTTTGAAGACCGCAGCGGATCCACTCTCCGGGTCGAGCGTCATCTGGTTGAAACGGCCAGCCGCGTCTATGACGATTGGGGTTTCGAACCGCTGCAGACCTCGGCCTTTGAATACGCCGACGCGCTCGGAAAATTCCTGCCTGATGAAGAACGTCCCAATGAGGGCGTGTTCGCGCTCGAGGATGATGACGGCCAATGGCTGTCGCTGCGCTATGACCACACTGCGCCACTGGCCCGCTATGTGGCCGAGAATTTCCAAGACCTCAACAAGCCCTATCGCCGCTATCAGGCCGGTGATGTCTGGCGCAATGAGAAGCCGGGACCGGGTCGTTTCCGTCAGTTCGTCCAGTGCGACGCCGATACGGTCGGTGCCGCGAGTGCGTCGGCCGATGCCGAGATGATCGCGCTGGCAGCCGATGTCATGCGTGCGGTCGGCCTGGCCGATGGCGACTATGTTGTCCGCGTCAATGACCGGCGCATCCTGGACGGTGTGCTGGAAACGATCGGCGCCGCCGACCCGGAGCGTCGCATGCGCGTGTTGCGCGCGGCGGACAAGCTGGACCGGCTCGGTCGGGATGGCGTTGCGCTGTTGCTGGGCGAAGGCCGCAAGGACGAGTCCGGAGACTTCACCGAAGGCGCCGGGTTGGACACGGCCGGCATTGATACGGTTCTGGGTTTTCTTGACGCCGGCGGCGGCAGCCGCGGCGATGTCATCGGCCGGCTCGAGCCATTGATCGGGACGTCGGAGACCGGCAGGTCCGGACTGGCGGCACTGGCCGAGATCGATGCGGTGCTGACCGCGATCGGTGTCGATGTCGACCGCGCCCTGTTCGACCCGTCAGTGGTGCGCGGACTGGGCTATTACACCGGCCCGGTCTTTGAAGCCGAGCTGCTGGCCCAGGCGAGCTATGACGATGGTTCACCGATCCAGTTCGGTTCTGTCGGCGGAGGCGGCCGCTATGACGACCTGGTGTCGCGGTTTACCGGCCAGGCCGTGCCGGCAACCGGCTTTTCCTTCGGTGTGAGCCGTTTCGCGGCGGCGCTGTCCGCGCTGGGCCTGAGCGGATCGGTTGATGAGAAGCCGCTGGTTCTGGTGGTCGCGAGCGAAAAGGACCGCTCGGCCGACTATCTCGCCATGGCCCGCGAGCTGCGGACCGCCGGTTTCCGGGCCGAGGCCTTTGTCGGGTCGGGCAATATGGGCAAGCAGATGAAGTATGCCGATCGGCGCGGCGCAGTGGCAGCGGTAATCGTCGGTTCGAACGAGCGCGAAGAAGGCCTGGTCACGATCAAGGATCTCAAGCTTGGCGCGCGCCTGGCAGCCGATATCAGCGACAACAAGCAATGGCGCGAAGAGCAGCCGGCACAGGAGACCGTCTCCCGGGATGGCTGGATTGCAGCGGTCACCGCGGTCGCCCAACGCAACAAGTAGGGCCGAAAAGCTAAAGCGGAAGCGCAGCTTATCCCCAAGTGCCAGGATTATGGGGGTTGACGTAACCAGGCGGTCACGTCAACGTCCTGATCGGACTGGGCCTGACCGCTCTGTCCTTTTGGCGTTTCGGGGAGGAGACGCCCTTTATCGACCAACCGTTATCTCGGGGCTGGCTTTCGCCAGCCCCTTTTTTTGTCCGCCGAGGCGGGGGGACATGAAAAAGGCGGACCGGCATCAGCCGACCCGCCTGATTTCCGATTGATCGCCGCGGCGTTATTCGTCGCCGTCATTCCCGTCGGTCGTGCGGCGTTCGATGATGACGACACGGTCGCCGTCACCCATCTCGATCGCCCGTCGGCTATCAATACGCTGGATGCGCTCGACGCGGGCATGTCTGCGCATTTCGCGACCGTCGTGACCTTCAGCCAGATTGCCGCCAGCCAGCCGGTCAACCTCGAGGCGATTGAGCCAGTCGACCAGATCGTCGCCGGTTTGCTCCTCGCCGTCGACCCACACGCGGTGGCGTCCATCGGTCTCTTCGATGCGCAGCTCGGCGGCACCATTCTCGCCCAGCACCTGGTGCAGGCGTTCAATGTGCGCGCGCTGGACCTCCTCCTCGCCGCGCAGCTCCTCCGTGCGGGCACGGGCGAGGTCGCGTTCGGTCCTTGCCCGGTCGCGTTCGGTGCGGGCCATGTCGCGTTCGGCCCGGGCCATGTCACGGGCAGCGCGCCGGATCTCGATCCGGGCCCGCTGGCGTTCGCCCTCGAGTTCAGCATGGGCGCCGCGCATTTCACGGCGGACTTCGGCCATGGCTTCGCGCATGTCCTCGCGGGCGGACTGGAGCTCAGCGCGGACTTCGGCCCGCTCTTCGTCGCTCAGCTCATCCCAGTCATCGGAATGCACGATGTGGTGCCCGTCGAGACCGGCGAGGGCCTGTTCCAGCGATTCCATGACGGTCGCCTCAATATCGGCGCCATCGACGTCGATCACCATGCGCGCAATATTGGTTTCCATCCGGGCAAGATGTTCGGCCCGTTCGGCGAGGTGAACCTCGAACTCGCGGCCCATGCGGGCGTGATGCCCTTCGATCACCCGGACCTCATCGCCATCGACAATGACCACGCTGTGCGGCGCGGTCTCGACCACCTCGCCATCGACAGTCACGACGCCGTCGCTGATCTCGATCCGCTGGCCGTCGACATTGATCACCGAGCGTTCGCCGTCCCGATCGACATGGATGGTCCGGTCGCCATTCGCGCCGCGGACCTCGACAACCTGGCCGTCCTCGCTGACCACCATCGCTTCATGGCCACCGGCGACATGAATGCGGGTGTGACGGGCGCCATCATCGTCCAGTGCAAAAGCGGCGGCGCCTGTCACGGCGAGTGCGGCGCCTGCCATCAAAATTCGTTTCATTGCATCTATCCCTCTTCGATGTGGCGACAAACTGAACGCCGCCGACTTACGGTGGCCATGACCCGCGCTAAATTATTTGTCACGAAGGAAGCCTGCCGCGCCAGTATCTTGCGGGCAAGTCCGGCGACCCGGCTGGTGGCGCAACAAATCCGTTCCGCTGGCTGGGGGTGTTGCCGGACTATCTTCAGCTCTTGGACAGCCGCCAGACTTGCCAGCCCCGCGCCCGGTCCGCATGCTCGCCGCCGTGAAAACGGGTGACGGAAAACGGATCATGGATCGACGACGCGTATTGCAATCGGGAATCGCGGCTTCGCTGGCGGCGGTGTTCGGTCCGGCTGCCGGAGCCTTGGCGCGCGAGGCCATCGAGCGGCCCCTGGCCGAACGCGTTGGCGACATGTTGCTGATGGGATTCATCGGGTCGCACAGCGAGACCGAGGGCGCCGGTATCATTGATGCCCATCTTGCGGCCAGGCGGATCGGCGGCGTGCTGTTCCTGCGCCACAATGTGCGGTCGCGCGAAGGCGCGGAAGGGTCCGCAGCGCGCTTCCGGGCGACCAACCCGAGCGCCTGGATGGCCATTGACCAGGAAGGTGGTCTGGTCCAGCGCCTGTCGCGCGACCTTGGATTCACGCACCTTCCGCGCGCCATGCAGGTCGCCGAGGCCCGCTCACCCGAGGCGGCAGCCGAACTCTACCAGCTGGGCGCGACCGAGTTCCGCGCTGCCGGCTTCAACATGAACCTGGCACCTGTCGCCGACCTGCACGATCCCGACAATGCGGTGATCGGCCGGCATGGACGCGCCTATGGTACAGACGGTGACACCATTGCCGCCTATGCGGGCGCCTTCATTGACGCCTTCGAGGCGTCCGGCATCGCTTGCGCGATCAAGCATTTCCCCGGACATGGCCGCTCGCGCGGGGACAGTCATGACGGCTTTGTCGACATTTCCGACAGCTGGAGCGAGGCCGAGCTGGCCCCTTTCCGCCAGCTGATCGATCAGGGTCATGCGCATGTCATGATGGGCGGGCATCTGACCAATCGGCAGCTCGACCCGACCGGAGCGCCCGTGACCTTCTCGGCGCCGGTCCTTGAGGGGCTGTTGCGCGAGCAGCTCGGCTTCACCGGTGTGATGATGACCGATGATCTCGACATGGGCGCGATCCGCAATAATTACAGCCAGCACGAGGCGGTGATCAGCGCCATCGAGGCCGGCAATGACATGATCATGCTGTCCAATTCCGCCGCGCCCGATGCCGAACTGCCGCAACGCATTGTCGGCTGGGTCGAAGCCGCGATCCGCGATGGTCGTCTGACCGAACACCGGATCAACCAGTCGGTCGCCCGGCTGGCCGTGCTCAAGGCGCGGGTGGGGCTCTAGTCGGCGCCCCTTGTCAGAGCCTCCAGCAGGATTTCTTGAGCCAGCTGACCGGCAATGTCGGGTCGGTCACGGTTCAGATGGACGATGACGGTCGCGTCCTGGCTCAGGAGCCGGATGGCGATTGTGGCGTAGCCGGCAATCGAGCCGCCCTGTGTGATCGCCGTGAAGCCCAGCGGGTGTTCGACATAGGTCGGGCCCAGCGCGCGATAACGCCCGTCGCCGCGATCATGCAGGTCCGACATCATCGAGGCGCCGATGGCATTCAGGCGTCCGTCTTCGGCGAAGACAGCGTTCAGGAAGTCGGCCAAATCATCGGCGGTAGTGAAGATGCCGCCATCCGGGCCATTGTTCTCGAGCAGGTCGTACACATCCTGCTCCGGGTCCAGTTCGCTGCCATAGCCGTGTATCCGGTCGCGCGGATCGAACTGGATATTGTACCCGGTCGCCGACAGATCGAGCGGCGCGACCACGAATTGCTGATAGAGGTTGTCCAGTGACTGGCCGGTCGCGGCTTCGGCGGCGAGCGCCAGGTACTGGTAGTTGGTGTTCGAATAGGCGTGCCCGGTTCCCGGCGGAAAATCGGCCGGCACGCCGCGGATATGAGCCAGAGTCCGTTCGGCCGTATTGCCTTCGACGGCGTTCACCTCGGCAAACCAGCGATCGTCATAATAGTCGGGAATTCCGCTGGTGTGGTTGAGGAGTTGGCGGATCGTGGCCTGGTCCGCATTCGCCACCCTATCGAGCCAATGCGGCTCGATCAGGTCGGCCAATGCCATGTCCAGCGCCAGGTCGCCGTTCAGGATCAGCTGATGGATCACCGCGGCGGTATGAAGCTTGCCTATGCTCGCCGCCCGCATCAGGTATGACGTCTCCATCCCCAGCCCGGTCTCACGATCAGCCAGGCCACGCGCGATAGTCGTTCGATCGCCTGCAATCTCCAGCAGGACAATGGCGCCCGGAATGCCGGTCTCCGCCAGTGCGGTATCGATCCGTTCGACGATCAGCGCAGGGCCGGGGACGGCTTGCGGCGCCGGTTCGGCATTCGTACAGCCAGCGCAAAAAGCGGCCAGAATAGCGGCCCGGATCACATCAACAACGCAACGCACGGCAGGTCTC
>Ga0115011_10002974_pt1 | contig 11650 bp, 7 predicted proteins | sample TroAtlMetagenome_2_FD_88705 | JGI IMG/M metagenome (GOLD analysis project Ga0115011, IMG submission 88705) | Marine eukaryotic phytoplankton communities from Atlantic Ocean - Tropical Atlantic ANT8 Metagenome | ecosystem: Environmental > Aquatic > Marine > Oceanic | place: Tropical Atlantic... | reverse complement strand
TTACCTATAATCTTTAGTTCTTAAAGTGAGCTTAATATTGTTTATATATTTAACATTGACAAGGGGGGCTTTTACATGGTGCACATCCAAAGTATTTATCTGAATCCGTTTTTTTTAAAGGAGATTCTGTAATTTTGATTCCACAATACTGTTTTGGTGAATCTTTATAATTGACTGGTGTGTATAAATCCCATTTTATGGCATGAGCAAGAATGAATCTGAAATTATCCCAAAATTCTTGATTATGTCCGATAGATATTGTCATAATATGAGCCATTTCATGTAAAGCAACAAACATAATAGTATTCACATCTGCGATTGTTTCGTTTTTGGTTCTTCCTCTTAGACAAAGAACTATTCGTTCGCCTTTATTAAGACTGTAACTTGTTTGTCCAGCTTTTGGCAATGCTTCGCGTATTTCATGATTTTTGAATCTTTTGGACATTAAGTTTACTCTTTCGTCACTATTACCATATTTTTTGCTAAATTTATCAACTAATGTGTGTAAACGTACGCTAACATCAGCTAATAAATTCGCAGCATTTTGTTTATTTTTTACGTTTCTAACTACATAAGTTTTACCATCTATCTTAGATTTTACATACACAAGTTTAGGATTATACCACGCATAGAATATATAGGAACAAATAGATAAAATTGCAATTACATACAACAATTCGTACATGAAATATATAAACATTTTAAGTTAAATCTATTTCTTAATTCTACAGTAATTTGTTTTATTATCGTACAAGCATTCATCCGAATCTTCAGACTTTAGTTTTGTTTTAGTACACCTTCGTCTTACATTAGTATCTGATAATTTACAATATACCTCTTTAGACTTATCATTTTTGGGTTTCTTTTCTTTAGGTTTATCATCTTTGGGTTTATCCTCTATGTTTTTTGGGCAATCTCCTCCTATTATCTCAATAAACTCTGTTGACAAATCAGCAGAAGACATATCAAATTCTTGATTTGAATTTTTAGTTAAAAAGATTGGGTATATATCACTTTCAATAGAGTAAAATAATAGATAAAATCGGGAACGTTTGTTATTCCCGTATGTTATAGCACTACCTTTGTTATCTAATATTACTATACATGAATTAGTTTGTCTCGATATTTCTATCCATTTTCTATCATTTTGAAGTTCCTTTAGAAGGTCATATATTGATATATGGGTAATTTTATCAATCCACACATATTTATCATAATGGGCATATCTAAAGTCTTTATGTAAGATTTTTTGCCAAGTTTTTGAAAGTTTAAGACCAATATTACTCATTGAATATAATTTGCTGTCCTTTAAAATATCTAAATTGTCTGGATTATAATATGGTATGTATTTAGCATAAGTACTCTGATTTTTTTGATTTTTGATATAATACTCTTTACTTTCATTGTCATCAAATATTTTTGTATCAGGAACTACTTTATTATTCTCTAATTGAGTTATAAATAATGGTTTTTTGCCAGTTTTGATATCATTTCTTCTGACATAATTATATTCATATTCCTTTAGAAGAGTGTCCAAATAATTTTGAGTAATATCATCAATAACAAGAGACTTAGAATATAATTCAATAATATCTTTTGATTTTTGTATATCTTTATCATCAAGTTTTGATTGCGATTTTTTTATATTTTTTGCAACATTCATACAAAATTCATCATATCCATACCAATAATCATTGAATTCACTAATATAAGTTTCTCTTGTATCAATTACATCAATATCTTCGTCACATTCATAAGTTGGTCTGATACTTTTCTTTAATCCATTATTATCTTGCGATAATGACGATGGTTTGATAGGTATTACATGATTGGTTTCTAATATAATTCCATTTATTTTGTTTGTTTTTAAATCTACAATGTATTCAAGAGGTTTGGTACGCATTTTATTTTTTCTTAACCAAGTATAAAATTTATAAGCCAAATTAAAGTCTGGAATATTAGAACAAGGAATCTTTTCAAGAATATCAAAGTCTAATATAACCGAACGAGGTTCTATAGGAATAAAGAACTTTACTTTTTGATATATTACAACTAAACCATTTGATTGATATTTTGAGTTCATAACTTGTGCAATGGGTTTCAGTTGTAATTTATGTAGTATTTTTTTGACATTTAGGTCTATAAAGTAATCAGATAAATAGGAATAATTAGAAGTATAAGGAAGTGGATTTAATTTGTAATTATTTTTGCGTAGATAACTTACATAATTATCTTGTAAAGATGTTCCACAATGTTGTCTTAGTGGAGCGACACTATTCCAAGCTGCTGTAGATAAACCATCTTTATTTGTATTTGAAGGAGATTGTAATGAATCGAATAACAATTGTGGCTCTTTTCGCTTCTTATCAGATGGTATAAATTTAGCACATGGTTCATAAAAATATCTTCCATCATACATTGTTGAGAATAGTAAAAACGCAGTTTTACTATTGACAAATTCTTCTGTGTAATGATAGTAGAAGGGATGTCCATTTGGTGGGCATATATATTCCACACGATTTCCCGTTTTTTTATCAGTTTTGAATAAATATAAATTCAAACCATATTTCCATAATACACCAGGATAACATAGAATAGGCCACATAATGCGATGGTCGTGTTCGATTGATTTATCTTTCAAGAAATCACAAAAGTTAGCATAAGAATTATATATATTTTGCATATGTTTTGATGAGATACTCCCCTTGAATGTTTGCTCTTTTAACCATTTTTTATAATCCGAATCATTGGTATCATTGTTTCTTTTAGCTGAAAACAAGTTAATTAAAGAACCTTCACAAGTTCTTATAAATTGTGTTACATCTTTCAGATTATTAATAACACTATCAATGACTTGATTTTCATTTTTGCCATACAAAACACTAATAGCTTTTATAAAGGAATCATCAAATGATTTTTCATAAATACCGTATCTCAAAATATATGGATTCCCTGATTTTGGTATTGGACCTTTAGAAATATCAGTAGCATTACCAAACATTTTATGCATAGCGTCTGGCAAATCCCCAAGTCTACCCTTTTCTATATTAAATCTGTCTTTACCCAAAATATATGTAGATGAATCTGGTGCTTTCTTTTGATTAGATGGTTGGTCTCTAATTCTTCTACAAGGCCATACAGAAAGATTATACTTCGCAGGGCCAAGCTTTATTTTATTTCCAGTAGATGAATTATCATTGCGTATTGTGTATTTGTTACAATTACATTTTGGACATTCGTCGTTTTTACCTAGTTCATCGAGTCGAAGAGGTAACATACAACCCACACATATACATTCAGATGCTAAGTACCAAACATTTCTGTATTCAAGCCAGTCTAATATACGTGGTTTATCTTTTATTTCTGGATGTCCATTGTCAACATATTCTTTGAGTATTTCTAATAGTCTATCATGTTCTGCATGGTTAAAAGCAATAGGGTGTGATTGTGTAGGTGCACAAGATGTACTAAACTCAACTTTTCCATCTTTTCTACTAACCTCTTTGCCAGTTTCACTAAACTTCATATTGAATAATTCAGGATCGTAAAACTTAAGTCTTTCTGAACGATATGTTCTAATATTACCCGCCTTATCTTTCTTTGTATTCCATCCTGCAGGAGGAAGACTAAAACGAACTGTTTTTAAATCTTTTGGAGGAATTTTTGGACGTCTTGTAGTTGATAGACTATACCATGAATTATCTTTGTTTTCGTCTTCTAAGTCTGATTCTGATTCTGATTCTGATCCCGATTCTGACTCAGATTCTGAATCACTATCGCTTTTTAATATAGGAACATTATCATCATCAGAATCATCTGAACTGTCAGAATCGTCGGAATCGTCAACATTTGCAATTAGAGCATCAATATCATCATCGGAGTCATCGTCACTATCTATTATAACTGGTTTATCTTGCTTTGAATTATTGGTATTAATGCTATGTATAAATAGAAGTTTTCTAATTATATTTATAGCATAGTCAATTTCTTCTGGATTTTTTCCAGTGTGTATTATTTTAATATATTCAGAGTCATATGTTATTTTTATACTATAGCCTAAAGAAGAATCATCTAATAGTCGCATATCATTATTTGAATTCCGTACTAATTTATCATTATTAAGTATATCTAATTCATTATTCGCTTCATTATCAGATATCATAAACAATATTCCTAATCTTTTGACTGTTTTTTCATTATCCTGATAGAAATTATATATTTCGTTAGCGATAGTGATTCTATTTCTCTGATAGTCTGTTACTTTTATAAAACGTAGTTTTTCTTCATTTGAAAGGGAGAAGTAAGGTACATATTCTATAAAATCATTGATAATAGAGGGTTTTAAGTTAACATTCTTCTTAATCAGTGTTTTTGAGTTAATTAATCTATACTTAAGTTTCTCGAATTTTAGAGGTTTAAGCTCATATTGTACAATATTATTGATTGGTAATATTATCCATTCTAAAATTTTTTCATATACCATTTTCCATAATTCTTTTGTTATTTCACCAGAACATCTAACTGATATACTTGAGTTGTTATATATTGTGATTTGTATTGTACAAAATTCATACATAAATTTGATTTGAAGATTTTGCTCTTTATCATCTTCTTTTTGCCACTTTTTCCAGAATTTAGTATCAAGTTCTCTTTTTATAGCTGGTTTATAAACTTTAGTCTTTGAATTTGTTTTAGTTCCAATTTTTATTAGAGGAACATTATTATTAAGTGGAAATTGTTTAAATATTTTGTCTATATCCAACCCGCCCTTTTTTGTTTCTTTAGATAATACTAAATCTGTAAAAATCATAGTGTGACGAGTTCTTTTTATTTGTAAAGTCTTTTTGGGAATCTTTGTACTTTCTACCTTAGTTATAAAATTGGTATGTTCTTTTATGTTTTCTATTTGTGATTTGTCCATTTTGCTGGTTTTGGAAGCATTGTTTGCTACCCATGATTCAACCCACTTAGCAACAGTCTTACTCTTTTCCAGTCTTTTTTCTAAATGAGAAGTTAGTGTAAATTTGATTTCATTGGAATTATTCAGAAATATATTTATAAGGTCATGTTCATATTTACTATCACATATATTAGATTTCTTACCGTTTTCTATAAATGGTGAATTATTGTCGTCAATCCATAAATATAAATCACTTAATGAAACAGACAATTTTAAAGCATCTTCGCACACATATACATAGATTTTTTTCATAACTTGTGAAACAGTATCAAAACGACTTATTACATGATTTATAACCGTGTGTTGTTCTTTTAAATTACTTGTCTTTTTATTTGTAAAGATGTATTTGTTGATATCATTTTCACCTTGCCAACGATTATATATAATGGTAAAATCTTCCATACTATTTAATGTAAGATTTTAATATATTATTATAATATTATGTCCAATCCACATGAGGATGTTATTAGAGCATTAGACGAGGCTTTGGTAGATGCTTCTCCAACAATTGTTAATGAAGATAGTAAATTTATTATAGCTACGTATTGGTGGGGCAGAGGTAATAGGAACAATAATACTTCCAAATATTGTCATGCAACTTATGAACAGTTTGTTAAACAAATACAAAAAGCATGTGTGAATATCTATAATGGGTCTATGCAGACCAATCCAGACATGTTTTATAAGGTTAAGAATGGAGATTTTATGCCATATTCCGAGATTAGAAGCAATTTACAAAAAATTTGTAAAAGATTTTCGATTGTTTTTTACAATAGTCTAAAAGGTGATATGACAGATGAAATAAATCTCCACAAATTGGATAGTGCGGAAAAAGGGAATGTAGATAAGTCGGATTATGTACTTGAATTTTTGGATGATTTGAAAAAAAGAATAACATCATCAATTGTAAACAAGTCTGATAATTTAGATAAAATACTTCGCGACACATTTATTTATGAAAACAAGTTCAACTTTATGAAACTTGTATTTGATAACCATCAACAATCAAAAAAACGTATTCAAGACATACTTGAAATATTAAGTATTATAATTTATAATAGAATCAAGGGATTTTTAACAGAATATTCCAAACTTCTTATCTCTAAAAACATGTTTCGTATGAAGGTAGAGCAACTATTAAGTGGTGGAATGCACCAAACACAAATTGTAAGTGTTGTAACCAAAATGGCAAAGAGGCAAAACGCCATTAAAAAGGCAATTAATTCAGTTTTCAAGAAAAAACTAACATTGTCTTATGAAGATTTAGACAAATATGAGAAATATGAGTTTGAATCAATATTGAGAAATAAAAATCTGACAAATGAAGATATTGAACTTCTTAGAAATGATAGTAAAATTGAAGCTAATATATACGACATTTTAAATACATTTTTTAGATGGAAGTTACCAATACTATATAATGAAATGATAGACAAATGGGAGGCAGAGTGTACTGAAAGCAAATGTAACTATTTTGCATTGGAAGTACCAGCATTTGCAAAAAAAGGTGGGTATCAAATGGCAATCAATGCAAAACCATATTTTATACAAAAAGCCTTAGCAAAGTCTGGAGGTAGAGCTATTGTTTACATCGATGGAGATATGTTTGTTAGAAAGTATCCTCATATTTTTGATACTGAAAATGTAGATTTTATGGCCAGAGGGTGGTGGTCAGACCCACGTGCGGCGGATCATTATCAAGATTCCGCGGGAGTAATGATGGATCCATACATGTTTGAAACATCTGGTGGTATAATGTATTTTGCTGATTCAAAGAAATCAAAGCAATTACTTAAATATTGGATTGATGATACTCAGAAACCAAGGAATGATGGTAAAGCAGATGATAGAATATTATCTTTAACTTTTAATGTAAGAAAATTATTGTTAGATATAACAAGTATTCAATTACCAATCGAATATTTATGGCTTACGATCAATTATTCACCAAGAGCAATGGAGAAAATGTATGATTGGGACTTTGGAATGGTTAGAAAAAATGTTATAATAGAACATCCTGAATGTTTAACTACGGAAGATACAGCAACTGGAGCTGGTGCATCAAGTGACCGTCAGCCCAAATATTACGATTTTATTGAAGATTTAAAGCCTATATCAGAACTTTTACATGAAGATGTTTTTGTTCAATCGGATGTTATGAAAAGTGAACTTAAACCCTATTTAGATTATTTGAAACATGAATGTTACTACATTAATGATATAGATGAAGATCCAGATTCAAATATATGGATTGATAATGGAATGATAAGAAAAGAGGGATATAATAGTGTTGAAACAAAATATTTTAATAAAAAACCCTTTACAGTTTTTGGTAAAGAAGATGAGTATCAAGGAGAATATGAATATAATGGAAATACAATATTTATATCGGATGTTCAGAAATATAACCGAGAAAAGTGCTTAGAAATAAAAGAAAGAAAAATAAATAGTGGTATAGAGGAAAACAAATTTGATAATGATTCACTTAACACAATACATCTTACGGAAGATTATGTTGAAGAAAATATACGTATTAACGACCGTTTGAAAAGAGATCTTATACCAAGAATTATATCACATTTGAAAGATAATAAAGATGTTATTTGGTATCCAAGTGGCACTAATTATAATATGATTGAAACCGTTTATAATGAAACTAATCCAGATTATGATTTTCAATTTACTCCAATTAGTGATGAATTATATGATACAATTGCAGATTATTATAAGGTTGGTATTGATTTAACAAAACCTATACTTTTTCTAAAACCGTATAAGGGTTATGATATATATGAGATGCAAAGATATGTTGAAAATAGTATTATTATTAAATTTTTGATGATGCATCAATATTTAGAACAAATTTCTAATACACTTAGGAATGGTTCATATCAATTTGTGTCCAGACTTAGAATCAAATATATTAATCCTGCAAATAAGACTAAGAGTGATAAAGATTCAACGGGAACATTAGCAGCTTTAAGAAATCATCATTTTCCACCAGGTTCAATTGAACAAGGTTTATATTATTCCAGAATACAAGAACAAGCCATTGAATTACCAAGAAACACAACATCTGCAAATTTACAACCTAATGGGAGGCTTTTTAGAAATATTGTTACTGAATATACATACGTAGAAACCGCAATTGATGATTCTGCTGCCTTCAACGAATCTGACAATGAGATAGCTGAAATATTACGACAAGACACTACTGCTTCAGCAAGTGAAATAGAATTAGAGGATGATGATAGTTTTGAAGAGACTGATACCCAGAATAATATATCTACTACTTTTGTTGGAGGTAGAAATACCCCTTCACCAGTTAATAGTCCATTGACTATTTCAAGTAATCTGGACCAAAGACGTTCAAAAACACCAGAAAGTTTGGTACCAATTATTCAAGATGATGCTCACTCTATTTTTCAGGCAGAAATTAAGGCATATATGAGAGAGATGGATATGGAAAGCATAATTGAGGAAACAATAGAGATTTTATCTGAAATGAAAGAGAATGAAAGAGAATGAAAGAGAATGAAAAAATGACTTTAGTTTTATAATAAATATGAAATAAAGATACTTGATGACGAAGGTTAACTTTATTCATATCCCAAAAAATGCGGGAACTTCTATAGAAGAGTATTGTAATAACAGCCAGAAGTTATCATATAATGGTCATGATGCAAAGATTAGTAGTCTTGACAATCAAATGATTATAATTAGGGATCCATATTCTCGATTTTGTTCGGCAGTCAAATATGCGATTGAAAACTATTCAAATTCAGAAAAGATTCGAAAGATTATCAATGCAGGACTTAAAACTCCAAGTCAATGGGCAGAAGTATGGGGTGACAAATCACACAAATATCATAATCTTATTATTGATGAAGTTACAAATCATGAACATAAGATAGATTCTGTTAAGATACCATTAAAGTGGACATATACTCCGCAACATTATTGGATTAATGAGAATAAATTGAAGTACGTTGTTCCATTTGATGATATGGAAACTTATCTTGTACATCGTTTTGGTGGAAAAGTACCCAACAATAATGTATCGACGAATAGAAGAAGATATAAACTATCAAAAAGGGCAAAGGATTTCTTAAAAAAAATGTATAAGAAAGATTTTGAATTTATCGAGAAATATTCAAACTTTCAAGTATCTACTTGGTATCTTGATTCAAATGTTTGCGATTATTGATTGAAATCAGTTGGTAAACCGACTGGTGGTTCTATATTAATTGGAACGGTTTCATTTTGATTACTATCGGGCTCTCCAAAATCGAATGAATATTTTGATTTCCAATAATCTTTGGGTGGAATTAATAAATCTAAGAATTTTTTCCAAGCTTCAACTTCTTCTCTTTCACAAAACAAATTATATCCGTTATTTTCATACAAGAATCGGAGAAATGTATTCCCAAATTTAACAAAGCGTATTGATTCAAGTAATCCTGAATCAATCATCATATTTGTAATATCTATGATAATTGCACCGTTAACTTTTTTGAACCTTTTACTATTACGATTTATAATTGCTTCAAAGTATTTCCACCTTAAAGCACATAATTTTGGTATTACAAAACAATTTTCTGCGATGATGACTAATACAAAATTTTTGTTAATTACACTTTCAAGTCCATATATATATTGAGAATTCACATAAATTTCTTGTTTCACAGCTTCATGTAAGTGGAAAACATGTAAATTATAATTTTTTACAAATTTGTGTAATTTTTCACCGAATATCGTATTCATAGATGATATTATATATTAATACTTAATTAGTTCTATTGTCTGATAATTTTGACCTCATGAGCTCTATTATGTGAAATTCCCATACATGACAATTAGGATATTTATTATTTTTACTATCTTCATTCGCTTTATTTGACTTATTTTTTGACTTATTTTTTGACTTTTTTTTTGAAAAACAGCATTGTATCTCTCTTTTTCTCTCAAAAAAACCGTCATCGACCGGTAAATTTACAAACATCCTATATGTATTAAGAGCTATGTCTTTAAGTAGATATAAGTAAATCTTTATTAAAATAAACTATTAACAACAATGCGTCTTGTATACCTACAATTCTTATCAACGATGGCATATAAGCTGCATATTCACCCTTTAGAGAATAAAATCGCATATGTAAGGGGTATTAGTGATATAAAGAATGTTGATGAAAAAACATTGGATAGTCTTAGAGAAGATTTTAAGAAATATCCGATGCTAATATTTAAAGGTTGTAAGCATGTATGTCCTGAAACCTTTCTGGATTTTTCAAAAGAGTTTGACTTAGATGCTGATTTAGATGCTCTTGATTCGCCATTGGAATATCAACATCAGATGTTACAGCCATTTGACCAATTTCCGGATTGTAAGCATGTTGCACCAAGAGGTTCTATTACTCTAAAAAATTACTTTAATATTAAGAATATTGAAGTTGAACCCTATGAGCCATTTAAAACGGATTATATATGGCATTCTGATATTTTGGGTCACGACTATAAATTAGTTCACGTAGTAACCGCATTTTATATTGTAGAACAACCTTTAATTGGAGGTGATACCGACTTTATTTCTGGAGAAAGAATATATGAAAGTCTAAAACAAGAAGAAAAAATTGCTTGTGAGAACATTTTAACAGAAATTAATCGTAGAAAATTTGTAACTGGAACAATGGAACAGGATTATGCCGGAGTTAACCGACTTGAACCGCATTTAGAAATGACAGAAGGAACAAATTCGGTTCCAATACTTTTTGCCCCAGATGACCCTTCTGAATCGCCAAGAGTATTGGTGTTGCCAACTTTTTTTGAGAAAGTGAATGGATGGACGGTATCAAATTCCAGAAAGTGGATGAAAAATTTTATGACTGAAAAAGTTCTTCCTCATAGAATTAGTATTCAATGGCAGAAAGATGATCTTGCTATTTTTAATAATCGTCGCTGGATTCATTCAAGCACTCCGGCAAATGAGTATATCAAAAATGAAAACGGACCAACGAGATTCTTGATGCAAACATTTATACCTACAAAAAAACCATTAAAAGCTATCATTCCTAATGCAAAAAACGCATACGCCTGTTATAATTCAAAATGGATAAATGACCAAGAAGTGTCTATTATTTCTGCCCATAATATGATTAAACACGCAGATAGCATTATAAAAAATGGGGCAAACACCTTTGAAAATACCTATGAATATAGAGTCAAACCCAACTCTACACTATTTTAAACAATTACACATTTTGGAAAGTATATTTTGCTTTTTATTCTTTTTTATAATTTTCAATTTATGAATTAACTCTAATGCACTGGATCTTTTATCCGGATCTCCACATAACATATTTTCAATAATCAAGTTTTTTATATCTGAACTACATTTTTTCCAGACCATTGGTGTATCGGGTACGTGACGTCTTACTTCAAACATTTCATACAAAAGAACTCCGAATGAATATATATCAACTTTATTATCGTATTCTATATTTGAATTGTATGTTTCGGGGGCTCTATAACGCATTGTTCCAACATCTGCTGTCAATTCGGGTTCCTTATTTATAACATCTATTCCACTGAAAGAATTCTTTCTTTCTAAACTATACAACTTTGAAATGCCAAAATCAGTAATTTTTGCTCTATATGATGGAGTTAAAAGGATATTGGTTGGTTTTATATCTC
>Ga0115011_10002969_pt1 | contig 11654 bp, 8 predicted proteins | sample TroAtlMetagenome_2_FD_88705 | JGI IMG/M metagenome (GOLD analysis project Ga0115011, IMG submission 88705) | Marine eukaryotic phytoplankton communities from Atlantic Ocean - Tropical Atlantic ANT8 Metagenome | ecosystem: Environmental > Aquatic > Marine > Oceanic | place: Tropical Atlantic... | reverse complement strand
TTGGTGGGCTCCTATCTCATCTGATATATTATTGAAAATTCTTAGTGATGAAGAATCTAATGATTGGTTATTTTCTCAGCCACATCCTTGGCCCGCTCTCGTTCTAAGGCCTATTGGAGAATCCTCTAATGCCCCAGGATTAGAAAATCTCTCTCATCCTGGATTCAATCCAGAAATCTATTCCCTACTTATCCGTCGGCTCAGAGGTCGTAGAGGAAGAGATGAATTGCCAAGTGCTGCCGACTCATTATTGGACTTATTAGATGCAATCGAATCCTCAATATATAGCACCCCTCCATTACCTGGAAGAACACATTCACTTTCTGGTTGGTTAGCACAGCCTATAGAAAAATGGCCTGATTTTTCTTCCCAAATTATATTTGATGGTGATCCAATCATAGGTGAAAGATTGCTTTCAAGGAAGACAGGATTCCATGAGAATACCAGTTCAATCAATTTGTAATATTACTTTTTAATTAGAAAACCCCCACTTTCATCAATCGATGAGTTATTGAATGAATATCTCTTAGAATATCTGCCCAACTGGCAACACCGAGTTGACAAAACCCCCAGCCGGAGGTGATAGGATGAAACTCGGTACCACAGATTTGGGTCTCCGTCTGTCGAAGACCAGAGTGACGATTTGTGAATAATTGAAGAGATTATTCCTCTAAGGATGACCTCTGGCGCAATACAGGCGGTATGGATTATGTAAGGTCCCCTGTTGACCGAAAGGGATGATTCTAGGGACTACCCCATAATCCAACATACGTCCTAGGGTGGGGTCAGGAACCAGAGTACGAAAGTACGGTGAAAGGTTCCGTTACACCCTGGGGCACACTTTTTCTCCGCAGTTATCAAGTCATATGTATCTCTCTGGCCAATTAATGAGTAGTATCGGACTTGTTGGCGGCACTTTCGAATTTTTCCATATTGGTCATCAGAAGTTGATTAATTATTGCCTATCAAATTGTGATATTCTTGAGATATGGGTTTCGTCAGATAAAATTGTTCGGCAAAAAGATCCAAGAATTTCTTTATGGAAAGAAAGGTGTGAATTAATAAAACAAAATCTTTCTTCTGACCAATCTTCTAGAATCACTTTTCATGAATTATTAGATGATTTTGGTATTGCTATTCGTCACGAAAAAGCTACTAAGATTTTTTGTACCAGCGAAACACTCCCCACTTGTCAAATAATTAATGAAAAACGTATTGAGGGTGGATTAATGCCACTCTCAATAATTTTAGTATCTCATGCTTTATCTAAAGACGGAGAAATTATCTCTAGTTCAAGAATTAGAGACGGCGCAATAAATAGGGATGGTGAGTTTTGGATTAGAGACGAGAATTTCAAATCAAATCTGTACTTGACAAAAGAGGTAGAATCGATGTTAAAAGACCCTTTTGGTAAATTATTTCCGGGCCCAGAAGAGGATCATTCGGTAGCTATTACTGATGCATTGAATTTTCTTGAAGACTTCCATTCCCCTATTATTGGTGTAGGAGATGTCACGGTTAGGGCATTACAAAATGTAGGTTCTCCAGCTTCTATTGGTATAATTGATGAGAAAACAAAGAGGGTGAAATGGGATGGCTACAGAGAAATCGATCAGTCTCTATATGATAATATAATTCAATGTACAAATCCACCCGGTGTGCTAACAAAATCTTTATTTGAATCTTGCAAAAGAGCAATCAATAATTGGACAGAGAATAATGAAACAACACTTATTCTTGTAAATGGTGAAGAAGACTTAGCACCGTTATTCTTGCACATAATTGCTCCAATAAAATCAGCGATAATATATGGTCAACCAAGTAAGGGAGTAGTATTAAGAATTACAGGATTAGAATCCAAAACAAGATGTCAAAAAATATTATCACTTTGTGAGAAGCAAAATAATTAATTTTCTACTCTCGAGTTTATATTTAACGCGATACCAAATGCTACCATTGAAATCATAACTGAGTATACACAAGGGTCTACCCATGTATCGTTTTGAATACTCCAAATTATGTAGAAGGAGACACCAATTACTACAAGCCAACTTGAAATAATCTCTTTTCCATTCTTTCCACTAATTAGATTATTTACCATATCCATTCCTTTATTTTTCTCTATCCAATTAGCGACATCTGCATTTCTTAGTCCTGTAACAAACAAGATTAATCCGGTAACAGCAAAAATAACATCATCAAGAATAAATCCATCCTCATAAGGGACAAAAGCGTCCCCTCCCAATCCAATGAATCCAATCCAAGCAACTTTATTTCCTGCTTGACCGGCTCCTCCACCAAACATATTGATTAGAGATAACAAAATAATCCATGTCCCTAGCATTAATGCAGCAGTTGAAATCATATTGCTTGGCTTTGTTAGAGCCTCATTCCAGTCTGTCTGAACCATGTTTATCACAACCGGCGACTTACCCTTTTGGTTTAACGCTTTCATTTACCGACCGAAGTTACAGTCTGCCTTGTAACATGTATTTTCCTTGTGAAGCTTCTTCTATTAGTGGCTCATTTTTACTCAAAGTCTTAATTGAATCAATGCCTTTTGGTATTGCAGAATTTACTTGTTTACTTCTTCCTCCTCTACCTTTACTTACATTTCTGGCCATAATTAATCCTAGTGTATCTAATTCATTTAGTAAAGTAGAAATTCTTCTTGGAGTCAGTGCTTCAATATTAATTTTCATACACGCCTCAGAATAAGTTCTAAATATTTCTCCAGTTGATATATTTCTCAACCCATTTTCTTCATTAATTATTATGCAGAACAATACTAGCTTTTGATGTAAAGGCAAAGTTCGTAGGACCGGAGTCACTTGGTCATGTTCAAGTTGTGATTGAGCCAGACGCACGTGTTTCGGGTCTACTTTATTTTGAGCTCTTTGCTCTGCTTTTTGCACAGATATTCTCAATAAGTCCAAAGCTCTTCTAGCATCGCCATGTTCTTGTGCTGCTAGAGCAGAACATAGAGGAATTACTCCCACTTCTAGTGAATTATTTTTCAAACCCATCTTCACTCTCTCTTGAAGAATATCTTGAATCTCCTGAGCGCCATAAGGATGGAATACAACATCTTCTTGACTCAATCTCGAACTAACTCTAGGATCAAGTTCTTGAGTGAAGTTTAGATCATTACTAATTCCAATAATACAACATCTAGCATTTCTCAATAATGTATTCATATTTGTTAGACTGTAAAGTAGATCAGAACCTGCCTTGGCAACCAAGTTATCAATCTCATCCAAAACCAAAATATGTACTCCACCTGCTCTATCCATTCTTTCAATTAGCGTTTCAAGTACTCTATCTGTCGGCCAACCAGTAAATGGTATGAGATAGTCTCCTCTCTGTTTTAATTGACTTGCTAATGTTTGTACTACTCTATATTTTGTATCTACATTCCTACAATTTATTTCATATGTTTGAACAGGATGTCCCATCTCTTTCCCTTTCTCAAGTAATTGACTCAGTACAAATCTTGTAACTACAGTTTTTCCTGAACCTGGTACTCCATAAAGCAACATATTTGATGGTATATGGCCATTTAATGCATCAACTAGATTTCTTACTAGGGCATCTACTTCTTGTTCTCTGTGTGGTAAATTACTAGGTTCGAATGCATGTTCAAACGCTTTCCTATCTATAAATAATGAGTCTTGTCCGAGTATTTTCTCAAAAATATTCCCGTCCATTTTTTCTCACCATTGTTCTCAGCATTCTCCAATGCACTATTGACACACTCTCAGATGGTCGCTCGACAATGGGGATTCTTGACGAGACGCTTAGAGGTAATAAGTGATTCCAAACTAAGGTGATGTGAAGGTTACATTTCATCTATAATTCTATTATTAAACCAACAAACCTTTCTTTTCCATTTTCTTTAGAAATTAACATTTAATCAACTATTTTTAATTATTTCAATTTCGCCATTTTGATTAATTTCTATTGCATCTCCATCTTCTAATTGACAAACTTCTTTTGGCAAAATAGGAGGTTGAAATCCTTCTGAGAAATTCTTTGAACTTGCATAATTATGTGTTACTAAAATTAATCTTCCGGGAAATTTATTTGAAAATTTTACTATATCATTAGGTGTATAGTGATAAGGAAAATCTCCTATATCTGGCATCCCCATTTCAAGTATTACAACATCCGCATTTTTTGCCCTCTTCTCAATTTCTAAACAAGGTCCGGAATCTCCACAATGTAATATTTTGATTCCAGAGTTATGAGTTAATTCATATCCATGAGGGTCAGTCTCAGGAGTATGGCAAACTGCAAATCTCTCAAAATTCCAATTAGTCCCTAGTATTTCCAACTTTTCTTCTTCGCGCCATTCAGCCATATCTCCAATTTCTTCCAAGCTACCTGGGAATCCTACATTGCATAAACTTGAGAGTTTCTTTTTACCCCCGGGTCTGAGATATATCTTCAGTTCATGTTCTTTCATAGGATCAGAAATATATTTCCTTTCAAGCATAAAGAATGGGAATCCGAATGTATGATCTGCATGCCAATGAGTAAATAATAAATGTTCTATTTCTGATGTTTTTATACCTTTTCTCCGTAGTTGTGTAATTAAAGTCGGAGGAGTATCAATCAAAATATTCCCATCAATAAGAGTCAATGCATGGAGCCTCCCAGAAGGGGTGAAAGCGTTTCCAGTACCCAAGAAGTCGATGCGAATCACGGCTCTCGACTATACACCTAAGACTTGATTTAATCGCTTCGAAGATGATACAACTTCACTATTCTTTAGACATCTATTCATAAACATGTTTCAACTCGGATAGTTCAACTGTCTTGAGGTTTCATTATGTCCGGCGCTCGTTCAATTTTAATTTTATACGGCTCGCAATCAGGTAATTCAGAAGAAGTCGCTATTCAAACTGGAAATGCAGCGTTGAAACATGACTTACAGCCAACAGTAAGGGCCATGGATGAAATATCTGTTTCTGATATTCCTAAGCAGACAAGGGTGTTAATTTGTTGTAGTACTTGGGGAGATGGAGAACAACCGGATAATGCTGAAGATCTTTGGGAAGCAGCAAATAACGAAGATATTGAATCATTAAATGGCTTACATTATTCAGTATTAGCTTTAGGTGATTCTTCATATGATCTTTTTTGTGAATCAGGAAAAGAATGGGATAAATGGTTTGAGTCTAAAGGCGCTACAAGAATACATGATAGAGTTGATTGTGACGTTGATTTTGAAGAGCCAGCACAAATTTGGTCAGATGCAGTACTCGTGAAAATGGCCCAGATTGAAGACAGAGATATTCCAATTGAAACCGATGCTATTGACGAGAGCACTGTAGTTGATGACGAAGTTGAAGAAGAAGTTGCGGTCCCGGTGGTAAAAGAGAAATCGGCAAAGTCGGAATGGAGCGCGAAGAACCCTTACACATCTTACTTAACAGAAAATTACATTCTAAATGGCGAAGGTTCAGGGAAAGAAACTCGACATATTGTTTTCGATTTAGGTGATTCTGGACTAGAATACAAAGCAGGAGATGCCCTTGGAGTCGTACCAATCTGCCCACCAGAAATTGTGTCAGATCTTCTTTCAATTGGTGGTTTCACAGGCGATGAAGAAGTAGAGACAAATCTTGGAGTATGCAGTTTGCGTGAAGCTCTTTCAACAAGATACGAGATTCACAGAGTTTCTAAAAAATGGATTGAAAATTTAGGCCCTAAGGTAGCAAGTGATGATGGTTCAATTGAGATTAGAATTGTTAGTAGAGATAGGGTTTCAACATCGGATGGTAGTTCTGTAATTAGTTGGGAAGGTTCAGGAGATGAGGAAGATACTCCTTCCGGATATTCTCAAATTATGTCCCCTAACGATCCAACGGAAGTGCTTTGGAAAAAATTAACTTCTGATTCCAAAGAAATGGAAGATTATATCTGGACAAGAGACTATATCGATACTCTTAGGGATTTCAGTAATTTATCATTTTCTCCTCAGGAATTTATAGATGGAATGGATCGTTTGAAACCAAGATTATATTCTATTGCTAGTAGTCCTGAACACGAACCAGGAACTGTACATTTAACTGTCGGAATAGTAAGGTATAGTCATCATGATAGAGACAGAGCAGGATTAACAACTGGATATTTATCAGATAGATGCCTTCCTCGTGTGACTCCTATCGGAGTTTTCATGTCCCCCACAAGATCTTTTATACTCCCAGAAAATGGCGATGTAGATTGTATAATGGTTGGTCCAGGCACTGGAATTGCTCCTTTCAGAGCATTTTTACAACAAAGAGATTTGAATGGCGATAAAGGAAGAAATTGGTTATTTTTCGGCGATTGGACAGAATCAGGAGAATATTACTACAAAGAAGAAATGGATGATTGGAAAGAAAGAGGCGTGTTAAACAAGCATGATCTCGCCTGGTCTCGTGACGGTTCTGAAAAAGTATATGTCCAACATCTAATGAAAAAGAATGGCGTAGAAATCTGGAATTGGATCAATGGTGGAGGATATTTCTACGTCTGTGGGGATAAATCACGTATGGCTAAAGATGTTCATCAAACATTGATTGATATTTGTTCAGAACATGGCGGAATGGCTCCAGAAGATGCAAAGTCATTTGTTGAAGATGTAATGATGAAGAAAGAGAAAAGATATCTGAGAGACGTATATTAATTGCCAATTTCTATCTTTCTATTCCGATGCAATCATAGTGTATCTTTGTTTGCCACAGAATGATGTTTAGGAGAGTCCTCATTGCGAATCGCGGTGAAATTGCTTTGAGAATTATCCGTTCACTACACTCTCTGGGTATAGAGGCAGTAATGATTTATGGTCGAGAAGATCGTATTTCTACCCCTGTAAGATTAGCTGATGAGTCAGTATACATTCCTCGAGATGACCCTTTAGCTTCATATTTAGATATCGAAGCAATAGTTTCTGCTGCTAAGGATGTTGGTGCAGATGCTGTGCACCCAGGATACGGCTTTCTAGCAGAAAATCCTACATTTGCAAGAAGGTTATCTGAAGAAGGAATTGTTTTTATCGGTCCAAGTTCAGATGTTCTAAAGTTATTGGGTGACAAAATTACGGCTAGAGAAGCTATGGTTAAGGCAGGCCTACCTGTAGCCAAAGGTTCACCCGGTCCGATTTCTAATCCTGAAGAAGCATCCTTAATCGCTAATGACATTGGTTTCCCTGTAATTATCAAAGCTGCTGCAGGAGGCGGAGGAATTGGAATGCAAGTGGTAGAATCAGAAGATGAATTTGAAACTGCTATGAAATTATGTCAGGGTCGTGCTTTATCCGCTTTCGGAGATGATAGAGTATTTTTAGAAAAATTTATCGAGGGGGCTCAGCATATTGAATTTCAAGTACTAGGCGACGGCAAAGAGGCTATTCATTTCGGAGAAAGGTTTTGTTCAATACAAAGAAGGCATCAGAAGATACTGGAAGAAGGGCCATGGTTATCGGATGAAATTAGGAAAGAAATTGGTGATAAGGTAGTGGCTGGAGCCAAAGCAGTAGGTTATTGTGGCCTAGCAACATTTGAATTTCTAAGAGATTCCAGAGGAGATTTTTATTTCTTAGAAGTAAATCCTAGAGTTCAAGTTGAGCATACAGTAACCGAAATGATTACTGGGACTGATCTAGTTTCTATGGGAATTAGAGTTGCATCTGGAGAATCAATAAAATTGATTCAAGACGATATCCACATTAGAGGACATGCTATTCAAGTACGTTTGAATGCAGAAAATCCTGTTACTTTATCTCCTTCACCCGGTAAATTATGGGAATGTCATTGGCCAGGTGGCCCGGGTGTAAGAATTGATACTCATGCACATACCGGATATGATATGCCGGCTTCATTCGATAGTTTACTTGCCAAGTTGATTGTTTGGGCGCCAACAAGAGATGAATCAATTTCCAAACTGATTGCCGCTTTAAATGAGATAAAATTGTTAGGTGTCGATACTTTGATACCTTTACATCTTGCTATTTTATCTGAAAATGACTTCCGTAAAAGAGATATCACTATACATTATCTCGAAGAACACCCAAACCTACTATCGGGAGGCTAGATTTTGGATATAGTAATTGTTGGTAGCATAGGTTATGATGATATTTCTACTCCTGAAGCCGAAGGTTCAGATCTTTTAGGAGGTGCAGCGACATATGCTGGGTTATCTGCAGCATTTCATAGCTCTGATGATATTTCTAATAATCCAAATATAGGAATAGTTAGTGCAGTAGGACATGATTTCTCACCCTCGGATCAATTAAGATTAGAATCAGCTGGTCTTAATTTAGCAGGTGTTGAAATGAGAAATGGAGAAACATTTCGCTGGTCTGGCAGATATCAAGGCTCAATGGAAGATGCTGAAACGATTTCGACCGATATCAATGTGTTAGAAAATTTCAACCCAGAAGTTCCAACTTCTTGGACTTCACCTGAGATATTATTCTGTGCAAACACTCATCCTGCAACGCAAGTATCTGTTCTTGACCAATGTCCTAGTGCAGTAATAACTGCTTTAGATAGTTTCATGTTGTGGATTAATTCAGAAAAAATCAAATTATCCGAGGCACTGCGTAAGGTGGATATTGCTATACTAAATGAAGAAGAAGTTTGTGCTATTGCAGGAGACGAAGTACTTCCTCGAGCAATCAGTTCAATCCAGTCTGGAGCCGCTTTATTTGGAGGAGAAAATGCGGGCCCAGGCCCTAGATGTGTAATTGTCAAAAGAGGGAGTGGGGGAGTGATTGGTCAATTCCCATTTGGCCTAATTTCTCTACCTTCCTATCCTATTAGCAATGTAGTTGACCCAACAGGATGTGGCGATTCATTTGCAGGAGCGTTCTTAGCAAATATTTCTGGTAGGGATGGTGCATTAAATGATATTGAAGTAATCCGTAATGCTCTAGTCCATGCCACAGTAACTGCTTCTTTTACCTTAGGGTCATTGGGTTGTTCGAGTATCTCAAAGTTAGAACGTGGCCAGTATCATGCCCGAGTAGATAGATATAGAAGAATAGTAGGATTAACTTAATCCAGTCTTTTAATTCCTTTCAAGTGTCCTTTATCGTTACTATTCGATGTTCTACGCATTTGATTAAATCTTAGTAGTGGCTGTTCATTGGTCAATTCTGTTGGGCTATGTTCTTCTCCTCTCGAAACCCTAATGACTACTCGATCTAATGCATCTTTTCCAGAAGACGGTTCAGTTGTATTTATTCTTCTAAGTCTATTATTGATGTCTGCTTGATGTTCTTGATCACTTCTAATTCTGAGATGTTGCTTTGATTGGAACCTTGACCCTTCAATTGCTTTAATCCCATCAGGGTCACCATATTCTGATGAATAATCTAATTCTCTTCTCTCATAATTACGATGTCTTGGGACTAGTAACCTTTCAATTAATCCGATTTTTTTCCTCTTTACAGGCTGCTTTCTTAGAGAAAGTTTTCCTTCTCCATATGAATTTGCCATTTTAGCTAATCCAGGATATTCTCCTAAATCAGCCGGTGCAGGCAAGGCTGCAATAATTTGTGCTTTCCTATGTAATGACTGTTGCGCCTTGGCTCTCTTTACTAAACCAGGTTTACATTCAGTTCGAACTGCTTCATCAGTAGGTTCAGGTAAAGATCTCGAATAATTATTCATAGGACTACGATTTAGTCCATTTGCAGCTCTAATCATTTCAGCACTTGACATACTTCTCGTTATATTTGCTTCTGTAGGATATTCCGAATCAAAAATTGAATTTATTTCTCTATTATTTTGATGATTATTTGAAATATATTGTTCAGGCGGGTTAGTTTTCTCTGGTGATGAATAATTTACAGGTTCATTAGATGATGATTTGGCAGGTTCAGAATCGAAAAGCCCTCCGGCTTCAAATCCAAATCCGAAAACACCGGTTTCCATTGTTTCCGTTGCATCTTCTAATGCAGATTCTAGAAGGCTACTAGGTTTCTTTTCATTATACCATTCAGGTTCATTTCTACCCCAAGTTTGCTCATAAGCGGAGGTTTTCTGAATATCTTCAGTATAGCCAAAATCCGGGATTATAGGTGTACTAAATTGATTTTCAATTACAGAATCCTGATTATCAAACAACTGCATATTACTTTCTTCGAAATTATTCTGAAATCTTGTTTCAGATATACTAGAGAAATTTCTCTCTAGTTGTAAATCTGGATTTACATCAGGAACTAAATTGTTAACAGAAGGTGCGTTCAAAAGAGCTTTAGGGATTACCTTTTCTTTATTTTCATGTCTAAATTCTCTTTCCAAAATATTCTTTGCATCTCTAACAGATTGGCCATTACTAACTTTTTCAATCATCATTTGGACTTTCAATAGAACTTCTTGATCATTTAATCTTGATTGGATGATATGTCTATCGCCAATATTGGTTTCAATTACTAATGCGGGTGTTTTGAAGTAAAAGTGTGATAGAACTGAAAGCCCTCCTAAAAGAGAAACTGCATAACCTAATGGAGGAATTAGTATTGTCGCACCTAGGTAGCATGCCGCAGAACCCCAAATTATTGCCCCCCCGGGGATTGTTGGAATATCGATAGCCCTTATTCTTGAAATAGATGCTAAATTTAATTTGATACCTTTTCTCACATCGTTGGAAAGTACTAGCTGACGCTTGGTTATTTCTATCCTGAACTTACCCTTTACCCCAACCAAAGAGAGGTTGCCGAACGTTGCCGACTCTCCCTCATCCGGTCGGGCATTACGCCCGAACGTGTGCATCCAGCCCGCGAGTTACTCATTAACGATATAATAACTCGGTTTGTTGAGTATAAATTCATGTCACTTGTTGAGGGTTTTTTCATCTGCCGTTTTATTGTAAAACTGTAGTCCCTATTATCCTCATAGGTCCAGCATCCAATTGAGTAATAATTATTGGAGGACTATTTTCTTTTCTTGTCCAAAGTGGTACTTCCCAATCGATAGTCAAATTTTGGCCTTCAATATTTTTTACCCTACCTACAATAAATTGCATATCTACTGCTGCGTGTATTACGTCACCGATTTGTAAAACTCTTTTTTGAAATGGCGCTTTAATAATACTGAGTGTGGATGATAAATTTTTATTCAATACATTAGAATCGGCATGTACAACCATACAACCTCTATGAAGCGCCTCTTCTCTTAGATTTCTTATTGCCAAGCCTACTCTATCGCCTGAAATAGCAGTATCAACATCATCATCCATAACTTGTAAACTTCGAACAATTCCATTTTCATCTGCGGGCAATACTTGTATTGTGTCATGTTTTGATACAGTGCCAGATTGTACGTAACCTATTGCTACTAATCCAACGCCTTTTACATTAAAGAATTGGTCAACAGGTAGGATTAATGATGAAACTTCTCTTTCAAGATTATCCATGAAAGAAAATAATTTTTCACGAATACTATGTTCATCAGGTAACTGCTCAAATAATTCCCAGTTTTTCAGTCCTGATTGTTCTAGAATAATTCTCACCTGTTCAGGATCAACCCAATCGCCAACTTGAGAATTAATAATTACTAACCCTTTCTCTATTTTAGCACATCCAAATGATACACATATTTCCCCTAATGCAGAATCAACCTTTGATATCTCGATTATTCCTACTTTAGCCACATTCAATA
>Ga0115011_10002966_pt1 | contig 11662 bp, 10 predicted proteins | sample TroAtlMetagenome_2_FD_88705 | JGI IMG/M metagenome (GOLD analysis project Ga0115011, IMG submission 88705) | Marine eukaryotic phytoplankton communities from Atlantic Ocean - Tropical Atlantic ANT8 Metagenome | ecosystem: Environmental > Aquatic > Marine > Oceanic | place: Tropical Atlantic... | reverse complement strand
CTCGTGGTATATGCGCAGTTTTACCATACATTACAATTTCATCTCCACCAATATGTCCACTAACACCTGCTAAATTTAATTTAGATGGGTTGGCGTAAAGGTCTCTTGTAGCCATTACTATTTCATTTTCAGAAGTTAATCTTATTAAATCTCCTACGTTTTGCTCAAATATACCTCCAACTTCATGTTCATGATTTACTTTAACAGTTGTAAATTTATTTCCTAACACAGTTTCTGTAGAACTTCCAGCGATACTTTGAGCTTTGTCACCTACTAGTTTCATATCATAATTTTTTTCTATATCTTGTAAAAAAGATCCTCGAGTTTCATTTATAATATCACCACCAACTCTTGTTTTAAAATCTCCACCAACGTCTAGATTAAAGTCTCCAGAGACTTTCATAGTTACGTTACCTTTATAAATAAGCTCTGCATCTCCTTCAACAGTAACTTTTTCGTCAGCTGCAATTACTCTTATAGAATTTTTAGTTGAACTTATAATTACACTACCATCAGCTCGCATTTCAATACCAGAACCACTACGGTGTCTAAACATAATTCTTTCTCTACCATAAGTATCATCGTATTCTGTTATATGACCAGATGCAGTTTCAGTAACTTTATTCAAAGGATATTGTGATGCAGGCTCTTCTGCTAAATCCCAATCTATTCCTTTAGAAGCTCCTCCTAAATATACACTTTTAGTATCAGCTCCAGTTGCAATAGTACTTACTGAAGATATTCCTGTATGTTTTAATGATGGATACGCAGAATTGGGATCATTAAATCCATCAACTGGATCTTTTAGTGAATTTAGTTCCCCGGGATCTATGAATAAATTTGCTTGTTCTAATTCTTTTGACATATTTTTTCCTAAGTATTTACAACTTCTGCATTAGACACTGCCCGCGCTGTTCTTTCAACCTGAGAAGGTAAATCTGAAGTAGCTTTTATAGCATCATTAATTGTTTGTGCAAACCCATCTTCGTTTTTAGCTAAATCGATAACACTTTTATCTAATAAATTTTTTGCAGAACCTTCAGGTAAATTAGCTGCTTTAGTAAATTGACCTAGTTTATCTCGAAAAGTACGTGAGGCATCATTTGTATTATTTTTTAAAGCATCTTGAGCTTTTGCTAAATCGTCTTTAAATGCTTTACTCCTTGTTATTTCTGTAATATCTTGATTAACATTATTTATATCTTTGACTTGTGGACCTGCAGTAGATGATTTTGCTAACTTCTTAGGGCGAGTAATACATTGTGCTATTTTACTTGGCATCTCATCATAAGATTGTGGATCATCTATTATAAATTGTCTTTTATACTTAGCATTAACTCTATCTTTAACATTAAAACCAGGACCCTCATAATCGTTATCTATTTCATAATCACTCATAATTTCTCCACCAGGGAAGACTTTAAACCACTGATTTATTAAAATATCAAATGCAGCAAATTGTCTATCATTAACTGGTTTATTTCGCGTTGCTACAAAAGCAACTTTTAATCCACTTAAACTAAACTTTGCATAATCACCATTTCGAGTTTCATCAATTGGTCGACCTCGTTGTATATCTCCATTTCTAAGTAAAACATAGTGTGGTTGTATTCCATATTTTATTGGGTTTTTAGCTATAGTTTGTAAAGCTTTTTCATTTATAGTAAGACCATCTAAGTCTACATTAGTAGTATAAGCTTCATTAGCTAAGTATCTTTCATCAAACTTTTTACTTAGTTCATGAATCTTTGCTGCATTAACTTTTTCTGGAGGACCATCTAAATGAGCAGTCCAACCAACTATTAGTGTTCTTATAGCTTCATTAGATTGTGTTTTACTTCTATTACTATTTGCAAGCTCTAAATATAATTCTTCAGGAGAAGATATAGTTGTAAATATATAGTTAGCTGGAGTATTAAATCCAGCAAATCTTTCATTTGCAGTAGTTATATCAAAAACTGTAGTAGGCTTTATATTATTTGAAGTTGCATCACCTTTTGTTAAATTACCTCTAATATTAGTCTGTGAATTTTTAATTAAGTTTTGAAATGTAGTACTTGAAGTAGTTATATTATTAGTTTTTAAATCTGCTAATACATCGCCAAGACTAGATGGATTTTGTATTACTGATTTTGCTTTACCTACTAAGTGAGCAAAAGCATTTTGCTTAGATCTTCCAATACCACCTAATAAAGAGTTTGGATCTAAATTAGAACCACAATTATTAAGTGCACTTATTTTTTCTTTATATGTTTTTTCAACTATCTTATTAGCTTTAGCTTTTGGTTCATTTTCAGGAGCAAGTGTTGATACTACTGTAATTGGATTCAGAGCTGCTGCCGATACAGATTTTCTTAATGTAACTGGATTAACTCTAGGGAAGAACTTTTCACATATTTTAAGCATAGCTTTTGGATTCATTTGAGTAGTAGCTTTTTTTAGTACACCGTTGTTTACTGTTTTTCCAGCAATTGCACTAACAGCAGTTAATTGAGAAGAAACTTCAGTTAATCCTGTACCAGTATTTGCAGTTGATTTTGCTAGCATAGGTCTATCTGTTAAATTTTTAAATGGTTGAGCAAAGTTTTGCACAGCTTTAAAACCCCCACTTTCAGCAAAATCTTTAGTAACAGAACCTTCAAGATTCATCTTATCAAGTTGTAGACCTTCAACACTAGCAGCCATCTGTCCTCTAAAAGCTGCAATATTATCCATGTTATCTTTTCCATAAAGTTTTTCAGCTTGCTCATCAGTTAACTGTATTTCATATGTTATAATAACATTAAATTGTGCTTTAAAAAAATAAACAGTACTACCTACTACTTTCCAATTACCTGCTTGACGTAACGTGGTATTAAAAGGAGTACTTTCGCTTTCCTTTGAAGTTATACTAATAATATTTGGACTAGTACCAGCATCTTGTGGAAGAGATATTGTTTCATTAGCACGTACACTTTGGTGTTTCACATTATTTTCTACTGCCATTACTGCGTTGCTCCTCTACCTAATTTTCTAAATTGCTCTTCTGCAAATTTGATTCTTTGATCATTTCTATGCATTGGTTTACCATCAGCACCAAGCTTATTTGAAGGTTTCTCAAATTTTTGACTAAAAACTAAAGTAGCTTCTTTAACACTAGTTGCTTTTTTTAATCGCGTTAAACCATAGTTATCTGGTTCTACACTAAGTTCAAACTTAACAAAGTTAACTTGAGCATACAGTGATCTATAATCTAATCCTCTTCTTTGAGAAAACTCTATTAAATTGCCTAATCTATTTCCAGCTTTTGTTGAAGGATTCCATTGTGCTATTCCAAATCCTCTAATTTGCTTACCATCTCTTATAGTTACATCTGTTTGAGATTCTGCAATTATTTTAAGATCTCCATTTTTCGTTCTTCCAGCTTCTTGAAGAAAATTACCAAGCATTCCACAAGTTTGCTCAGGGGTAAATCCACCGCCAGCTGTAGATACAAAAAAGTTAAATACTTTTTCACAATTAGTCATGCCCGGTAGTTCTTCATCTAAATTATTATTTGATGGTTTCTCATGAGTAGCTATAGTTTCAATTCCTATTTGATCAGGAGCACGCGTGCCAGATCTTTTACTAGGCTTATCACTGGTTTCATTTTTTTGAGTTTCTATTTTAGGAATAGACCCTAATATTAAAGGAAGTTGCGAATGTTTTCCATCAAGAAATATTCCAAAGACTTGTGCTCTTATTTTTAATTGAGAATTTGAACCTATACCTGAACTTCCACCTTCTGTTACTGGTATATTAACTTGTGCCCATGGTAAATCGTCGTTAGAAATTAATCTTGTATCTTTAGTATGTAAACCATGAATACGTACTTTTACTCTATCTAATCTTAATGGGTCAGTATTATCTACAATTGTTCCAATAAAATATCTGAAATTATCACCATAAAATTCCATTAAATCTGTACCTCCTCGCCAAAAGATGCAAGTTTACCACATACTAAGACTGTATCAAATCTTTCATATTTAATAACATGTTTAGCTTCGCATATTATATAGTCTCCAGATTTTTTAGTATCTATAACTGGTCTTTGCTCTAATCCTTGAGCTGATGGATCGTTATCTAAAAAAACTATTCTTATAGTTTGTCCTACACTATAGTTAGCATCTCCAGTTAAAAACTCTCTTCCTTTGACGGTTATAGATATAGGAGCTTTACCTAAGAATTGTTGTAAAGCTGCTCCAACTACTTTTTTCTTATGATCTGAAGGATTTATATCATCATTATAACTCTTATAAGATACTCCATTTCCTGTGTAAGCTCCTGTAGAAGCTACTTGTGATATTACTTTTGAATTATATTCTGATAATTTTGTACCTTGAACTTTATAATCTGGAGCATAAATAAATCGAGTATTAGAACCACCTAACATATTATCTTTAGCTAATGGAAAAAAAGCATCATCATCTACTTTAAACTCTACTTTTTTTGTAGTCGCAGTTAAAGTATCGATAAATTGATATTCTGCTCCTACAAGTCCATTTCTTATTAATCTTAGTAAGTTATCACTTTTTTCATATACAAAACTATCTATATTGTAAAATCTTTGCATAGCTTCTGGTGTCATCTGAATACTAGGAGCATAAATGTAAGGCTTATCTATATTAATTGGCGTTTGAGTTAACATAGTTCCTAAATCTTTTAGTATTAAATTATCTAGTGCTAAAGAAGAATAAAAATAATATGGTAAACCTATTGAACTATTTGCTCTATTTTTTAACCACACACAAGCTTCTATTGGATGTAAGTTTGGAATTATTACTTTCATATCATTAATATTTTCATCACTTGATACTGCAGTTTCTTTATTTAAATACTCTTTAGCAATTTTAGAAATAATAGTAGTAGGAGCACCGGTATAAGATCGGCTTATATTTTGTACTGATGATTCATAAGCTGTATATTCTATACAATGAGCCATAACTGCCTCATTTCTTTCATCAGTCTTTGTCACTTTTTTAATATAATCTATTAAGAATTCTTTTTTTATCTGATATCCATCAGTTCTATTTTCACTATGAACCATAGTGATCGTAAGTTTTTCTCCTCCTTGAAAGTCTGTATCTTGAAGAATATTAACTTGATCTAAGAACAAGATTTCAGCTGTAATATATGGCTTACCAATGTGTTCATAAATAGTAATATCTGTTATAATTTTTGCTATATCTATTTCACCAGATTCACCCATTCTATCACTTGATAAAACAGCGGATGTAATTATAACATCAGTCTGATTGCCGGCAATTTCTAATTCCATATTATTCTCTTATAGCTCTTTTATAACTAGATACTAATGTTGGCATAAGTGATGGTTTTATCACTTTAATTGTTCTTAAACTTCTGTTCACGTTAATCTCTGTTTCTTCATTTGTTCTCTCTGTTAATAAAGCTCCAGCTGGTAAGAGATGACCAAATGTTGGTGAAGCTGAACTATCATCTATACTTAAGTCTACTTGTGATCCACTTGAATCTATATAATGTCTTGCTGCTAGATATTCTTTTGAACTTGAAACTGAAGTTACAGTTTCAACAATACCTGAAGCATTTGTAGATTGTAATAATTCTCCAGAACTTGTAAAACTATGATCACCTTCTATAACTATTTGTCCTAAGTTTAAATTTCTTCTTAAAACAACTCCAGTTGCTCCAGAAGTACCACCAGTTACTGTTTGACCAACTTTAAATTTATCCGAGAACGGTTCTCTAACTGTTATGGTAGTGTTAGGATAATTCTTTTTTATATATTCTAGAAGTTCTCCATTTGGTAGTGGCCAACCTTGTAATCTTAAATCATCATTAAGAAGATAAAATGTCCAATGATAAATGGGTGAATTATATAATTGAATCGAAAGTTGATCAGGTCTGAATCCTTCTTGAATTGTATGATAGTTTAGAAATGAAATATCGTCTTTTACTTGATCTATAACATCTGCATATCTAGATATATCTTGAAATACTACAGTATCTTCTTCATTTCCAAACTGATATAATAATGAACCAAAGTCTTGAAAATATAACATTAGAAACCTCTCTTTTCTACGTCTTGTCTATTAAGAGTTTTATATTCAACAAAACTTAATGTTAAGTCTATTTCATTTGGTTGACCATCTCTTCTAAATCCACCACCTGTAGGGTTAACTGTATGACTTACATTTCTTAAATAGCAAAGTTGTAATGCTGGTAATTTAGTATTTTTACTATTTTTATAATTAAAAGTAATTTGAAAAACATTTGGAAACTTAAATCCTAAATCTGCATTTATACCTGTACTTCCTATAGGTAAGTTATAAACGTCAGGATACATTTCAGTTCTAAAATGTTTTATTATTTTTTGTACCATTGCTGCTTCTTGTGCAGATTCTGCAATCATTTTAAATTGAAAAGTAAATTCTCTTAAATTTACGCCTCTAAATAATGCTCTTATATTTGGATTTACTATTACCCTGTTTTGCAAAGTTAAAGCATTTCTAAAACCTTGAGTAAATAGAGAGCCACTTACATCAACAGCTCGAGCTGCGGCAACTCTTGCCACTCCTTCTGACATTTGTTTGTTTGACAAAAATGCATCAAATGTAGAAGTTGCGCCTTCACCTATAGTCTTAAGCACACTACCTAAAAGTCCTGCTCCAGCTTCAGCTGAAGCAGCACCAACTGCGCCTGTAATACCTAAAGATGCGTTTTCATATTGTGCTGCATCATTATAAGCAAAACTAAGAGGAAAGTACATATCAACTATTGGTAAATTTTTTATTGGTTGAAAATTAAATCCTCCTTTCAATATTTCATCTGCAGATTTAAGTATTTTACTATGAAAAACTGCATCTTTATACGCCTTACCTTTTTCGTAATATTTACCAAAATTATCTTTTGCCCATTTATAAAAATAATCTGAAGCCTTTTTTTCATCTACTACGGCTGAGCCAATACCCATTTTTCTGTCTATTTCTGGATTACTACCAGAACCAACTGTAGTTGGGCCTACTGTGGTTTGCCACGTTTCGTCTAAACCTGCTGTAGAATTAACATTCTTTTTAGTGTTATCAACTGGTGTTTCAGCAAGATGAGATTTTTTAGCATTCGCATCATTCTTAGGCTGGAGTGAATACATTCTAAAAGATACTCGAGCTTGATAAGCTGGATTACCAGTCTCCATTGGATAAGAGAATTTTTCACCTTCAGTTCTCATAGCTTGTGAATCAGTTTGTCTTTCTTTAGCTGTTTGATTTCCATTACTAGTAGTTTTATTCTTTACAAACTGCCTTCCAAACTCTATCGATTGAGAACCATCAACATGAGCTGGTAAAACTTCGCCACTAGCATCTCTTTTTAAAGCTGATGTGGGTATACTTGCTAATCCAATATCTGACATTTTAATTCCTTATACATATATTAAAGATTTATTTTTCTATTTATATCAAAAATCATGGCTTATTCAGGTAGATATACAATCAAAAATCACAGCAAGTACAAAGGTGACGTTGCTAATATAGTATATAGGTCTCTTTGGGAGAAGGCTGTTTTCATGTGGTGCGATACTAATCCAAAAGTAAAGTTTTGGAGTTCAGAAGAAGTTGTCGTTCCGTATTACTATGAAGTTGATAAAAAATATCATAGATACTATGTTGATATGAAAATAGTATTAGAAGATAAAACTTTATTAGTAGAAATTAAACCTGAAAAAGAAACAAAACCACCTGAAGGACCAAGAAGAACAAAAAGATATATTGCTGAAGGTTTAACTTATATAAAAAATATGAATAAATGGGAAGCTGCTAATGGATACGCAAAAGATAGAGGATGGGAGTTTCAAGTGTGGACAGAAAAGACATTACAAGAAATGAAGTTAATGCATAAACCAGTTCCTGGGAAACTTAAATCACTTCCTAGAATGCAACCATTTAAGCGTAAAAAACGTAGAAAATAGTTATAAATAGAATCATGAGTAATCTATTTCAAAAACTTGAACTTGAAGCTTTTAGAAAAGGTATTAATCCACGTACGCGCGAGTCGCGCGAGTGGTTTAGAAGAAGAGTTCAAAGACTTACAAGAATTAGTCGTGAAGCATTAATGAGAGAAAGTGAAGTAAATAAGAGAGCAACACATAGTTATGGTGGAATGTTTATGTATTTTTATGACCCAAAGCATAAAGACAAATTACCATATTATGATTCGTTCCCATTAACTATACCTGTAGAACCTGCACCCGGTGGTTTTAGAGGAATTAATCTTCATTATTTACCACCAGTATTAAGAGCTAAATTCTTAGACGCAATATTAAATATTACTAATAATAAAAAATATGATGAATCGACAAAATTTAATTTAACTTTTAGATTATTAAATGGTTCTAGAAATATGAGATACTTTAAACCATGTTTTAAACATTATTTGTTAGAACATGTTAGATCGAGATTTGCTGAAGTCTCTTCTCCAGAATGGGAGATTGCTACTTTTTTACCTATGGCAAGTTGGAAAAAGTCTTCAGCTGGAACAATATATTCAGATTCAAGGAAGATAGCAAATGGCTAATAGCGTAGATGAATTAAAAGCACTGGCGAATACTAAATTAGGTTTTGCACGACCAAATAGATTTCTAGTCACATTACCATCTTTTGGAGGTGGTGGATTGTTTGGAATATTTACTGATGGTGCAAGTCCAAGAGAATTAAATATATTATGTTCACAAGCTTCTTTACCAGCAAAAAGTATTCTTACTACTGAAAGAAGAATTGGTATGGAACAACAAAAGATGGCTTATGGTTATCAAATAGATGATGTATCTTTAACTTTTTATATGATGAATGACTATGGTGTTAAAGAATATTTTGACACATGGAAAAACATAGTTATTAATGAAAATTCTATGGAAAGTTATTATAAAAATGATTATGCAAGAACAATTACTATACATCAATTAAGACAACCATTAATGGGATTTACAAAACAATTAGGTCCTATTAGATTTAGTGGAGGCATTGGTGGAGGAACTGTATATTCAATCGATTTACTAGAAGCCTTCCCTATAAATACTAGTGAAATCCAATTAAATAATGAACTAGATGGATTAGTTCAAATGAATGTGGTATTTGCTTACACTAATTGGAGAAGATCAAGCAATAACAAAGGCTTTATCAATATGGACGTTGATACACCATTTGGTGGAATTGATATTATATAAGGAGTGAAAAATGGCATTGCCAAAATTATCAAATGATAGACCAATTTATGAGATGGTCGTACCTTCTACTAAAGAAGCTGTAAAGTTCAGACCTTTTTTAGTAAAAGAACAAAAGAGCTTATTAGTTGCTTTTGAATCGCAAGATCAAAAACAAATATTAAACTCAATGCTGGTTTGCATAGAATCGTGTGTCCCAGGAGTAGACATTAAGAAGTTAGCAACTTTTGACGTTGATTATATGTTTACACAAGTCAGATCTAAATCTGTAGGTGAGACTTCTAAAGTATTGTCAGCTTGTACTAGTTGTAATGAAGAAAATGAAGTTACAATAAATTTAGCTGATATTGTAGTTGAATCAGATGGATTAAAAACTGAAGTGATAGAGATTAACGATGACATCAGTATTGAAATGAAATATCCAACTTATGAAGACACGTTAAGTTTTACACAGAGTGAAGCTACATCTAGTTCAACTGAAATTCTATTTAATTCAATAGCATCTTGTTTAAACTCTGTTCAAACTAAAGAAGAGAACATCTTAATAAAGCATGAATCTAGAGAAGAAATAGAAACTTTTATAAACTCGCTTACTACAGCGCAACTAGACAAAGTAACTCAGTTTATCAACAAGATACCTACATTAATTCATGAACAAAAATATACGTGCAAGAAGTGCAGTCACGAAAATACGTTATCAATGAAAGGACTACAAGATTTTTTTTAATAAACCTCTCTCATGAAACGTTGGAGAACTATTTCAAAACGAATTTTTTAATGATGCAACATTTCAAATATTCACTTACAGAGTTAGAAGGAATGATGCCGTGGGAGAGAGAGGTATATTTAATGTTACTAAATGAACATTTAGAAGAGAAATCTAGAGAAGAACAGAGGCAAAACATATGACAACATTAGCAGACGTCAACGCTACTTTAGGTGCTCAAAATATTGCGCTTTCAAGTGTAGTTAAAGAGCAAAAAGAAACTAACACTGGAATTAGTGCTTTTCTTGAGCACTTAAAAACTACAGATTCTAGAGATAGAAGAGAAGGTCAAGAAGATAAGCGTGAAGAGACGAAAGCTTCTGTTCTAGGCGGATATGCAAAAGCAGCTGGAAGTGGTTTACTATCTGTTGGTAAGAGAGGTTTAGGCTTTGGAAAGAGCGCATTAGGAAAAATAGGCACGCTAGGTACTGGTTTCTTAGGTGGTTTACTTAGCTCAAAACTCTTAAGGTTTGGTCTTCCTGCTATAGGTTTCTTAATGGGCGATCAAATCGCTGAAATGCTAGCAGGACCTAACGCTAAAAAAGAAGTAAAAGACATGTTAGGAGGCGCGATTAAAGGTGGTGCTCTTGGACTCTTGCTTGGTCCTAGGTTTGCTATTATCGGAAGTCTACTAGGTGCATTAGTTAAAAATGATGAAGTAGATAAACAAGCAGGTAAACTAATAACAACATTAAAAGACATGGGAATTACACTACCATCATTAAGTGAAATATTTAAGAAGATCAGTACTGGCGTTGCAGATGGTCTTAAGGGTATCAATGCTATGTTAAAAGGCAACTTTAGTGTAGATTCTACAATTGATGCGTTAAAACTTTTAGGAGGTGCTGCATTTTTAATATCACCTGCAGGATCTTTATTCTTACTTAGAGGTATGGCAAGATCAAGAGTAGGTAGAATATTAATGGGTTTAGCTGCCATAGGTTATGGAACAGGTCTACTTGGTGGTGATGATAATAAAAATGTAGATACAAGTAATCCTAGTGAAATGAGAAGTAGGGAAATGAACCCTATAAGCACAGCATGGGGCGATGTCAAAGGCTTCTTTACAGGTCTCGACATGATAGACATAGCCTCAATTGTTGGCGGTTTCGCGTTATTAGGTGATTCACTTTGGTCATTAGGAAGAGGCATGTACAAAATGTTCACTAGCTCATTTAGTAAAAAAGCAGTTTCTAAGATAGCTAGTTCGATGGGAAATCTTATCAAGAATGCTGCAAGTGTTGGTTCTGGTTTTCTAAAAGGTTTATTAAATGCAGGAAGATTTGCTATGTCCTATGTTGGAGGCTTACCTGTACTTCTACCATTAGCTGCAATGGGTGGTTTACTATATGTATTGAATAATAAAGAAGGTAAAGAAAAAGGTGAAGTAGCTCACAGGTCTACTAAAGCTTCAGCAACAATGACAGCAAAAACTAAAGAATTTTATACTGGTACAACAGCTTTTCAAGAAGACTTTTCAACAGATTTAGCAGGAAATTTAAATTACGTAGGCACTAGTAAAGCTTTTAGAAAAGTTTTAGATGATGATAAGTTTAGTGGTAATAAATTGTCTGAGTATTTTCAAAGGGATAGAAGAACGAGCCCCGGTGCTATGGGCGGAGTAGTGGTAGATACCAGTAATTCAAATAACGTTATTACAAACCAGACCTCCGCGGCACTAT